>Ga0169931_10004482_pt1 | contig 21742 bp, 21 predicted proteins | sample Kivu_15m_20L_FD_129675 | JGI IMG/M metagenome (GOLD analysis project Ga0169931, IMG submission 129675) | Freshwater microbial communities from Lake Kivu, Western Province, Rwanda to study Microbial Dark Matter (Phase II) - Kivu_15m_20L... | ecosystem: Environmental > Aquatic > Freshwater > Lake... | reverse complement strand
TTTCGCATGCGACGAGTTGAGCAAAGGCGCTCTCCAATTGTCCACGAGCAGCGCTCACTTGGCAGGCAGCTTGAGTCACTCCACTGGTATCTCCTGTTGCACCATCCTCCCGACAAAGCCGATTTTCCTTGGCGAGAGTCTGCAATGAGATTCCGGCCTGAGTTTTTGCAATCTTTGTGTTCACTTCGTCCGCCTGATTCAGCACCTGGAGATACTGCTTGGCTCGAGTCTCACAGCGAGGCGAGATAACCTGGATCCCATTATTGGTTCGTAACTCCCGAGTCAGGCGATCAGCCGTCACCCACTTGGTTCGAAGCCGAATTCCCGCGAGTTGTCTTTTTTCCCAGGTGCCATCGGAGTCTGCGCCGCGTAACGCACGACCACTACTCAAAGGTCCACACGCTTCGCGCAAATGATTTTTGTTCTCCTCTGGGGGATCTGCAAAAAGATCACACGTGATAAACTTTTTGCTGGGATCGCGGTAACCCACAACTCCCATCGCTTTACACTTATCTTCAGCCGACTGTTGCTTAACGGAAGAAATCTGCGTCGAACTCAGTGTCTCCTGCTTCAACAAATCGATTCGGTAGTCCAAATAAGTACATTCAATGAGGGTCTTGTTTCGTTCGAGAATCCCTTGAACCAAATCTGGAATCGCCTGACTACAACTTCGCTGATGAATCTTGATATCTGCGGCACTCGCATTGGACTCTGAGTCCGCCTGACAAGGTGCTGGAATACTGAAGGGAACACCGAGAGGGATCGAGAGTGGAGATGATGCAAAAACTGGCACAAGTCCGATCCAACTGAAGGATAGCCAAAGCCCTACCGACGTCATCCGGGCGATTGAAACCTGGAACATTCCCCTCCCGCGCGGACACTGCTCCCCCTTGAAGTCCCTCATTCCTTCAGTCTACCCGTCAACGGCGAGGATTCAATCAGCGGAGCTTTTCTTTTTGGCCAAAAGTGCAAGAATCGAAGGTGATGAGACTCATCGGAATGCGCCGCAAACTGAAGAGGGGGAGGTCAGTCTGGACACAGCACTGGACCACAGAACTCGGTTTCATTTCATCCCGAGTGGCTTGGCTCCTCCTATCCTCAATGCCTGCCTACGCAGGCCCCATGACCGATGCTTATAACAAGCAACAACAAGCCTACCGAGAGTATCACCAAAAACTGGATCAGCTTCCTGCGACAGCTGGACCGAAAGAGAGAAGAGAACTTCATCAAAAAATTCTCGCGCCCACCATCGCGGGTCAATCCAAGGCCATGATTCAGCTCGAAGCAGATGCCGTGAAGCACTTCCGCCAAGAGTACGTCAAAGAGCGATTCAAAAATACCCCTAGCCCACTCATCAAGGCGTGGGCAGAAACCCCGGAAAAGCTCCCCAAAAACTTCTCCATTCTAAAGGCACTCTCTGAAGCTCACAAAAAGCCCGACCCAGCTGGGAAAACCTCCGCAAAACCAGATACGATTGGCACTCCGGGCCCCACTAGCAGGCGAGGTCCGATAAAACCGAGTGAGCCCAATAGCTCAAACTCGCCCGGCCCTGTACTCGATGGAACAGGAATTCCGACTGAACTCGAGTTCTCGGGAAAAAAAACTAACTCGCCTCCGGGGAAGCGCCCTCCGAAGTAGACTCCGTTTCGTTTGTTTGCTTGAGCAAGACGCTAAGTCCCAGAATCAAGCCACCACCCAAGAGGGAACTCGTAATCGGATAGGTGCGAACGAAATCACCCCAGGGCTTTAACTCCTCACGGATGACTCGAAGGTCTTCTAGCTGGTTCTTTAGCACGCTTTCTACTGAGTGGATGGCATCCAAAAGCTCTCGGGCACGATCCTCTCGTTGCTGCTGCTCACTCGGTCCAGGCGGCGCTTCATGAAGCCAATCACAAACGTTGGTCATGATGGCTCCCTTCGCACCTGAAGTTCAAAAGCTTTGGCCAACTGACGAAGTGCAAGCCGATAAATTCCAAATGCCAGCACCACCAGAATCAACGCACCCCAGAACGAGGACCAATAAATCCCACGTCCTGCTCTTCCTTCAAAAAAGAAACTCAATGAACAGAAGCAGCTGATGGATCGAGACTACGCCGAGCACTGCTGCAATAAAAAGAAAGTCTCGCCCAAGCTTGAGGAGTCGACTTCGCTCCTCCCATTCCTTACGGGCCTCTGAGCAAAGATAACTCCACTCCGCTCGCGCGTATGCTTGAACCTTCTCCCCCAGTTCCTCAACAGATGTCTTAGCCGAAAACTCCTGACTCATCTCTCCCCCCCTGCTGCTTAGAAAGCGGCAAGGATAGGAACAGCAAGATCTAGTCCAATGACTGAGAAAGCCGAAGAAAACGATATCGGTTTCTAAATAGTTCGCCAGGACGATAGTTGCGCAGTTTCGGCGACAGAAGCACCACCTCGTAGCGAGTGATTCCTACAATTCGCACTAACTCTTCATCCAAAAGAGCATCCAGTGACTGCATTTTGCGGCGACGCTCAGGTGACTCGATTTTTAGTTTTCGAGCGCTCTCAAAATCCGAATCAAACCGAGGACTTCTCCAACCCGAAAAATTCGTTCGATCTTCGCTATTTCGGCCATAAAAAAGCTGTAGACGATCCTCGGGATCAGGAAGCTCAGAGGTCCAAATCACGTAGGCTAATTGATAGCGTCCTTCTCTGAGCTTTTTGCGGTACTCCTCAAAGCTATTGTAAAGGACATTGACTCGAACTCCGATTTTTAACCATTCGTCTCGCAGGTACTCCCCAATCATTAATGCAGTGGGATCAGAAGATGGCATGTCCATGGTCAACTCCATCTCAGCTGAAATTCCCGACTTCCATTTGGGCGCCACTGCAGTTGGGCTCAATTTTGTCGGACGTTTCGGATCGAGCTCTCGACCAAAGCCACCGGCTGCCCTCTCCAACCACCCTTTTCGATTGATCCCATAGGAAAGCGCTTGTCTTAAAGCGCGATCTGCCAACCGCTCGTCTCCAAAATTAAATACGATAAAGTCAGACTTTTCCCCGAGAGTTCGAGCAAGCCCATACTTCTTTGACTCCCACTCCGGCAGAAGGCGATCGAACTTCGGGGTCACCACTTCTCCCAAATGAGTCACGGGCAGCTTAACCCAGTCTAAACGCCCTTCGCGAAACTCTTCCCAAGCCTTCAGAAGGCTAGGATGAAAATAAAACTCCACTTGATCCAAAAACGGGAGAGTCCTTCCGTGCTCCGCCATAAACCCTTGAGCGCGCAGCGCAGTGGAAAACTCAGAGGGAAATACCTCCATCCTCCTCTGCTTGTTTTTGACCATTCGAAGCTTCTTCGCCCTGACCCAATAATCGACAAGAAAAGCTCCCGTTCCAGGAGCGACCCCCATCGGCGACCCAAATTCATCGCCGCTTGCGGTCACACTCTCATGAGGAATGACGGAAGCCCAGGTTTGAGCCAAGAGCCATGCCAAGTGAGGCGTGGGCTCGAGCAAGTGAATGCGTAATGTATGCGAATCCACCACCTCTAAGCCCTGAACCTTTGAAGCGTATTGTGCAGTAGTTTGAACCCCAGTTCGGTAGTCTTTGAGTCCAACAATCCGATCACGAAGATAAGACCATCCCGGAGATTGAAGCTGTGGCCAGGCGATGCGCTTCAGAGAGTCCGCCACATCTGCGGCGCCTAACGAACGACCTTTACCGCCAGGAAAAACTGGAGAATCAGGGAATACTACATCACTACGCAAGCGAACCGTCGCGATCAATCCATCTGTCGAAAACTTGGGCCAATCAGCGGCGAGAAGGGGCTTTACCCGATACTCATCCGAAGCGTAATCCACTTCGTACAAAGTCTCGTACAAGGATGGAATTAACTCCATACTCACGGGATCCTGTGCGCGAGCAGGATCGAGAGTCTGAATCTCATCGGTCAATACGGTCCGCGCCTGGGATGAGGGAGGGGAAAGCAACGAGCATCCGCTCATCCCCCACCCACTCAGCCACAGGCTACAATAGAGAACCAAAAACCATCGATTACGCGCTACCACCTGCCGAAGAAAGCCAAGTTTTCGCTTCTGCAATGAGTGCCTCCATCCCTGAAACCTTCATGCCACCTGCCTGAGCAAAATCGGGCTTCCCGCCCCCTTTGCCTTCAATCATCGGCGCCAAGCGCTTCACGATTTCATTGGCGTTAAATCCTTTCACGGCCTGAGCTCCGACAGCGACCACCAAAGAGGCTTTCTCCACTTCGGGGTCCTTCATCAGGAGAACAGAGACCGTATTCCCATCCTTCTGCTTAATCCGATCTGTAAGATCTCTCAGCAGTTTTACCCCTTGAGCGTCAGGTGCGCAAATCGCAGTCACAATCCGAGTGTCTCCTGAGCGTGCAGCATGCGCCAGCAGATCGTCGACCAAAGCTGCAGCGCCTTTTGCCTGGAATTGCTCAATTTGCTTCCGCAGTGCCTTCTCAGTCGCCTGCATCTTCTCGAGAGCGGGCAAGACCTCACCTGGAGCGTTCGCTCTGAGGTGCAGCCGCACCTCTTCAAACTGATTACTTCGACCACGCAAGTAATCAAAAGCACCCTTGGAGGTATAGGCGATCATTCGTCGAACACCCGCTGCAATGCCCTGTTCGGAGGCAATCTTAAAGAGATGAATCTCTGCTGCTTGATCGACGTGAGTCCCACCGCAGAGCTCAGTGGAATAATCCCCCACCTGAACGACCCGAACCATTTCGCCGTATTTCTCACCAAAGAAAGCAATCGCCCCTGCGGCGACCGCTTCATCTTTATTCATCAAAGACTTGGAGACGGATGCTCCTTCCCAAATCTTCGCATTGATCATGTCCTCTACTTGTCGAAGCTCCTCAGAGGTCATGGCTTGAAAATGAGAGAAGTCAAAACGAAGAAGGTCAGGCGCAACCAAAGATCCGGCTTGCTTGACATGTTTCCCAAGAACTTCACGAAGTGCCCAGTGCAACAAATGGGTCCCGGTATGATTACGAGCAGTCAGCGCACGTAGCTCGCGATCTGTTTCTTGAAGGTACAGTTTTCCAACACTCAATGTTCCTCGAGTCGGCCGTAAGTGTGCGACCACAAGTTCAGGGGTCGGACGCTGGACATCCATCACTTCGGCTTCGAAGCTTTGGTCGGCACTTCGAACCCGACCACGATCACCCATTTGACCACCGCTTTCACCGTAGAAGGGCGTTTTTGCAAACACAGCCTCAATGACTGTCGCTTTTTCCATACTATCTGCGCTCGCGGCCAACGAAGGCGTCGCAAATTGAGTGACAGACTTTAGCCCTTCTGTATCTTCCGAAACCAAAATCGCCAAACAAGTACTTTCGGAACTGAGTGTATCGTACCCGACAAACTCTGGGAGCTGATTTTTGTCTCTCAGGTCGGCGGCTAATTTTAGGTAGATTTCATCCAACGAGGTCTGACCGGACCCCTTCCAATTCTTGCGCGACTCCGCACGCTGTCGTTCCATCGCTTTCGCAAAACCCTGCTCATCAACGGCAACGCTGTTCTCAGTGCAAATGACTCGGGTCAGATCGAGGGGAAAACCAAAAGTATCGTACAACTTGAATGCGACCTCTCCTGGTAAAGTTTTTGGACCAGATCCGGAGATTTTGCTCACCTCTTCATCGAGCAGGGACAATCCCTTCTCGAGGGTCCTCAAAAACTGTTCTTCTTCCGCCAAAATCGCTTTTTCGATAAAGGTCTTTTTCTCGGTCAAATCTGGATAAGTCGTCTGCATTTGATCGACAACAAAAAGGGCAGTCTTATGCAGGAAAGGCCCCGTGAAACCGAGCTTTTTGCCATAACGAATTGCCCGACGAAGAATCCGACGGAGGACGTATCCACGACCTTCGTTCGAAGGCATTACGCCGTCTCCAATCAGGAAAGCGGCGGCGCGAGAATGATCAGCGATCACGCGCATCGGAAACACCCAATCCGAACCCTGTTCATAAGGTTTTCCACTGAGCTTTGCGATTTCATTCAAGATCGCACGGAACGCGTCCGTATCGTAGTTTGTGTTTACTTCTTGAAGAATCGAGGCAATCCGCTCAAGACCTGCTCCCGTATCTACTGAGGGCTTCGGAAGTGGAGTGAGCTTTCCGCTTGAGTCTCGATCAAATTGCATGAACACGAGATTCCAAAATTCCATGAAGCGATCGCAGTCACAGCCCATGGAACAGGTACTCTTGCCACAACCATGCTGTTCTCCTCGATCGATAAAGATCTCCGTGCAAGGACCACAAGGCCCTGTGTCTCCCATCGACCAGAAATTGTCTTTTTCTCCGAAGCGATAAATCCTATCGAGAGGCACTCCCTCTTGCTTGTTCCAGATCTCTGCCGCTTCGTCATCCGACTGAAAAACCGTCACGTAAAGACGGTCCTTTGGTAGCTTTAAAACTTGGGTAACGAATTCCCAAGCATAGGAAATCGCCTCTTTCTTGAAATAATCGCCAAAGGAAAAGTTACCGAGCATTTCAAAGAAAGTATGATGTCGCGCAGTATAACCCACGTTTTCCAAGTCGTTGTGCTTCCCGCCGGCACGGACACATTTCTGCACGGTGACCGCACGCGTGTAAGGACGGGGATCTTTCCCAAGGAAGACATCCTTGAACTGCACCATCCCTGCGTTCGTAAAGAGCAAGGTTGGGTCATTCGAAGGCACCAGGGAAGAACTCTCCACCACGGTGTGCCCCTTCGATTGAAAGTGTTTCAAAAATGCAGATCTGATTTCAGCCGTCGTCATACTGGTATTCACAAAAGAGGATTTACCTTCAAAATCGGCCTTTTTCCCAGACCATTTTTTGATGAAGACAACGCCAGCTTGCGTTGGTCGTTATCCAGACATTTTGTGTCCGCTTAGGGAGTTACTCTTTGCGAAAAAAAATTGACATTCACAGCTCCGCCTGAGGTGCTAAGGCCATATGAAACCCACTTCCGAGACTTTCAAACTATTTAGCGTGATTTCCGCTTTTGCCCTTCTCACCTCAGCTCAAGCGAGCACTGCTCCATTGACCGACGATTCCGATTTGTCGGGGGGCGCACGTTTCGCACCCCTCGAGCTCCCGATGGGATCCGTCCTACGTCCAGACTCTATTCTCTCCGAGCCGATCCCCTCCCTATCCCGCGCAGAGATCCTCATTCAGCGCCAAGACCATGGGGGCATCCAACCGATCGTAGGCCTACCCCTCTCTTCTTCCAGTTTTAACCAAGCCCTCATCTCAGACGCGTCTGGAGCGGCCACCTGGGAAAACTGTTCAGCAGGTGCTAACGCCAAAGTTCAAGTTCAACTCCGAAACACTCACCTAACGGTAACCGAATCGAGTGCGCCTTATTCATTCACTTTCACGGTGCAGTGTGGGACTCGTACTGTGGTTCAGGCCGAAGAGGTGTCCACCTTTGGACAAGCCCTCTCTTTATGGACCCGGGTTGAGTCCGCTCGCCAAAAACTTCAACAAACTGTGGGTCTCGACTTCTGGAGTCGGAACCTAAACTTCATTTGGCCATCCAGCGGTGACTATTACTCCTTCGGGACCGTCAATATCACACGGGGGGATCACTGGGATGTCGTTCTCCATGAAATGGGGCACGCGATCTATGACATGGGCAAGATCGGCGCTTTTGGCGGCGGCTCACATAAAATCGACGAATGCTATAGCCCTGCTTTGGCCCTCTCCGAAGGCTGGGCTTCCTATTTTGCAGGCTGGGCAGCTATCAATCTCGATCATCCGGATGCGGCCTTCGAGTATTTGGTACCCCGAAGGGCGCCTATCCAAATTGAAAACGTTCCTGCGGATGTCTGTAAAGGCCCCACCAATGAATGGAGAGTCACCGCTTTTCTCTGGGACCTGATCGACACCCATGATGACGGCGAGTCATTCGATACGGGATTTGAGACTCTCTGGAACGCACTTCGCAACACACGTTCCGCCTCAGCAGGAGTTGCCGTCCAGAAGCTGAGAAGCTCCGGTGTCTCCGAACAGGTACTCCGCTCCATTTGGGAGCAAAACTTCCTTACCTCTGCATTGCAATTTGAGTAAGAGATCCTTATTCTCACAAAAAAGCTGTGATCATTAAATTCGTGATCATAGAAACCTAGTTTGATTGATCCGTACGATCGAGGACCATCTCATGAGTTTCAATTCTATCCGTAAATTTAAATGGGCTCCCATTCTTGGAATCATTGCAGCCCTTTCCTTGTCCGCTTGCGCAAAGAAAAAAGTCGAAGACGAAGTCACTGCAGGTGCCATTGACAATAGCGCAATGGGTGACTCTGATTCGGGCCAGGCGATGGGCATGCAAACCATCTACTTCCCATACGACTCTTTCGTTCTGACAACCGAAGCCAAGAGCATTCTCAAGGCGAACTCGGACATCATGAAGGACAAAACCAGCATCAAAATCCAAATCGAAGGACACTGCGACCAACGCGGTGGAATCCAGTACAACATTGCTCTTGGTGAAAAACGCGCCGTAGCTGTGAAGAAGTACCTGGAAGACCTCGGTGTGACAGGTGATCGCATTGCGACCATTAGCTTCGGCAAGGAAAAGCCTCTCAACCCGGCTGAAAACGAAGAAGCTTATGCAAAAAATCGCCGCGCAAACTTCGTCGTGACAGCTCGCTGATCTGCGTTCTTCATCCTGAAGGAAGTTTGATCCGAATCGAAAGAGGGGTTACGATAAGAATCGTGAACCCCTCTTTTTTCACCCAAAAGCTGTATCGCTCGATTGCCTCTAGCCTCGTGCTAGTAGCTCTCATGGGGTGCTCATTGATGCACACTCGGCCCATCCAAAAGATGGCGGACACTTCGGCTGCCCTCAAGGCAGCGCGAGAAGTTCAAGCCGAAACCCTCGCCCCTGAACTCTTTCGACAAGCCGGGGAGTGGTTTTTTAAGGCCAAAAAAGAGTATCGCCTTAAAAATTTCGACCTCGCAGCCCTTTATGCTGACAAGGCTCGAACTTTTGCTGAGGCAGCAGAATTCGAATCTGTCAGGAGTGGTGCCCAACGCACCTCCGACCCCTTAGCCGTCGATCCTTACGCCGCACCCGCTTTCTCTGCTCCAGCCCAAGAGGCCTCCCCTCCCCCCCCGTCAGGGCCTGCACCTTAACTTCGATCAGTCCACCCTTACTCTAAGCTCCAGCAAAATGAGCGCGATTAGCACGGAGCAGCCCCTTGTGTCAGAGCTCAGGCTTTGACAATAATGAGACATGACAAAAAGCCGCCGAAATCTGATGCCCACTCTGGTCGCCCTAACCCTTGCTTTTGGGAGTGCAGGTTGCCTAAGAACCCGTGCGCAGATTCGCGAAGGAGATCAACCCGCTGTGTCTCCTTCGTCAGCTGGGGGCGCAGTTCAAGCCCAAATCGAGGACGTTGAACCCAAAGGTCAATACGTGATCGAGGAAATCAAAGGCGAAATCGTCAAATTGACTGGCCGAGTGGAGGATCTCGAACGTGCATCCAAGGCAACAGAAACCCCAGATCATGCCAAGGCTCAGGAAACCATCAAGCGACTCGAAACTCGAATTCAAGAACTCGAGGTTGCTCAAGCAGACTTGATTGAGCAATTCCGAAAAATCCAAAACTCAGCCCCCGCTGTCGAGAATACTGAACTCCTTCAAAACGCAAAAAAACAGATCGAGACTGGTAATCTCGACTCAGCGATCGAGAGTCTTTCGAGTTACCTCAAAAATCCAAAGGCCAAGGGAGCAGAAGAAGCTACATTCCTTCGTGCCGAGGCTCTTTTTCAACAAAAGCAGTACAAGCGTGCGATAGCCGATTACGCAGTTTTCCAAGAGAAATACACCCGTTCCAAACGGTTACCATCAGCTCTGCTAAAAATTGGAATGAGCTTTCTCGCACTGAACAGCAAAGACGATGCAAACGCATTCTTTCAGGAGCTGATCGAGAAATTCCCAAAATCCCCCGAAGCGAAAAAAGCTCGCACCCAAATCACTGGCAAGGCCCAGTAATAAAGGCAGATGTAGTTTATGCCCCATACCCTCCAACGTCCTCTTCATGTACTCGGCATCGAGACTTCGTGTGACGAGTGCAGTGCTTCCGTCATTTATTCCGAACCCGGAAGCTCCGCATGCGAAGTTCGAAGTTTAGCCACTTTTTCGCAAATCCGACTTCACCAACCTTTCGGAGGAGTCGTCCCTGAGGTCGCCTCCCGAAACCACCTCGAAACGATTAACGGAATCCTCGATCAAGCTTTGGAAGAAGCCGGTCGTCCGGAAATCGATGCGATTGCAGTAACCTCTCGTCCAGGACTCGTAGGAGCCCTTTTAGTGGGAGTGAGCGCGGCAAAGGCCTTGGCTTACGCATGGAACAAACCCTTGATTCCTGTTCATCACCTTGAAGGTCACGCATCCAGTATTTTTCTGAAGAAACAAGGGACTCCGACGCCTCCTTGGATGGACTCGCCTCGCTTGCCCATGCTTTTGGCCATCGTCTCAGGAGGTCACACCAATCTTTACGTCATGAAAGAGGCGCCGAAAGAATGGCCAATCGATTTCCTCCATGATTCTCTGGTGGGACGCTCTCGTGACGATGCCGCAGGGGAAGCTTTTGATAAAACAGCAAAGCTGATGGGTTTTCCTTACCCGGGTGGAGTTTGGATTGATCGAAAAGCCCAAGAGGGTGGCAAACCAAACGCGTTCGGATTCCCTCGGGCTCTCCCCCGAAGAACCGATCTTGATCTTTCGTTTAGTGGTCTGAAAACGGCCGTGAGCCTCGTCATTCAAGACCTTAAGAAGTCCGGTGATTTTGAACATCGGCTTCCCGATCTGTGCGCGTCCGTGCAAGAAGCGATCATCGACCAACTCCTGACGAAGATCTCGCGCGCAGCTCAAGCCAATGGCTGCAAGAGTCTGGCCCTCGTAGGTGGAGTCTCCGCCAACTCGAGACTTCGTGCCCGACTCGAAACTGAGTGGAAGTCCTATGGCTTTGAAGTTCCACCGTTCGTACCACCCCTGGCATATTGTACGGACAATGCCGCCATGATTGCAGCAGCAGGCCTCTTCCGTTACCGACAAGGGTATTACCTACGAGGCGAGGAGTTTCTCACCCTCAACGCGACCGCTTCGGCCGTTGCCGCGCCCCCTTTCATCGCTTCACGCATCCAGACCTCAAAGGAGGGCCACGCATGAGCTCAGCAGCACAGTTAAAAAGAAAAGCTCTCGGACAACACTTTCTTCGCGACTCGAATGTTTGCACCAAGATCGTAACCCAAGCCTTTGAGTTGGCTCACTCAACTGAGTCCCTGGGACTTCTCGAAATCGGACCTGGCAAAGGCGCACTCACCGAGCTCATCTTTGAAGAACTCCAAAAAAAAGAGTCTTCGCATCTCATTCGGTTTGCAATCGCAGAAGCTGACCCAGAGCTCGTTCGTCACTGGGACCTTCGAGCACAGGTTTGGAATGAGTCTTCAAAAACAGGAAAAACTCGCGCCCCAATCGTGATTTTTCCAGGGGACTTCATGCAGGTGCCGGACGAAAAATGGTCAACCCCATCGCCGCTCACAGTCGTTTCGAATCTACCTTACTCATCCGGAACTGCGATTACGACCAAGCTAGCCTCTCCGCTTTTGGGAGACTCGGTGAGAGCGATGGTTCTGATGTATCAAGCCGAAGTTGCCCAGCGTCTCCGAGCAGAGCCCAAGAGCAAGGACTGGGGAAGTCTCTCTATCTGGACCCAGACTTTCTGGGATGTAAGCAAGCTCTTGGTTGTACCTCCCAAAGCGTTTAATCCTCCCCCCAAAGTCATGAGTGAAGTGGTCGTCTTTTTGCCTCGCAAAGAACCTAGAATCGCGGTTGCGAGAGAAGCCAGTGAGCTCGCCTTGTTTGAGAAGCTTCTGAAAGTCTCATTCGCTCACCGCCGCAAAATGCTCAGGGCGGGACTACCCAAGGATGGTCCATGGCTTAAGTCACTTCAAGCAGCAGGCATCTCCGAACAGCTTCGTGCCGAGGCACTCACCTGGGAACAATGGAGTGCTTGGTGGAATGAGCTCAAAAATGGGTGAACCCAAGATGCAAGCGCTGACTTTAATCAAGCCCAAGCACTCTGCTTCGCGAGTGATTTCAATCGGGACTTCCGTCCTGATTTGGAGTGTAACCAGCCTAATCATGAAGTCAGCGAACGCCAACATAGGTGAGTCGTTTGGATTTGGATCCCGCTCGGCAGGACTGATGGGCGCTTCGGTAACAGGCGGCTACGAAGGATATGCCTCCTATGCAAACCCTGCTGCGCTCTCTCTCTCGCGCGATCGGAGGTTGGTGGTTAGCTGGGGACTATTATCGATGAGTCCGCAATTCACGCCCATTCGAGACATCATCGTGGAGAACGAAACCACAAGTGATGAAGTTCACCGAGGGGATGTCACTCATAATTATCGCGCGACCTTAGGACAATCGGTGGGTGTGAGCTACTTGGTTGCACCTGAATGGATGAACTTTGCACTTGGAGTCACTACATTTGTGCCGATTCAGCAATTTGCGTATGTGGACACCGGCGAAATTTACATTCCAGAGTACGTCCTCTACCGAGCTAGAACGCAACGTCCTCAATTCGAACTCGCAGCGTCATTTATGCCTGTCGAAGGGCTTCATATCGGAGCAGGCGTCCACATCGGCTTCAGCCTCACGGGCAATGCAAATGTCTTTATTCAAACCAGCTCGGATAAACCCTCAACCATGAGGTTTTCTTCCTCTTTGACACCTAAAGGGTCTCCTTACTTGGGAATCCTCTTCGCACCCGGTCATCAAGCAGGCCTATCGACAGACCCAAACACTCCCCTGAGTATCGGCGCTGTCGTCCGTTTTCCATTGGAGTCCCAAGCCAACATCATTCTCAATTCAGGTGCCAGAGTATTTGGCAGCTTTGCAGGGGTTGATTTTGCATTCACTTCGCGATCAGCGCTCTACTACGATCCTCTGAGTATCGAAATTGGAGCTCGTCTCAAACTCTTTGACCGCTGGACCACACAGGTTCAACTCGATTACCAGGCGTGGCAAGATTTCGTCCCTCCAGCCCTGACTCTTCAGGAACCGAGTGCCAATTGTAGCAACGCGGACGCATCTGCCTGCGGAATCAATGTTTCCGGAAGTAATAACCCCGTCCCCACCTTTAAAAACATCCTCATTCCGCGAATCGCCCAAGAGCTTCAGATCAGTGATGCGTGGTCGATTCGAGCAGCCTACGCTCGAAATCCCGGAATGATCGACCAGACAAAATCCGACCTGAGTGAGGCGGGTAATTTACTCGATCCTCCCAAACACATGATCAGTCTAGGAATCGGCCGTCAATTCGCCCAATTCTTCGGTCACGCCATCCCAATTCGGGTAGACGCTCATGCATCGGCTCATCTGCTAGAGACTCAAACCATCACCAAAAACCCTGGTGACGAGCTTGGGAACGGTTCGGGCGATTTGAAGATCGGAGCCCCTGGATATCAGGCAGGTGGAAAAATTCTTGGGGGAGGAGTATCCCTCAGTCTTGCCTTCTAATTTGAGAGAACAAACGCCGTGAGCAACCAGAAACCACAGAAGTCATTTACCTTGTCCCCCATGCCAAAAATCGGATCATTGATCCGAAGCCACTTCTTTTCGGGAATGCTGGTTGCCCTCCCTTTTGCAGTCATTTTTTGGATGGCCACCTACATCCTGAACACCCTTTGGAATCTTCACAAAATTCTTCCGATTGAATGGCAGCCGGAGTTCTGGCTAGCAGACCCGACGCAAGCCTATTTGTTTAACGCTTTGATCGTCGTCGGATTATCCCTTGTTCTCGTATTACTCGTTTCGGCGCTCGGATGGGTATCTACTCAGTACCTGGGACGGAAGTTCCTCCATTTTCTCAGCGAAGTGATTCAACATATTCCCGTACTCCGAAGCGTCCATAGCGCTCTGGACCAGCTCCTTCGAACGCTCGCCTCTGGGGGCGGACAGCAGTTCAATCGGGTCGTCTATGTAGAATACCCGCGCAAGGGAGTCTGGGTCATCGCATTTGTGACAGGACCGGTTCGAGGAGGGCAACTCCCCCCTCACCACGTCAACGTTTACGTACCCACGACACCCAACCCGACATCAGGTTTTCACCTCATGGTTCACGAGTCTGAAATCAAAGAAAGCGGAATGAAAGTTGAAGAAGCGTTCAAAACGATCCTTTCGCTCGGGATTGCCCAATCCTCGGAGAAATTACCGTCGTGAGCCAGAACAAGAGTAACTCGGAAAAGCTGATCGCCACGAACCCAAATGCTCATCAGAACTACTTCATTAGTGAGGTAGTGGAGTGCGGGATGGTCCTTACCGGTACAGAAATCAAGAGCATCCGAGAGCAATCTCCCAACCTCCGTGACGCCTATGTCGAGATTCGTCCAAAAGGTAAAACCCTTGAGGCCTGGCTTTATAATGCTCATATTGCCCCCTACACTCACGGCAACATCTGGAATCATGAGCCGCTCCGAAAGCGAAAACTCCTCCTTCATCATGAGCAGATCGAACGACTCTTCGGTGAGACCACCCAAAAAGGAATGACCCTCGTCCCTACCCGAATGTACTTCAAAAAAGGGCTGGCGAAGATTGAGCTCGGAATCGGCAAAGGAAAGAAAAAACAAGATAAGCGCGAGGACATTAAACGCAAGACGGCTGAGCGTGAAATGGACCAGGCGATGAAGCATTCGCGCCGGTAGCGGTTTTTTCTGGGCTGTTTACACTTGATCCATTGAGGATGTACCATTGGGTTCAAGATGAGCACATTGACTTCGCACGGTTTTATTCTGGGCAATACGATTGGGGATGTCTTCCTAGCTCGAGTCGAAAAAACCCCCAATCTCATTGGCTACCGATTCAAGCCGATGGGTCCGGACGGGCAGGCTACCTCGCATTGGAGAAGCCTATCTTTCTTGGACTTTTACGAGACCGCAAGCGCTCTTGCCCAAGGACTGATGGCCCTTGGAATTCGCCCTGAGGACCGAGTCATCATTGCGTCCAACACTCGTGTCGAATGGACACTTGCTGATTTCGCAATTCTGGGTTGCCGCGCTGTCACTGTTCCGATCTATGCTTCAAATACCCCGGAGGATGTCGCTTACATTATCCAGCATAGCGAGGCTCGAATCGCCTTTGTTGAGGATGCGATTCAACTCCAAAAGATCCTTTCCAATCGAAGGGAACTGCCTCTTCTAGAAAAAATTGTGGTCATCAATCCTCAGGCTCTTCGAATCGCGCCTGATCATTCAGACATTCTGACCTGGAACGATCTGCAAAGCCTCGGGATTTCAGAAGAGCGCCGCAACTCGGGCCAGTTTAGACGTAACCTCCGAGAGGCAACTCCCGAGGAACTGATCACGATCTGCTACACCTCCGGCACTACAGGGGTTCCCAAAGGAGTCATGCTCACTCATGATAATATCATGAGTGTATTGGAGGATTGCGTGAGCATCCTGCATGGAGAGCTAGCAGCCGAAAAAGAGCAGCTGGTTAGCTTCCTCCCTTACTCCCACATCATCGGAAAGTGCGAGTCCCTCGCCACTCACACTTTCGGTTGGCAACTGAACTTTGCAGAGAGCATCGAGAACCTCATCGATGCGATCGGCGAGGTTCGCCCCACCATGATGTTCGCAGTGCCTCGTATTTTCGAAAAAGCTCATCTGCGAATTCGAGCTATGGCAGCCGAAGGTTCCCGGCCCAAGAGGGCGATCTTTGATTGGGCTACCCAAATTGGCCTAGAATACTCTCAAAAGCTGAGGGCAAAAGAGCAGGTTTCCGCCCGCGAGCGCATCGCATTTTCGCTCGCAGATCGCTTGGTCTTTTCAAAAGTCCGAGCCCGTTTTGGTGGACGACTCAAGTTCGCCGTTTGCGGTGGGGCTCCTCTTCCTCGAGAAATTGGGGAGTTCTTCGGAATGGCAGGAATCTCAATTCTCGAAGGGTATGGCCTTACGGAAACGAGCGCTCCAGTGTGCTTAGTCACCCCGGAGGATGTTCGATTCGGCACTGTCGGAAAGCCCCTCCCAGAGGTCGCGATCAAAATTGCAGAGGACGGCGAAATCTTGGTTCGATCGCGGAAAGTCTTCAAAGGATACTTTAAAAATCCAGAAGCGACTGCCGATTGCCTGATGAATGGCTGGTTTCACACGGGTGACATTGGAGAGCTCGATCACGAAGGTTTTCTACGCATCACTGATCGCAAAAAAGATCTCATCATCACGAGTGGAGGCAAGAACGTCGCCCCCCAAAAGATCGAGAACCTGGCTAAAACACTCAAGTTTATTAACCAGTTTGTCGTCCATGGGGATCGTAGGAATTACCTGACAGCCCTTGTCACGCTTGACCGAGATGCCGTGATGAGCCACGCGAAGCAGGATGAGATCCTGTTTAGCACCTATGCGGACCTCGTTAAACACCCCAAAATTCAAGCACTCGTTCAAAAATCAATCGATGAACTCAACACCCACCTGGCCAGCTTTGAGACCATCAAAAAATTCGTGATTCTTCCGGAGGAGTTTACCGTGGAATCAGGCGAACTGACCCCATCCCTAAAGGTCAAACGTAAGATCATCAACCAAAGGTACCAAAACGAGTTTAACCGCCTGTATGCGGACTGACTCTTGACGGCACCCCCTCAAATCAAGTAGCCGGAGATACACTATGGCACGAGTAACGATCGAAGATTGTCTGGAAAATGTCGACAACATGTACGAACTGGTCCATGTCGCGACCAAGCGCTCCCGCCAGCTTTACAAAGGCGCAGATCCATTGGTGAAAAGCAAAAACCGCGTCGTGGTGACCGCTCTCCGTGAGATTGCAGCCAAGAAAGTCACCCCAATTATGGCTGAAAAAGGTGCGAGCCTGGATGAGACGCTCGACCTGATGCCAAACTAATCTCTGGATTGAGACTTTAGTTTTTACAAACTGAAAAGCCCTGACCTCGCTTCACATTTGAGGTCAGGGCTTTTGCTCTAAAGTAATTCTCGCACAGAGAGCCGAGCGCCTTTAACGAGAACGAATCTCCTTCAAGACCTCGGAGGCTTCCGAGAGATTCAGCTTCGCCTCTCGAATCATCTGTACTGCATCAGCTTGAGTCATTTTTCCCTGCAACATCTTCGAACAAGCTTCGTGCTCGAGGTCATCCGTAATCGTGTAGACCGATTGATGCTGTGGCCAGAGGTTGTTCGGCTCATTGCTTCCCCCCATACAAAGGGGAATGAAGTGATCGATCTTGAACGCTTGGCGATTCATCCGAGTCACTTGGTAGCCTAACACCTGATCGTAACGCTGCATGATCTCTTTTTTAAGAGCTGAGCTCACGTCACGCGCGCAATAAGGAATCCCCTCTGCATACCGCTTTTGAACCGGACGACTACAAAGCGAACCTGGAGTCAAAACTGGATCGGGAGACTGAGGAAAAGCAGGTGTCGTCCCTCGGCGGTCCGCAGCGACTGCATTTACTGAGAGGCTCCAAGCAACAGCAACAACCCAACCGAGCCCCAATCGACGAGTGTTCTCTTCAGTAAAACCGACTCTCATTTCATCTCTCTCCAAATAGTCAGGCATTCGGTGCCTGGTAGAAACGCCGAACCCGATCTTCGGCTTATACTTGAACGATGCGACCGGAGTCTATCTGCTCCCAAAAACGGAGTCAACGAGTAAGACGCCGTATTTTCTTTAACGAACCTCGAGCCCCACCACTGTGCCCCGCAAACGCTCGATGACCTCAGCACTGTGCTCTGTACCTTTAGTTTCCAAGGTAAACTCAATTTCAGTCCGACTCAGGGTAGTGGAAGGCTCGCTCCGATCGTGAATGGCTTGAATAATATTCACACCCAGCTCGGCGAGCAAAAGTGTAATCCGCGCTAAGGCCCCCGGACGGTCCTCTACCCACACATTCACTCGCAAGCGTCGGCCAGAGCGAATCAATCCACGCTCAATGACGCGTCCAAGAACGTTCACATCAATATTTCCGCCACAGACCAATACCACCACATTCTTCCCCAGACGCTCCTTCGGAATCTGATCCAGTGCGGCCAGAGATATGGCCGCCGCTCCTTCGGAGACAATCTTTGCTCGCTCCATCAAAGTAAGTAGAGCTGCGGCGGTACTTTCATCGTCCACTTCATACAAACCGTCCACGAGGGGCGCTAAGAGTGATCGCATGCTCTCTCGAGCATATTTCACTGCGATTCCATCAGCAAAAGTGTCTGCTATCTCCAAGCGAACACTCTGACCCTCTCGGAGAGCACGCACCATCGAGGGGGCCCCCGCTGCTTGGCAAGCATGAATTTGAACGCTGGGTTTGAGGGCTTTGAGCGCACTTCCCACCCCTGCCACCAAACCGCCTCCACCAATCGAGGCAATGACCGAATCAACTTCGGGAAGAGATTCAAAGATCTCGAGTCCAATCGTCCCCTGCCCAGCGATCACGTCTGCGTCCTCAAAGGCAGGAACATAGACTGCACCTGTCTGAGAACCTAAATCTTGGGCTGCCTCATATGCTTCATCGTAGGTATCTCCAGCCAAGACCACTTCGGCACCCAGGGCACGAGTATTCTGTAGCTTTACGATAGCTGCACCTCGAGGCATCACAATAGTTGCCTTAACCCCATACTTCCGAGCTCCCCAAGCCACACCTTGAGCATGATTTCCTGCACTCGCAGTGATCACGCCGCGAGCACGCTGTTCTTCCGTCAAGCGCGAAATCCGGTAAGCAGCGCCCCGGATTTTGAATGAGCCCACGGGCTGCATGTTCTCCAACTTTAAGTATATATTTCGACCGTATTTGTCCGAGAGCCATTCATTCCGCACTAAGGGCGTAGGGTCCAAGAGCTTCGCAAGTTCTGACTGTGCCGAACGAATCTGATCCAGAGTAATCGGAGAAAGGTACATAGGTGCCTTTGTTTTTGCCCTATTTTATCCAGATGGAGAAGAGGGTAACCTCTGAATCTATGTCTGCCCCATCTTTCCCCACTGATTCATCGCAAACTCCGACAACATCATCTTCCTCGTCATGGCGATCCATTCCCCTCGCAAACCTGAGTCCTGGGGAAGTCTACCGACTGATGGTGAGTGCGATCGTTCCTCGCCCCATCGCTTTTGTCAGTACCCAATCGCCCGACGGACTGGGAAACCTCGCTCCGTTCAGCTATTTTAACGCGGTAGCTAGCAACCCCCCAGTTCTGATGATCTCGATCACCTCACATCCAGACGGCAGAGAGAAGGACACACTGAGGAATATCCGCGAAACTGGAGAGTTCGTCGTCAACATTTCTACCGAGAGTATGGCTGAAGCGGTCAACCAGTGTTCGGCTCAATACCCATACGGGGTCAACGAACTCGAAAAAGTAGGACTCACCCCCATGCCCTCACACCAAGTCAAGCCGACTCGGGTCCTAGAATCTCCTATTCAATTGGAATGTAAACTGTACCACCTTCTGCCCATCGGAAGCGGAGGAGCCGGCTCTACCGTTGTCGTCTTTGGTGAAATCATCGAAGCACACGTTCACGAGTCTCTCTTTGATCCAGCGCACCCCAAAAATATTCTGAGTCAATCCCTCCAACCCCTGTCTCGATTGGGAGGAAATGACTACGGAACTCTGGGGCGCGTTTTCTCTCTTCCTCGACCAGGAAAAACAGTCTGACCCACATGAGGGTCATGAACACTTTCCTTTGGAGACCCACCTCTCCCTTCTGATCACTGGTCTTGAAGTCGAAGGATAACTCGAACTGTATAGGGTTGCGCCACATTTAGATCGGCAGGCCGAGTCGACTCGATCACGTTCTCAGTTGTGAAAGTTCCAGCAATTCCCATGTCCTGAAGAAGCGGTCCAGAGTTTGCTCCCTGAGCACCTACGCTTTCCTGGTGCTGCGATACAGATTCCGAAACAAAAGATAAAATAGAGTCTGTAGCGACTGCCCTCACTCCAGCCGAGGCATCCTGCGAATCTCTCCCAGTAGCACTCGACGCCCCCGAAGACGAGTCATCCATTTCAATTACCACAGACTGCTGAAACGTCTCGTCCTTCACGGTCGCACTCGCAAGGGTCGCTGAGGCCTGTTCCGGCGAGAGAGTGACCACTTGAAGACCTGGTGAAGAGGATGGCGAGGAAGAAGTAGTTCCGGCCGCTGGACCACTTATAGAGGAACTCGAACGCTCAGGATCGAGTGACGTTTGAGCTGCTGCACCCGGCTCAGACTGAGAGACTATTTGTTGTGCTTGCCCAGGCCGTGCGGCGCCTACAGCACCCGGCGAGGACTCCCCTCCACTTCCCATCGTAACAGATGCTTGCATTCCTGCTGTGAGTATCACCGTACCCCCGGCACTCATGAGACCGCTTCTCCCTGAATCAGTGGCGGCGATATTTGCGACATTTGGTTGTCTCGCAGAAGGGTAGTCTTTTTGGTCGACATCTACCCGCCCGCTCAACACAGTCACACTTGAGGATGCCTGATCTCCTGACTGAAGTGGCGATCCCGCATCCACAACAAACTCGGTACCTCGAACCCCCATCGTTGCCGCCCGAGTTCGAACCCTAAATTTTCCTTGTCCCTTAATGGGTGCATTCACTGACGCCCGCACCTTGCCATAGTCGATACTCATGCTCACGTCGCGGTTATCGAGACTGCCCTTGTCGGCGAGCTTGAGCTCTTCAAAATGATAAGAAGTGGAACCCCCGATATCGATAATGCTGCGATCCTCCAGCAAGAGCTTCGCTTTACCATTACTAGCAGTGTTGATCACTGATCCGCGCTCAACGCAGTCTCCCACTTTTGCAACCCGAGCCGCAGCTCCTCCCACACCTAGTGATCGAATCAAAACACTTCCACTGACCGCAAATACTCGTCCCGCAGAACATGCGGCATATGCCTCGAGAGTATTGAGTCCGGTCGCTCCTAAGAAATGTAAGGTAGCAGAGAGAGCGATGATCCGAGCGTGATAACGAACGTCTGAATAAATCCAAACCCGAGACTTTCCTGTCATGAAGGCTCCCAAAAGCAACCCTGTTTAAATGCGATCCAAAATGCCGGTTCTAGAAAAGTTTACCTGTTTCATTTCGACACTGCACGAGTCTCCACAAAAAAAGCCGCTCTGTCCGAATTTTGACACCACCCCCTGACAAAGCGTGAAATTCAGCGTGCTAGGACGGTTCGGGTTGGTAGGTTCAAGAAACTCCTCCTATAATCGGAGAGTGTCGAATAATCATGTGTCGTCCCGGTCACACAAAAACCATCGAACGTCCAACGGGGCTTGGACGGCCTCAGTCCTGTCCGGAATTCTGCTCTCGGTATACTCTGCTCATGGAGCCATTCCGCGAGAACAAGAGCCGGAATACGCTCTCGCATCACTCGCATTTCACGACAAAAAGTTCCAGGATTGCGCAGCAATTCTGACTAAACTGATCGAGACCTTTGGGCCCCAACAAGAGTACCTAGAACTGCGAGCACTCGCACTCAAGCTCGACCAAAAAACGGAAACCGCGCTTGAGGCCTATCAATCCCTCCATCAGTTCCTCATTCAACAGAATGGGTCCCCTTCAGCACTGGGAGCAGCTTCTTTCGAAATTGGGATGATTTTGGTCTCACAAAAAAAACTTCCAGAGGCGATCTCCTATTTTGAGACTGCTGCCGAAAACAAGATCAATCCAGGAACATCCTCTTTGTATGTCGGCCTGGGAGCAATGGAGAGTGCGAATTGGAACAAAGCTGAATCCGCATTTAAGAGAGTCCAAAAATCGACTCGACCTGAGCTC
>Ga0169931_10004481_pt1 | contig 21750 bp, 10 predicted proteins | sample Kivu_15m_20L_FD_129675 | JGI IMG/M metagenome (GOLD analysis project Ga0169931, IMG submission 129675) | Freshwater microbial communities from Lake Kivu, Western Province, Rwanda to study Microbial Dark Matter (Phase II) - Kivu_15m_20L... | ecosystem: Environmental > Aquatic > Freshwater > Lake... | reverse complement strand
ATACTTTATATATTTGATTCAATTATTCAATTGAAAATATTGATAAATTGCGATCAATCGATAAGTTTTTTAAATTTTATATAAAAAATGTATGATGGTACTGGTGATTATAATAATTGTTTACTCAGGTTGTACTTTCATGTTTGATTTTCTAAATAACTTAACTCATAGTCACTAACGAAAATCTGTTGATATCGTTTAACAACCAACATTCTAAGACTTAAGTTCAGATGAAGAAATTCCTATTGCTAATCAAAATAATAGCGTATCTCAAAGCAATTCATTATAAATTTCGTTAAAATCCAAAAAGAAATAAAAAAAAGAGCACAAACCTAAGCAAAATCATCCTACTAATTCTATTGTAGCCAAGATGCAACAACCTGGTACTGCAACTCTGTAGCCTTAGATAAGCTTTACTTTCCAAATGATGCTACTGTAAAGTAACAATAATTTAAATAATTATCTCAATTAAATGGTATCATGGTAGCTATATAGACTAATCAGGCCGTGAAAGATAAAGAAAAAAAAGTATTTATAAGAGAAATGAGCAGATGTTAGTAGGAATATTTAAGTTAAGCCAAAAATGCTGTGGTTTTTTAGAATATTTTTTTGAAAGAATGCCTTCAAGAAATAGTGTCTGGAGTCATCAACAGCATTAGCGACTAGATTTTAAAAGATAAATATTAAATCAAAGTGCAGCGTCCAGTATGAAATAAAATATTATAGAAATACATATAACCTAGTCAAAATTTTGCAACTTTGAAGCTGATCAAGCAGAGGTAAGAAGAACTTTAGGATAAAATAGGAGAATTGAATGTTTAATTTTCATATGGAGAAAGTTTTGTAGACCGTAGGGCTAAATAAATAACTTCAGTTGATGACTTTGATCCTGATAGTGTCAAAACAAAGAAAGCAGAAGAATACATCAAGGCTAAACAACGATAGCGATAATAAAAATAAGCTCGCGCTAGAGAATTTAAATAGAAAAAACGACATTAAGAAATAGTTCTCATGAAAGTGTAGTAGTAGAAAAAGTAGAAACTTAAATAGAAGCGACATTAGCAGCTCAAGCAATAGTTTTAAAAAAGAAAAGTATAAAAACAAGAAAGGTAGTAGCGAGCTAAAAGTTAGCAGCTTCATTTCAAGGAATTTCTCAAAGAATACAACCAGAGTAAGCCTCTTTTTGTCAAAAAATAGTAATAATACAAAAAAAAATTAATCGAAGAAAAAAGATAAAGATACCAAATACTTAAGCAAAAGCAGGCCAAATATCAGCCCTTAGATTTATAGACTTTAGAAATGCATTAACAACATTATTAAGAATTGAGAAAGGAGGATCGAGAAAGAAAATAGGCCGAAATGTAGATGGCGAAGGAAGAATAAAAGCTTAGGGCTTTCGAGCTCAAAAATAAAGTTTACAACGGAAAATTCAGATATTTAGTTTTGAACTAGCTCGTATAAGCTAAAGCTTAAAAGGAACAGAAAAAAGCTTAAAAAGAAGCGATCTTGGCAAAAAAGAGAGCTTACAGCATCGAAGTAAAAGAATTCCGAAAGCCTAAAATTGACGCTTTGAAAAAAGCAGAAATGTAGTAAATGATAAATTCTGCAAAAAAACAAGCTAGAAAGTATCGAACTCCGAATAGGGTTGCTTATAGTTAAAATTTCAGTACAATAGGTTCGGTCTATGGGTCATACTCATAGCCATAATCCAACCCCAAAGTCTAAGGTAAGCGCTATCATCGCATGTTTAAGCAATATATTCAATAGAAAATATAAAAAGGATAAATAAAAAAAGAAGTTGTTGAACCCTAGGCTTCAATTTAGAAAAGACCTGACTATCTAATAGAATTAAGGTAGAAATACAGTGATAAAATTCCTTCTAAAACCAGGCAACTGTAACGTTAGATTGACACAATGAGAGAAGGTGATGACTATAGCTCATTGAGGGTCAAAGCTTTAATTTTTGAAGAAAAAGCTAAACAAAGAGAGCTTAAATTAAGATTGGCGGCTCATAGACCATAGTAATAGAGACAGCTGTAATAAGACTACCTTTGTGCTGTTAAGGCTAAAATAGAGTTGTTTAACCATATGAATTGATTTCTTTAAATTTAGTATTTCAAATATTGTATGTTGATATATAAATATTATGAATCATAACGAACATTTGTAAAATAAACTTTCACTGCTAGACCAGTATTCTCAGTGCCTGGAGAAGTAGAATCAGACTAAGAGAAAGGAAATCGATGTTTTACATCAGCATTTGCTAAATATGACTCACTAAAACTAAATCTTAAGGGCAGCTCTATACGAAATGAAGCAAAAATTAGAAATCAAAGAGTTACATAGAAACTTTACTTGCTCTTTGCAAAGCAGTCTTCATCTTGAAGAAATGCCCAAAACAGACACGCAAACCGACGCCTGGTGTCAAACCGTATAATAAGACGAATAAGAATGTAAACATCAAATAGATGAAATTCTTAACTTAACTGAGTCTATTCGAGAAAAAGATATGTAGATAGCTAACTATCAATCTTAGGGCTAGCAAATGCTCGAAGCGATATAAAGTTTATAAGGAAGAGTCAAACAAATGTAGGCAGTTATATCGAATGACAATCAGGTCATACACAAATTGTAGTAGAAACTAAAAAATTAATAGCAAAGAAGAAAAAATGTTCAGCAACAATTATAGCAAATCACTTAAAATTTCAATTCTAAAGCCAAATAGCCCTAAAAATGCGATAATCACTATAGAGATCTTTAAGAGCAGATGTAAGAATTGATTGTGTAAAACAATTCTTTGATCGAGAGAGTGCGTGCTTTGTAAAGATAGAAAAACGATTATTATTTGCAACTCAAGCGTATGTCGAAAGTTGGCTTGGGTATGTAAAACAGCAAAAATATTGGATTCAAAAAGTAAGGGAAGTAAAAGAGCCAGAAATTTAAAGAAATATAGGAAAGTTTGCGTAAGTTGCAAATGTAAAATGAAGCGATGCAGTCAAATTTGATGATTCAGAGATGATTATAAACTTTATTATTATATTGAAAAAGAACGCTTAGACTTATTCAGCTAATTTACACAGTTTTTTACAATAATTTTTGAAGAATAAATCAATATGATTCTTTGAAATGTTTTATAATTTTTTTGTAATCTGAATGTCCACTACAGAACTATTTACGATAAGAAATAAGCTACAAAAAAGCAGTCTAAGTTAATTTAAACGTTATATTTAGCAATAGCGTTTAAAGCTAGATCTCAATATTCTTACACATCTGTTTGACTATGTATACCCTAATCCGGCATTCAAGAAAAACTGGATTGACTATCTTGTATTTTTTTCTCAGTAAAATACTCTTAATCTAGATTTAATAGTCGAATTTTGCACACTGAAGCCACTGGAGGCAGAAGATTACTAGAAGATCTTTGTTTTTAAGGTCGAATATAAGATTTTCGTGATGTGAGCAAACTGGCTACTGACTTGAGGGAAGATCTATCAGGTTATACTATAAACGGACTGATTGCTGCTTCTATGAATGGCAAAAATAATGCAGACACTGTGATTTCTCTGATCCACTAAATTCTCAACATGTAGTAGTACCTCAATCCTAAAAAATAAGTAGAGGGAGAGCTCAACTATATGGTAAAATATGCGCTGAAACGATAGCTAATCGCAGCTGCTTTATAGCTTTTGAGGTCGAAAATAGGTCGGCTGTCTAATGAAGGAGAATAGCTTTTCATGCTTTCTTCATTCAAAATACCGAAAAGAGAAGAATAAACTCTTTACAAATTCGTTGATTTGTACCTTTAACGTACCAAATTCAATCCAAAACGAATCAACGATAGAGGAAACACTTTTTATGATAAACTTCATCCAGATTATCAGAGCAGAATATAAGAGATCATACGTGATTACGGCAGATCTCCATAAAGAAAAGAAGGGGTGGCTCGTAGATCTGAAAACAAAGTTCGTTCTTCAATGGGGGCCGGTTAATACCCGAAACAGTACAGTTAGTCACTGAATGAGTCTTCGAAATAAAAAGTTATAATAAATATACAGAGTCGTTAGGATGAAAAACTTATTCACGCTTAAGCTAGCAAAATTCATTAAAAGTATGTATTATAAAAAGAGAAGTACCATAGGTATGAAAAAATGCAGAGAAAATAAGTGCCAGCAAGAATAGGAATCATTAAAAGTTAAGAATTAAGATACTATTTAGAGCAAGACATCATGTTTGAAGTCAATAGCATCAGAGAATAAAACAACAAATATCGTCCTTACTTTATTTAGGTTGTCAACAAAGTCAGAGAAAGACTCACTGGACAACTTCATATATAAATATAAGTTTTTGGCTCATTCTAAACCTCTTTATGCCTATAATAGTCAGATATCGACATAGTAGTAATTCCGAGAAATCTTGACGAATAAGCCCATCCTGCAACTTTTTTGGAAAAAGTAAGTCAGATGCTGTAAGATAAAGAAATGAGTGAATATATCTAATAGGTTAAGCTAATAAAAACAGCTAGTGTGCCTATCATTAAAGTGACCTGTACTGCAGCTTATTACAATAAAAGAATAGATTTTACATATAAAGATAAAAGACATAACGGTCTTAAATCAGTTCAACTCATTCGAAAATATTTGGGTAAAAAAATAACTATATAGACCAGTACCATCAGTTGTAGCCTCTTATTTTTATTTTGAAAAAGTTTATCTACACATCAGGGCTTAGTGCACCTTACAAAGGTGGACTAAGCAGTTACGGGTTGATTCTGATGATAGTAGCCTATATTCAGCAAGCTTACAAAATGAACGAGGTATAAAAAAGATACGAAAAACTATTAGTGGCTGACCTTTTGATTGGATTTTTAAAATTTTACGGTTTCAAGATGAACTACGTTATGAAATGCATAACTTTGGTCAACAGAGATAACTAAAACGAATGGAAAAATTATACAGGATGCATTTCGCCTTACTCAGATCCATACAATCCTATTGTAAATTGTTTTTAAGTAAGGATCTTCAGCCAAAATTAGCTATTATTGACCCACTTGACGAATAAAATAACGTGGGAAGATCAACGCACAAAATCAAACAAATTCAAATGGCTTTTTAGATCGCATATATAACTTTGCATACTTTCAAACAGTGCGGCAAAAAGAGAAGGTGTGACTCTTACAGACGAATCACTAAGGTCGACGTGGATTTATCGTTTGTTTAAAACTAAAGGCCGTGCTGCATAGTTAAGCGAATGTTTAACTGCACGTAAAAATTTATTAAAGAGTGATCGATAGATTAAATATATATCTATGTATAATTCGACTCTTTAGCTAACACTTTTATAATAAAGTCATGTAGCTCTCTTCATAGTAATTAGCCATAGACGACGAAAACATCATGATCAATCCGCCCGAAGGTTTTGATGCACGTACAATGTCTAGCATGCAGCCATTTTTACTTGGAATCCTAACGCTATAAGTGCACAGCTTAGTCTCGATGAAGATGCACTCATATGTACTTCCAAATAAGGTTCTGGCTTTAAAACTGTTATAGGAACGTAAATTTTTGTTCAAGGAGGCAAGTACTATTTTTAGATTTTTATTAACAAAGGGCAGCTACTTAAGATAGGTGTATGCCGACCGAGCTCTTTGAACCTGTAAGAGGCCTTTAGCGATACAAAAGACGGTTGGGCTATCTATAATGGTGAGACCAGACACGAAAGCAACTCGACTGGACCAAAATACGGGAGTCAGTTGCAGACGGGAGACATAATAGGAGTTTGCGTAGATATGATAGATGGAGTTCTAGAGTTCACTCAAAACGGAGAAAGTTGGGGAGTGGCTTTCAAGGATCCATAGCTAGCCAAAGGGGAACTTGTAGCAGCAGTTAGCCCGATTTATGTAAAGGATATGTTTACTTTGCGGAGTATGATAAAGTAAGACTGATAAACTGTGTATTTTTAGAAAATTAAGATCAATTTATGAACAACCAAAAGATATTTATACGAATGATTTAATGCATACACGCAATTAATTCTAAATTCATTTAAGCCAAAATATAAATTTTACGTAAACTTATTAAGCAAAAATCAAAAGATTTTGTAAAAAACTTCAAAATTTATTATTTTTTTATTTCGAAGACTGAAGATTAATCCTTGATGTCTTGAAGATATGTTGATATGTTACAGTTTTGATATAAAATAAAATGATTCGACTTCAGCGAATAGTTTCAACTCTAGCGACTAAAAAAGGCTATTTTTGGACAGCCATGAACCCTTGCGTTCTCGAAGCTCAGTACGCTGTCAGAGGACTTGTGCCCTCTACTGCCGGTTAAATCGAGGAGCAACTCAAAAAAGGATCCACAAGTAAACATGTTTGCATCAAGAATATCCATTCAACGAAATCACATATTGCAATATTGGAAATCCTCAAGCTTTTAATCAAAAACCAATCAGCTTTAATAGAGAGGTTCTTGCTTGCCTTCTGAACACTAATCTGTTAAGCGATACAAAAATAAATGCTGATGCAAGAAAAAGAGCTGAAGCCATTCTTAAAGACGCTGTAAGTATCGGTAGTTACACTCATTCTTTGGGTCTACCTATAGTCCGTTAGAGCGTCGCTAGGTATATCGAAAGATAAGATGGAGTACCTAGACCATCAAAAGACGAAATTTTCCTTACTGACGGTGCATCTCAAGGTGTCCACTTGCTTCTTCAAACTGCCATCATCAACAAAAATGACTCAGTCATGATTCCGATTCCTCAGTACCCTCTTTACAGTGCATCTATCGCTCTTAATGGCGGATCTTAGGCCCCTTACTACCTTAACGAATCTAGTGGATGGCAACTGGACATCCCTGAACTACAAAGCTCCTATTAAAAATCAGTAAAAGAAGGCAAAACAGTAAAAGCAATTTGTGTAATAAATCCAGGAAATCCTACTGGAGCTATTCTAAGTGAATCAACTATCAGAGAAATCATTAAATTTTCAGTAGAAAAAAGATTGCTATTAGTCGCAGATGAGGTAAAGATTTTGAAATTTAGGTTTACAGAGACAACATCTATAAGGAAGGTGCTAAATTTGTTTCCTTCAGAAGAATTCTGGAAACAATGGCTCCTTAGTATCGCGATAGATGTGAGCTAGCTTCTGTCCATTCGGTTTCCAAGGGTCTGACCGGTGAATGTGGACTGAGAGGAGGCTATCTTTATCTCCATAATTTCAATCCTGATGTCACTTAGCAGCTAGTTAAACTGAAATCGATAAATCTGTGCTCAAATACTATCGGTCAAGGTATGGTTGAGCTTTTAGTCAATCCGCCCCTTCATGATGTAGCAGAGCAAACCAAAGCCAACTATCTTAAGGAGGTTAAAGCTTTATATGAGTCTCTCAAAAGCAGAGCCAGACTAGTAACTGTCAGACTGAATCAAATGAAGAATATTAAGAGTCACTAAGTCTAGGGAGCCATGTACGCTTTCCCGAGCATAACATTCTCTAACAAGGCAAAGGAAGCTGCTAGGGCTCTTAAGTGGTAGCCCGATCTTTTCTATTGCATGTAGGTGCTCAAAGCTACAGGAATCGCCTTAGTTCCAGGTAGTGGATTCAAGCAGGCTCCAGGCACTTATCACTTCAGAATCACTACTTTGATTCTTCCTGAGTAGAAGCTAGCCGCCAAGATGGAAGATTTTAAAAGATTCAATTAAGAATTCCATAAAAAATATGCTGATTGATAAGAAAATAGCAAATTTATTCCATCATCTGCTTTCTTATTTAAATTAAAATTAATAAAAATAAGTCATTTTTACATATTTTATTGTAAAAAATATCTCAAAATATTGTCGAAAGAGATAAAGAGTAATAGGCATCATTTAGCAGAAGCCCGCATCTTTTTGTCTTTCCTTTGTAATTATTAAAGACTGTCTTTTTATTACTGCGCACGCTTTATATCGTCTTTTAGCATCAGCTGAATATCGGGACGTTGGGTGGAATCAGAAGGCAAAGAACCTTCATAGTTGAACTGCTCAAAAGGAAGATTAGTCTAGAAATCGAAAAATACTTAGTTGTTCATTCTGATTTGAGCATTCCACTAGCCTGAAAACTGTCTGACTAACTTATTCCTTTAGTCTTTTTTGGGAGATATTTTCTTATCATTCGCTTTGAACTTTTACATGAAAGCCGGATGAACTTAGTATATCTAACCGTGCAGGTAATCTGGAGCCTATTTGTTCTTAAATGCGAAAAATCCTTTGCTTTTCGCGTTATAAACTATTTCTGTGATTAAATTGTTTGCGTAGTCTACTATGTAATCTGTGTAAAGCAAACTTTACTTGAGCCTTAAAAATAAATCGATCTCTAGCCAAATATAACTCCATTAATGACCATGATCGGAAGAGATAGCTAACATTTGTCGCCGTTGTCAAATTACACCGTGAGCAATTTTTCATTCATTCCCAAAATGTAGTTGAGACGCAGGGCTACTTGAGGACCCACACTGCCATATATCTTATAGCCTCTGCCCACCATATACAGGTAGGTTATTGGAGGATGATGACTGATTTGTTAAGCAAAAATTGGACAGCCGTCGATCTAGCCTTGATAGGTTTAACCTAAAATAGGATTTAGAGGTTTCTGCATGCTGAGGGCCAAAGCTGCCATAGATATTTAAAGAATAGCCAGCCTTTTTATGCGCTCTATGGGACTTGTTTTGTCAGTTTCTTATAAAAGCATCGGGGCATAGCTGAGATTTTTTGATATGCTGGTAAGAGCAGATCTAAATAATCAAATTTTTACTCAGGCTTGCAGATAAAAATTGGGAGAGAAATATTGCTAAGACCTTTCATTTTTGAAAAATTGCTTCCTAACTGAGAAACTATAGCTTTTATCACTTTCTTTTGAGCGTTTATCACCTCCTCGTTTACGCAGACGACTCCTCCCTTTTTGCCTCGCTACCAGTCTCCGAACATAAAATGTTGTTTAATAATTTTTGGTTGAGTCTTAGCCTGAGGTTTAAAAAAAGGTTTTGATTTTGAAAAATTCGATTAAATTGAAATTCTTTGTGCTAATTTAGGTAAAGAGATCACCTTGAAGTCTTCTGAATGTTGTGAGCTCATAAGAGGCATGATTTTTTAAGAATATGTAATGCTTTCTTCAATGTCATCTTCGTCAAAATTATTCATAGAATAGAATACTTAATCTTGTTGCTCTTACTAAATTGAAGGCAGTTTTTCCTTTTAGTCTGAGCTTGAGTCGTTAGGGCTAGACCTTTGTGAAGTAAAACTCAAATCGACTTTCTTTGAGTGAAAAGATTCTGACCCTGTGCCTTCCATGGTTGAAGTTTACTAAAGGATAATCGACTGTTAAGCCGGAGTGTTGATCATATTAAGCATGACTTTGCAAACTTCTTTGGTTTGTAGTCTGTGTTTGGGCGGACTGATCAAAGAAATCCGATAGTGGTATTTTTTTTTAATCAACAGAAATTCGATAAAAATGAAGGTTATAGTGAGTGTTTCGTTATTGTTACCAACTGAGTACATCCACTGTTAGGATTAGTTAGATTTTTAGTGTTTTTATACAAGCATAATAAACTCATAGTCGTCTTTGTCTGACATTAGTTTGTAGTAGTTGGCCGATATACTGGCTGCAAACGACTAAAGTTTCTAGCAGTGATATACACCTGGTACTGTTTTGATTTCAAAAATATTAGTCATTCTTTTCGCAGTTTACTAGTCCTGGAATGGACTTTCATATTAAAGGTAATAGTATTTGCTATTGCTAGATTTAAATATTCTAAGGTTATTTTAGCTGTATACCATTTTTGATTTTCTTCTCTTTCGCTTGAGTTTAGAGACAAAATTTTCTTTTTTATCAAAATATTAATTAATGTTTTTGCGATTCAAGAAAAGAAGTCCAGCAAAATCTGATTAGTGCATCTGGCTTTGAGTTTGCTAAGTTCCGTTTTCTTTTAGCAATAGCTAAAGTCTTTTTTGAAAAAGAAGCCCTACAGCATCTCTTAATACTCTGTATATTTCTTCGGATATGGAATCATTCTTAAACTTAACCGATATTTTTTGTAATTTCTAACTTATTTTCGGTTCAATCGACTAGAAAACAAGGGTATGCTTATCATTTTTGGATTTACGAACCAAATAGTTTTTCAGCTAAATCAGTTATCCTTTTTTATTTGTTTCCATTTTGATCTGCATAACTTTATGGCTAAACCTGAAAGATTTTTTGTCCCAGGAAGTCATACCCAGAAAACTACTTTTGATTTAGCATGTGGTCACGATGTCGTTTACAGAATTCTATTCGCTATTACTTTAGCGACTCAAGTATTGTTGCAGTTTGGTGATGCTTGACGAAATGGCATGTAGTTTTTAAGCAGGACTGAGTTCCTTGAAGGCCCTCATGATGGGCTGGTAATTTCGTTCTATGGCCTTAGGAACGCTAGGCGTGAATTCTGTATTGAAAGTTCTGATCATAGAAATCAGAAACATTTTAACTTTGAGTGGAAAGTCCTGGATTCGAGCTAATTGATGTTTAAAGTCTTAGCTTATGTTTAGAGATTCCATCAGACAGCGTTAATAATATTTTTAAACCTCATTTAGCAAATAACTAATATTTTACATAGTTTAGCAAAATATTGTACCTGAGCACGGTATTTATTTATTTTTAGATGAAATAAATTAGTATAAAAAATAGATTTTTCTAGAATAGATAGTACTATATGCGTTTGCTACAGTGTGCTATAAAATTAATTCAGCGAAATATCACATGTCATCAATCAAGAGAATCCTTCCCCTTCTAAACAGAATCGTGATCCGTAAAATCGAAGCTCAGACCAAAACTGCTTCTGGAATCATCGTCAATAAGGGCGTTGACGCAGCTCAGCTTGGCTAGGTGCTTGAGGCCGGTCCTGGCTCATTCGATAACAACGGCAAGATCATTCCCATGGCAGTAAGAGTGGGTGATCGTGTTTTGCTGCCCGAGTACGGTGGTCAAAAGGTCAAGGTAGGCGAACAAGAGCTTTTCGTATACCGGGACAGCGACATAATTGGCAAGGTCGAATGATTGTTGATTATTGCTGTTAAGGACAATCTTAATATGAGAATAAGATCAACACATATTCAGAATCAACTTTTTTTGACCTGATCGAGCTCAAACTTGAGGTTGCTCTGGTGCAGCGAACCATGCATAATAAAGTACTGTGAAGAATAGTACGTCAACATGATGATAGATCGTCCCAGATCACTTTTTATTGCATTAAATTTGAGAAAAGCTAGCAAATTATCTGATATCGAAAAGAGAACAACTCCTGCAATCGGAAAGTAAAAAGACATTTCAGCTGTTATTTCGTATCTTTTGAGACTCACGATCACCTGAGTGGCCAAAATTGCTCCATAGCAGATGTAGATCGGTTTGTTTGGAAAGACATCCCAAAGGTTGTATATAAGGTTAAAAGTTAGCAAAACTATGATTAAATATACTATTCTGCGAATGATTCTCCACTTTTTGCTAAGGTGGCGCACTTTAGGGCCAATACTGAAAGCTACTACGAAAAATATATGGCCTACCAAAAAGAAACAAGTGCCTATGATGAATTATGAGATCTAGTTAAACATGAGGAAAATATCTCCGATTAGGCATATGACTAGACCAATCTAGACCAGTCTGGGTACTAAATGTTCTCTCAATTTATTTTTGTAGTGAATGTAGAAGATCATTAAGATCATCGGAACTGGTTTTAACAATTGTAGAGGGTATATTTTGAGTCCCTAGCCGAGTACTTAGATTAGCACGATGACTAGAATGGCAAAGTTAGTTAAAGGCATGTCTTTGAGTCGACTTCCCTTGTTCTGTCGCTGCACTATCTTTTTCTTGTCTATCATTAAATATTTATGATTAAACTTACAATTGATTAACACGAATCATTTACGAAAATAGCCATGAGACGTGCTAAATTTGTTTTAAAATTTTAGAAATACTATTGTGAAAAGTATTTAATTTTGTGCATATAATTAATGAGCTTGTATCAGTTGGGGTGTCTGAGCGTGTCCTGGAGAGTCTTGACTACTTTTGACAATGAATTAATGATTTCGTCTTTAGAATTAAATCTGGCCTCCATTTCTCCTCTGAGGTCGCCCAAGGAAACCTTGAAATCGTTAAAAGTTTTATTGTGAAACTCTAAATAATCAAAATTTTGCCTTAGTTGTGCTTGCGCTGAGAAGCAAGCTCGTGATTGTTGTTATTTTATAGTTCCTTCAGTCTTTGATTACGTTGATCCCTTTCTTCTTTAAGCTGTTCCTTCAGCAAATATAGCGACTCATTGACTTTGCCCATATTTTCTTTTTCGCTTGCGATTCTTGTTTATTTTTCTTTTTCTAATGCCTCGTTGGTCTCTAAGTTTCATAAAAACTGTACTAGCGATGCGTTCGAGAGTATCTTTTTTGCCCTCTTCGAACTGAGTGTTTCTATTTTTTGTTTCTTCGGTCAGGTTCTTGTTGAGATCGGCTACTTCTTTGTCTTTTTGTTGGAAGTTCTAGTTAGTTTGCTGAGCCAGGGAATCGATATTGTTCTGAAGGGATGTTTTAGTATTAGTAAGTTCTTCGTTAAATTTGTGTTGGAAGGCGAGGAGGGTGTCGTTGGTGCGTTTGGCTTCGTTAGCGATGTACTGTTTACTACTTTAAATCTTTCTGCCTAATTTTAGAATTACCTTTCGATATCCTGGAAGCGAGCCTACAGCTGTTTTTTCCACTCGTCGCGACTCTTTTTCATAAACTCAAAGTCCTCACCCATCTGCGCCAGCTGCTTCTTGAGCAACTATGAACGCTGTCTATCCTGTTCAGCTCCTACTTTCTCACTCATTATAACTTAATTATTCAAAGAACATGCGCCTGAAGACCTTAAAAGCAAACAAAACCCCCGCTACGCCTTTGCAATAAGAGTCGGAAAAACTAGTAAAATTGTTTCGATTTAGCAAAACAAGCTAGACTCGCTCAAAAAACAAATCAAGCAGCAGCGTTAGCAACAGTAACTGCAGAAGAGCAACAAAACACAACAAGAAACTCCTCCTTCAAAACAGCCCCTTAACACTATCACTCCCAATAAAAGCAAATCTAAAGTCTAAGACGATTAAGCTATCTTTATTGACATACTAGGCCAACAAAAGATCGAAAATCTAAGTGTATTTTTACGAGAAAAGGGGATCAAAACTCTACAAGAACTTCTCAATACAGAAAACTAAGCAATCGATCAGTGGAAAATCACAGTAGGATACCGTATAAAACTAAAAAAAATCAAAGAAAACCATATATTTGTCACTCCTCCTCCTAGAAACTCGTTAGAATCTTCATAAAAAGCATAAAAAGAAAGTTAAATATAGAAAATTATCCAAAAAAGAAACAACTAAAAAGTTTATGAGCCTTTGAACAGACCTATAGAGATATTAGATCATGAATAGTTACAAGAATAAGATCAAGATATCATGATAAAGTCACTTATGCAGTTTTTCCGCCCCAAAGAAGAACAGCAAGAAAGTGCTATCAAAAAAGATATCTAAATATAAACGCATTCCTAAGAAAAACTTTAAAAAAGCAGAGCATTTAGTTCAGGGTCCGCTAGAAAATAATAAGAAAGCTTTTGCTGGAACTGTCTGAAGGAAATCACATAAAAAAGTTTTTAGACTCTAGGAAAACATTTTTGCAGTCAAACTTGCCTTTTAACTTACAAGAAAGCGATTGAATCTGCATAAGATTAGCAGTTTTTTGGACAAGTGCGCGAGACATAATCTTAGTTCTAAATGATGCAGCTTAACAGAAAATACAACAAAAAAGGACAAGTAAAGGTTTCTAAAAAGATTGTAGAATAGAGTGAGCTTTAAGAAATTGACTTATAGATAGTATGATATAACTGACTTGATACTTATGATTAAGTTTTACACAATAACTATGAAAATGAAAAATCAAATATTGAGATAGTACTGGGCGTACTTTTAATCGACCTTGCGAATAATATTAGTCCTAACTATATTATCCACAGACTAAATGCGCCTTTTCCTTTGCAATTACTCCATTTGAGTCAGCATGCGAGTTCGACATTCCTAAGAAACGTTAATTCTTTCAACTGTCGGTTTTTATTCTTAGTATTCAGCGAGTTGAATGTGCTAGTAGTTACGAGCTTTGCTGTTGAAAATTGAAAAACAGGTCCTTCCGTTGCTAGACAGAGAATTTCTTTCATTTGTGATTTCAGAAGATTATGGGCTTTTCTGACGGACTTTACGGTCATTTCTGCGAGTCTAAATAGTGCAGGCTGAACTGAAACTTTTCAACTTAATAATTTAATTTTTACTTCAAGCATCGAAAAACAATTCTCATTTGAGTTGCTGTCATTTTTAGAATTCCAATTATTGTCGATGATAACTGAGGCTTTCCTCGCATTTTTACCTATGATTTGACTTGTGCAGACTTTGTTTAAGTCCCTACTTACCTTGGCCGAACGATCTAGGATAGACTGTTTCGGCTCCTTTCCGCCCCAGGGTAGCGAACATCTGTTGACAAGCTTAGGCTCTGGAGAGTTCATGAGACAAGGTCTTTTATTTTGTTCCGAAGCCAGAGAGTGAGTGATGTCCTGGAGAGGCTAAGGCTATGTAGTTTGACATGCAACTTGAGAAGTGGCTACAGGTGAAGTAAGAATAGAAGAAGCTATCATGTTTTTGATCTTGTCGAGACGTCTGTTGATTTCCAGTTTGAGAGGAGCTAACCGCACCTGTTCATTGTGAAAGAAAGGGATGGTCTGGGGGTCATTCAGAAGTTGCTACATTTAACTGTTAAATTTTAATCAAGCAATAAAAGATTAATTCAATTTATGATTAAAACTGTAAAGATGAGTCTAGAGCATTTCAGCTGTTTTCTTCATGTAATTTTTGAGCGATTATAATAGTAATGCTGATTATTTAATTCGAGGCTTTGGAGTCGGCTTTGAAGTTTTGGCGAACAGTCGTGCTCGTTATGACTCTTCTCATGCTCTTCATAAACATCTTCACCAAACAAGACTATTCCTTTCTGGTGCTGATTCTCTGCTTCTTCGCGCTAATATTGTTTCACCTTCGTAATTTGCCTCCAAATGCCTACCAGGTACACTAGACTCACTCAGATTTTCGTGGTACTTCTTTTGGTACAGTTTATTCTTGAGCTTGGACTTTTCTTGCAGGGATTTACCGAAGGAAAGCGAAGGAACTGGATATTTTACGCGCAGCACATATACAATATACTGACGATTGTGATATTTATGGTGATTCTGTGGCGACACTACCAGAAGGATGAGCGTACGGTGCCCTAACAAAGTCAAAAGATTCTTCGATATATAAATAATGTAGGATTGAAATAACTACACAGCGTGATCATTTAGAGTTCAAGATATGCCCTTGGGAATAACGTATTCAGCCGTCTCATCATTTTTTCTGCGAGTCTATAACAAGCCAGAAAGTACATGCATCTCAGATTCCCTTTGCTAAATCTAAGAATTTCTTTTTAAAGGATCCTTTAAAATCTACATTTTATCCTGTTAGTTCTTTAAATTCGGCTACAGCTGGTCATTTATTACGGAGATTTAGTCTTTTTCTTCAGGATTCGGCTAAGCTTACTGTTATTATTTTTAAATAGAAGTCTCAGGCAACATTTTATATGGTGTCACATTAGACTGGCTTATCTATTCATCTCCTTTCTTTCTGTTAGATTAAAGCAAGTTAATTTAAATTGAATTTTGTAATTGCTTTCTTGACTAACTTCCCAAACCAGTGCGTCTGCTATTTTATATGTTTTTATTGTAAATTGATTAGATCTGACTACTTTGCCTAGAAACCACTACTTGTCTTGCGGTTTGTTTTGACTATACAATTTTTTTGCTTAGTTGAAACTTAGAAGCTTATATAATTCTATTTACGGCTGGTGTGATTTCTCGCTGCTTCGATACAGTTTTTTATTTAATCTGCTGTTTTGGCTGAATATGTTTGATTTCTGATTATTTATTCTTCTTTACTACTTCTTTTGATTTTATTTGTAAGATTGTATAAAAGTCTAGTTCGACTGTCTTGACTGGTTTGTTTAGTAAAAAAGCTTTTTTGTATTAATTTTCTCGACTTTTATGTTCGTTCCTGGCTGCCTGAAAAACTTTCAAATAATTGTGATTTTGGTACGTTTCTTATTTCTTTTTATTTGCTATTTTTAATTATTTCTGGCAACTTTTGACATGACTTCTTCGCATCATTTTTATATTGTCTTGAGATTGTGAATGACTCAGTGAAGACTAGCTTCTATTTTTTTTGAGAAGCAAAACTCGCTAAGCTTGTCTCTAGATTAATATTTAGTTACTTAGATGTGTCTTTGTTGAATTTTTCTGAATATCTACTATTTTTCCTAGCTTTGTCTGCGACTTCTTGACTCACGTGATGCCAACCTTTCTTGCTATTTAAATTTTGCCATCACTTGAGGGATTCGATTTTTCGGTAAAGATAGCTTGTAAATCTTTTTGCTGAGTTTTCCTGTTGACATGACGCGGTCCACAGGTGGAATTTTATTAGGATGACTCATGCATCGCACAATCTAAGAAGGCGGATTTAGAGGTGCTTTGGGCTTTATTGCGATTCTTACTCTTTGCTGACTAGAGCTAGAAGGGGCGGAGTATGCTATAGAAGCGCGTAAACCGGAGTTGTTTTTTCGCATATACTCAAATAAATAATTTTAATTCGAATCAATCGCAAAATTTTTTTTTCATAAAAATACTACTGCTTGACTAATCATCACTTAGATCTGCGCTTGGTTTTCGACTGAATTTTTCCCGAACACTCCACTACGAATTTATAAGTCAAAACATCAAGCTCCTGTTAAGTATATTATTCCTATTAGATATCTTACTATAGCTCTTACTCGTTAAGATCCTATTATACATATTCTTCGTCAACTTATATCTCAGTAATCTCTTCGATGCTTTAAACTCGATTTAATTTCATGCCTGCACTGCGACAACGTTTCTGAGCCTAGCTTAGTCCTGAAGAAATAGCCTTGGCTTCTTCTTTTTTCAGCTTAGTATATTGATATTTACGTCAAAAGGAGTCCAGTCAAGACCGTTTATAGAAACAGCTTACATTTATTTTAGCTAATCAACAAGCTATCCCATTTCTTCAGGACTAAAAATTTTACCAATCATTTCATATTGAACTTCGAATCCTTAGTAACCTAAAATATACCAACAAAAGTAGGTTTTTTACTGATAAGCCGATAGAGAGGTTCAATGTGATTTAAAGATTTTTCTGTCAAATCTTTACATAGGTCAGTTTTTGAATGATTAAAACAAAAAGTATTGATAGAGTTTTCTACCTTGTTTATTTTTTATTAAACCTACGCTAAAGCCTACTTAAGAGATGTTGATGTCGCTGTGATGTTTGCTGATATTTGCATGTAGTCTTGCGGTGACTTGAGATCGTGATTTATGAAAAAGGTGAGTCTTGTGGACTAGCTTAAGGCCGGACGAGCAAGGCCTATCAAAAGTATTACTATAGAAATTCCTATGATTTTTATAGTACTCAACATTAAAAGTTAGATATAGTTTATATAAGCTTGTCTGGTACGCTATTTTAAATTTGTTTGTGCCCATCTTCAGACAACAAAATCTATAAGCACAAGCTTTATTGACTGTAAATACACTCTACTGGCTGACCACAAGTTCTTATAGGCTCAGTATGTGTTGGTGTGCGTGATGATTATTTGAATTATGCATATGATGTGTTTGGTGACTGGAAGGTTGTTAAGGTATTTAAATGCCTATAAAGGGCTGGTGGTACTGGGGAGGTAGTGTTTGTGGCAATTTGGCCTCGTTAATTATCATTTAGAATTCAAATGTTCAAGTCAGGGAAGGGGTAGGAACCGCACAACCACGATCTCAGAGGGGCTGGAAACGATGCTTTTGGCTACGGGGAAGCCTAAGGCGTCTGCAAATGTGAATTCGAGGTCATTTTAGGGAAGAAACGTTCTTGGACAAATGAAGAAGATGCTTACCTGATTAAGCTAGTGCAGAAGTACGGAGCACAGAAGTGGACTACTATATCGTAGAACCTCCCAGGTACCTTCCCTAAGCATTCAGGACGCATTGGCAAACAGTGCCGTGAAAGATGGCATAATCATTTGAATCCAGACATCAAGAAAGAAGAGTGGACCTAACTTGAATAGTGGCTGCTCTTTCTATCCCATAAGGCCCTGGGCAACCGCTGGGCTGAAATCGCCAAGTACCTACGAGGACGCACTGACAATTCTATCAAAAACCATTGGAACTCCTCCATGAAGAAGAAACTACCAGAACTGTACTAAAAGTACCCTCATTCACACTCAGGTTCAAGCGCATCAAGCAAGTTATTGAGGCCAAAAACACACCATACTTGTCCAAGGTTTCCCCACTTTAACGTTAACTTCTGGAACGACTGATGAGCTGCACTGAAGAAGAGCTGATGGCTGGAGACTCAGTCGGCTAGAAGGCATAAGGCGAGGCTGAAATAGGGGATTAGGAGCGTAGGGATAAAGAACTTAATGCATATTAAGGATAAGTGGACAAATCAGAAGATAAAAATACTATTTTAGTGATTAAGGAATCCAAAGAGACTAAAAAAAAGAGAAAGAAAAATAAATAATTCTAGAGAATGCGCACTGATATCCTCGAAAATACTCCCAGAATGCACAAAAACCTCACCTTTGCCAACCTCAACAACAACTGTCTCAGTCCTATCGATTTCAACTCAGAACACAAATAAAACAGTCCAGAAGCCCACTAACTCTCATTGCCTTCGGAAAAGCAAGGACAGCATCAGCCAACCGAATGCCAGTCTCAACCCATGCTTTCTCCTTCGAAACTTCTCAATCTCAACTCTCCCATGCCCCGTATGACCTTCGGAATGAGCTAACAAAAAGGTTCCTCTCTAGCCAGGGCTTTGTTCTTCAGTCATGAGCCAAATAAAAAATGATAGCTATAGTCAAGTAAAAGTTAAATCTACTTTTTTTGTTTTATTTAAATATTTAGCTTGATTTACATATCATTCTGTTTATTCGGCCAATGGCTTATAGCCTCTGCGAGAGTAACGTCTTACGCACAAAATCAAACCTAAAATTCCGCAAACGAAAACACCTCCGATAGTCAGCTTATACATAAAGCTTGTTTTGGAAAGCTTGCCCAGAAGCGTGGCTACTTATATTGGCTTAAAATAATATTCTTATCCGCTTTCACTGACTGCTTTGACTCCCAAAAAACTCACAGAGTCTGGCAGGCCGAAGTCAAAATTAAAGTAGGTATCGCTTTAAGTTTTTGTAATCTTGTGTAAATCAAGGTGGGTGGCGCTTTACGAATAGGTGAAGAAGCTAGAAGGACAAATAAGTTGGGAATATAGGTCACGTTAGTTTTTGGAAACCATATAGTAGTATTTTACATCTTTACAGGGTGGGTGCTGGCAACTGATCACAGGAACTGAGACTCTGGCATTCATCTCGTCTAGAAGCTAGTACTATATGAGTCCTTTTCTGAGGGGTTTAAGCATAGTCTGCTTAGTTTTTTATTAGCTGAAAGTCACCTTTATTGACAACATTGAATCGAAATAGTAATCAGCAGCTAGATTGACATAAAGAGTCCCGATTCTCTGAGCCTTTACAGTGTATGAAAAAAATGGTAGATCTGAAAGCTGACTTTCATACATAAATTATTTTTTGATAAAGCTGTCGTAATCGAAGGTATAGCCCAGCTATGGAGTGCTCTGATCACATTTTCTGATCGACAATGTGAGAAAGCCGGGGATATTGACATCAATGAGAAAGTTGATTTCTTCGGTGCCTGATTCAAGAGTAAAAGGGAATTCATGATTAAAAGGTAACAAAATAACTTATCGGTGATTGATGACCAAAGATACTTTGTTTTCAGTCTAGGTTGGATTCTATATTTAAAACATGAAAAAGTTAGATGAAGGCAACTTAAAAAGTAGAGTCGGGTTGGGAGTTTTTTTGGATATTTGTGGTTTGTCAGCTTGAATTTCAGTTTTTGATGATTTGTCCATTATATTGTTGAGAGTGTAGAAAGTTAGTTATAGTTTGTTGAGAACAGCAGCATTTTAGGTGCTTACAGTCAGATAGATATGGTCAGGAGCGTCGTTGTAGTAGTAAAAAGCGTAAGGATGTTTGGGCTATAGAAGGTAGTCTAGGATGAGTCCGTCTTATAGATTAACCTAGCGCTAGCCTGAAGAATAAGAAATGGTGAAAGTGGCAGCTTTGGATGAGTTGGTCGATTTAATAGTTAGATGATGGTACACAAGGTCTTCAGTCATTGCTAAAGGGTTAAGAAAAGAACTAGCTACATTTGTTTCTTTTGAGTTTTTGTTAGCCTTGATGACAAAATGTAAAACTGTTTGATTCGGACTGCTTTTTTTGTTGAGATTCAGCTGATTGAGATCAGTCACTATGGCTTAAATTTGTCCTTCCAAGATGTTAATATTGATGCTAAGGTCTTCTTGAGGGTCAGAATGAATCAAATAGCTGTTTTATTCTCCTTAATTGAGAAAATCAGTCAGAATAGTTTTTTCTTTCAGCTATATTTCTGAATACTTTGATTGAATATGTATAGTCATTATAGCAGGTTCTACTGTGCTCATTTTGAACAAATAAACGCATTATTGACATTGTTCACTTTTAAACTAGGCAGTTTTCAACAAAAGTTGATTGCCTTTATCTTGGCTCGCTTTAAATTGCTATTTACATTTGGAAAGTTAAGCTTTATTTTTGCAATTTTTAATAGCAATGAAAGGTAGACCTGATTTTCTGACTACTTTAGCATTCGCATCTATGAATCCGTCAAGCTCGAAATACTTTTCTTCTCCGGCATCTAAAGCAATATCATCGAAAGAGTCACTACGCAGTTTTTTGAACTCTTGAATGTCAGTGGTGTACTCGATAGTGCCCTTACAAGTTGCCCAAGAATGTACGTTTATACATAAATAGAGATTATTATCGTTAGAAATTTACTTGAGCTGGAGTTTGCTCTTGATATCAGCCACTGAGATAGAAGTTTATCCCCACAAGAGACCGAAATCAGATTAATTTAAATCTAGAGGACACTCAGGTTTAGTTTCAGAGTATACATTCGCACTGATCGAGCATTGCCCAATGCTTGTTGACGTGAAAAAAGTGACTTCTTATTTGCTGAGGATGTACTTGAGGTCAACGAGAACTTCTTTGTCCTCATCTGTGCCTACTGTAAAACTCAAATGCTGTTTTTCAGGCAGTTCTATCTGATCGTTAGATACCATTATTTTGAAGTTCATCGTACTAATATCTTCTTGATTGATTTTCTATAATTTCAGATCGGAGTCAGCGTAAAAACTCATTAAAAGAACACAATTCGGCCAGCAAGTTTCCTTCATTTTCTCGTGGTCAATAGCCAAATAGTTATTGATATTAAATTTTGTGTGAAGCTGCTACGATTGTGGAGGTACAGAGGGGAAGGGCCACTAGGTTGTCAAAATTTAATCTGCGCTGTACTTCCATAGCTTGTAGGCAACTCTGATGCCAGTTAGGGGTGTATAGTAGTAAAGAAGAATATTTTTATCTGAATGTCTAGGATAAAAGTAAAGCCTTGTAGTGACCATCATCTATGTAGTTGGAAGCGCTTGCCAAATACCGTCTTTTAGCTCAATTATGGCGTTTCTCATAAGCAAAGTCAAAGTGAAATCAACTTATACT
>Ga0169931_10004480_pt1 | contig 21751 bp, 24 predicted proteins | sample Kivu_15m_20L_FD_129675 | JGI IMG/M metagenome (GOLD analysis project Ga0169931, IMG submission 129675) | Freshwater microbial communities from Lake Kivu, Western Province, Rwanda to study Microbial Dark Matter (Phase II) - Kivu_15m_20L... | ecosystem: Environmental > Aquatic > Freshwater > Lake... | reverse complement strand
ATAATTAAATTTTTAATTTAAATTTCATATAGAGAAGCTTCCTGTTTATTCTTATATAGGGGATTGGGGATTGGGGATTGGGGATTGGGCCCAATCCCCAATCCCCAATCCCCAATCCCCAATCCCCAAAATTCGCTAATTTCCTACTATTTAGCTTTTTTAAATAATAAGAATTTCATTATTAGGAATTCTCTTATTTTATTTTTCAAGTAACTTTTTAATATTATTTAATTTTTAAATGAAATTTAAAAATTTTAATAAAAATTAAATACTATTGTTTAATTATTTTCAGATTTTTTTATAAAATAGAATAAATAAAAATTTCATCATAATTTTAAATGGAACTTGATACAGTTGTGATCATAGGTGAAACAGGAGTAGGTAAAAGTACGATTGCAAATGCAATCTTAGGAAAAGATGTTTTTAAGCCATTTCATGGAATAGATGCAGGTACTCTCAAGACTGAATACTCTTATGGATATCTCTTTAACGATCAAAATAACCCACAGGTAAGATTAGTTGATACACAAGGATACAATGATCCTAAGGGAAGAGACAAGGAACATGCTGACCAGATGATCAAAATAATTAATAGATTTCCGGAAGTCCATTTATTTTTGCTTGTGTTTAATGGAAATAACATCCGATGGAATTCAGCTACATGGGAGATTCTTGGATTATTCGACAAAATGTTTCCAGATTTTTGGAATAATTGCCTTATTCTGATTAATTTTTGGTCTGAAAATGAAAATGACAAATGGAGAAGAGAATTAACAGGAAGATCAGAAGGAAGTGTCAAAGATGACATATTAGAAAATCTAAGAAAGAAGTTTGGTAAAAATCGCTATTCAATAGAATTTTTGGATGCCATCGCTTATAACTATCCAGATGGGCATCCAGAAAAAGATACACTAAATGAGAAAATTCAAACGCTACAAATTTTGTGGAGTAATATGAGACCATATTACACAGATAGAATAACGGCTTCCCAAAAAGATAGAGATGATTTAATCGACGAACAAAAAAATCAAATCGATGATTTGCTTAAATTTATAAAGTCTAATCCTAAACAAAAGCCGACACCAAATGTATCAAAAATACAAATTTTACCAAGAGAACCCACTAAAAATTTGCCTGAACCAATTATTAAGCCTAAACCAAAACAAAAACCCTCTAATCTAAGTGAACTTGAAGAAGCTTTAAATCCTCTTTTAAAAGAAGAAATTAAAGAAATAAGTAGATGCCTCGAATTTCCAATAAGTCTTTCAAAAGAGAAAATGATTGAAAACATAAAACAAAAATTCAAGTCTTTAAGTAGTTTAATAAAAGAATTACCGAAGGATTTTGTAAATGAACTCTTAAAAAAATTAGAAAGACGACAAAAAGAGGATTCAGAAGATTTTGATTCAATTTCAGATTCTTATGAAGAAGATGACTATAGAGCAGCACCATTAATCCCATTAAATGTTAAGCCTACTATTCCAAATAAGAATAATTATCAAAAATTACTCGTTCTTGAAAGAGAAGAATTAAAAGAAATATGTGATAATTTTGGCTTACTAATTAGTGGAAATAAGCAAAAACTAGTTGATAATATTAGAGAAGATAACAAAAGTTTCGAAAAGATTTTCGGATGTCTTTCTAAACCATCCTTAAAAGAAATTTGTTCAAGATTATCAATCAGTGAGAATGGAAAAAAAGATGAATTAATCCAAAGACTTATCGATTCCATTTAGAATTTTATTGAAAAGTTATTTATTTTATTGAATAAAAAATATCTCAAATTAATATAGATTTTTCAATTTATCTGTAATAAATTATAAAAGGTTATTCTATATTCAGTGAATTCGATTTGATTCAGTAACTCCTTTTAAAATAAGATAAATTTTTGAATAAATAATATTGAATATAAATTTTTAAAAACAACAAAATGAAATTCTTCTTTAATGTGTAAACATAAAAACCAATATTTTACTTAATAAGATATATTTGATTATATAAAATTTCTATTAAATGAATATAAAACCATATAAATAGGGAAATTCTAACGTATGTCGTGTTTCAATAAAACTCAGAACATTTTTATAAATATGGTATTGAAATATAAAGATAACATTTAAGATATATTATCATCCTATAATAATTTTGAGGAAGTATAATTTTTATAAGATTTTATTGATAATTATTTTAAATTTTATCTAAATTACATAAAATCTAAATATTCATTTTTTTTAATATGTGTAATTAATATACCTAATACAATATCATCGCAAAGTAGTTAAATTTCTTTTTTTTCTACTACTTTTTTGATATAAATTATCAAACCATCTGTGCTCTAAGCAAAAACTTTTGTGTATTCCTATCAGCCAAATATCGATTGGTTTGTAGAAATATTTAATATTGTAATAATTTTCAGATGTAAATTGATATGAATCAAATATTTGGACTACTCCTTTTTTCTCTCTAGCGGCTATCGTTCGTTCGGATTTCTTAGATTTGTCAGTGATTGATCTGTCTTTCTTATCGTAATCTCCCAAATAAATTTCAACATGTACCATGTTATGTGGTTGGTCTTTCCATCCATTATTTTTGTAATGAATTGCTTCATAAAATATAAGATCTCCCGGCTGTATTTTGCTAAAATCGGTAGAATATGGCAATGTATCAAATTGATAAGCTTGATTCCATCTTCCCAGGCGAAATCCGAATTCTGAAGAGAGATCATTCACGCATTGACGAACTAATCCACAGCAATCAAGAAAAAGAGTTGAGTGATACAAGGGATCATCTACTTTCAAATATTTTTGTTTGTAAGGAATTCCTTGATAAAATAAAGCCCTTTCAATAAATTTGGTACGAAGACTAATTCGATTTGTATTTGGTTGAATCAAGGCAGATTTAGGACGGAATTTTAAAACTTGATTTTTTTCTTTATCTTCTCGTTTTTTAATAACAATAGGTAATCTCTCTGTGGATGATGAATTTGAATTATCATCATTATTCTTCCTACTTTTGAGATTATCTTTCGTTTGCTTCAATATTTCATTTACTTTTTGTTTCAGAGGTTCTTTATATTTTTCTAAATACTCAGATAGATCAGTCTTTTCTTTTGATAAGATAGAGTCATCCATTTTCTCTTAGGAAAAATCAAAAATAATTATTTAATTTTGTTTTTATTTTATAATATTATTAGTAATGTTGCTAAAAATCATATAGCTAATAGAAAAATTATTTAAGAAAATATTAACTACACGTATAATATTGATCAACATTTATAATAAATAATTTTCATTTGCTAAAATTATCATTTACACAAAGCAAAACTCTAATTTTAATTCATAATTCATACTTTCAATTAATTCATCAAAAATATAATGTAACAAATAATATTATTAAATATATAGCTAATTTATTTTTCTGTAGATCCTCTAAAAGTGGGGATAAATTGTTTTTTAACAATTTTAGTTGTAATAGGGTAAGTATATTGGAATTTATTGTCTTCTCTTATAATTTCATTATTTTCATTAAATTCAAATTCTACTTTACCCCTATTTTTATCATTTTCACTACTAGGCTGGCTTATTACCTCTAGGTTATTCTTTTTAGCAATTTCATAACTCTCTAAATTTTCAATAATTTCAAATCGAATTTGAGGTTTTTCTTCTTGTTTATTTTCATTGTCATAAGATAAGGAATAAACAGGTCTATCATTGAAAACTATTTTCCTATAATTGCTTTTTTTTTGTTCAAAGGAGGAATTGTATCCAAAGCTTTGGTCGTTATTAAAATGGGGTAAATCATTTTCTGATTTTGTTTGAGAATGATATTTATGCTTGCTTATCACATCGTCTTCTATTTCTTTTTTTAAATCAAGATTGGAATAACTTGGTCTTAAATAGGTATCTTTCTTCAATAAGAAAGATAAATTACTTTTTACAAACGAATCTGGCCCTAAAAAAGAGTTGTTTGTCAAAAAATTTTTTTGGTTAATTTCTTTGATTTTTTTCATTTTCCTGATTTTAGAAGGTATCGTTAGATTCTCTTTTGTATAATTATTGTCATCTTCATTAATCTTGTCTATTCTTGATATATCTAAGATGTTTATATTTATCGTAGGTTCAACCTCATTGGGACACATTTTTAATTGAGTCTCTTCTAAACGAGAAAGCATTAGTGTATTATCAAGTTTCGTATTATTCAAATTTATATTACTGAGATTTGCAAATCCACTTGTAAGAAAATGCGATTGATTTTCGAGCACGTTTTGAGAAATATCAAAAAGATTCTTAAGTATAAATTCTCTTGTTATGTTCATATAATTCGTATTCAAATTAAGATTCATCGCAATATCTGAGTTACTTTCTTTGTAATCCTTATGAAGAAAATTTCGATCAATAGATACTGAATTTCCGTCATAATTGTAAAAATACTGAGCATTAGCAGAAGATATGTAATAATTCTGATTATTTTGGGTATAATGAGCAGTGTTTGTGTTTATTTGGTTATTGTTTGTGTTAGGATTGACAATTCTCACGTTTTCTGTTTCTGTTGCATTTGTGTAAATTTCATAGAATTTTATTAAAATGTTTTTAAGAATCGTGTCATAATTTGTGGTTATAAATTTGTTGGCAATCTCATCTATTATTGATAACAGATAATAGTCAAAATATTTGAGTTCATGTGATACATTATAAAATTTATTATCCTTATTAACGATTGAAAGAAAAAACTCGACTAGAAACTTTTCTATTTCTCGTAATTTCTTGGGCTCAGGATAGATCACATCAATTTCATGATTCTCTCTAAATTCATGGCCGTAGAGGATGTCTATCTCTCTGTACTTCTGCGACATCACAATCTCTTCATCGATTGGCTTTCTTGACAGTTTATTTTGAGACAGAACATGCACTACTGACACTCCTTCAAGGATAGGAAGGAATTTTATAATGAAAATCAATCTGGGATAAGTGGAGGTGCATTCAAATTTAACAAAATTATAATTTACGTTCATATTCTCATATTTGTTGCCATTTTCTCGCCTATATTGCTTCATCAGGACTTTGCTGTGGTGGAGTATTTCTTGCCAGATTTTTTCGTTTTTTTTGAATTTTTTGTGTCTTTTGTTCTAATTTAGATAGTTAATTCACTAGTTAAAATATAAATACATTAATCGACTTTAGATTTACTATAATCTCGTCAGTTGATAGATCAATTAGGAGAAGATTTTTAAATTTTGTATTTTGTATGTAGAACTCTTCTTTTTTAAAGACTATTTTGATTATGTTCATGAAGTGTAATATAATTGATTTAAGACAAAATATCTAAAACTATTCTAAAAATAAAAATTACCTCAAATATTTTGATTTGGAGAAAATCTTTTGATATTGTATTCGATCCTACATCAGTCCCGAATTGTGAAACAGTTCCATTTTCTTCTCTCTTCTTATTTTTATTGATGTACTCAATATTTTCCCCAATAAAATTTATGAAAGCAGTGTGTACATGTAAGAGACATAATTTAATTAAACTTCCTTTTGTTTGTGTATCATAAATTCCAACGAATATTAAATTCGATTTATGAAGGAAATAGATTTTCTTACTACTTAGAGAAATTTTAGTAAACGATGATTCTTCTAATTATTGTAAAATCATAAAATTAGGTTTCATTTTACTATCAGATGGTTTCTCATCCTTTGAAAATTTATTTGAAAATAAAATTTTCACTACTTGATTTAATTTCAGGAGAGTTGGGTCGTTTTTAGGAGTTTCCTCTTTTTTATTTTTCTGGTATCTAATCAGAATGGAATCGTTGTTGTAAATTAATAGTTCCTTCATGTTTAGATCTGAAGTTATTGGGATTGTAAAAGTAGCGTCAAATAGCCCGATTTTCCTAAGATTGAAGGTTTTTAATTTCTTTTATTACTCTGTATATATTATATGTTTATTCTCTTCTACTGATTGTAAAAACGAATCTATATGATTAGGTGTAAGGGTTTTCATTCTAAGTTTTTATTTAATTATTTATTTTATTTATAATGTAAAATTTTAGTAAATATGTTATGAATTTATTAATAAATATTCTTATCAATATAAAGAAAGATAATCTTTTTCAAATATTCAATTGAATGAAATCGAGATAAATTATTCGTATCACCTTATATCCTCAATTTTGAAAAAATATTAGTTTGTTGGATTTTTAATTAGATTTATTCCCATTAGAATTTTATCTACTATTTTGATAAATTTATTTTTAATTCATTATTTTACTTTTTATTCGTTATTTTATAACTTAAAACCCAGAAAAATTTATCAAGATTTATTTCAGAATATTCAAGAGTATAAAAGAGCTCTTTATTCTAGGATTTACTTTCATTCTTAAAAAAAATTTTCTCAGACAAGAATTATTTACAATGTAATGTTTATATATTATTATTATAAATTATATAAATACAACAATATTAATTTATTATAGGATATATTTAGATTATCTATATAATTTGTAAATTTCTATTAGATTTTTATGAACTATCATCTAATATATCATTTTTAAAATTAATGACCGAAGAAGTTATGCATATTCTTGAGCCATTTAAGATAAAGTCTTTGATCCTTATCAACAGAGAGGACGTTAAGGAATGACATCAATTCCTCGTTAATTCCAAGGGAAGAAAAGAATTCATTGAATTCAGTTTGAAGTCTGTCATCAAGAGTGTTGAATGCGGGTCCAGTATAATTGTCAACAGTTTTTTGATTTACATAATCAGCGTGTAAAGCATTAACATTTTCAGAATATTGAATGCTATTGAATTCATAGGAGGTATCAATGCTGCTAGCGTCAATTAAGAGACCACTCTTTCCTCCTTTTTTTATGATTCTAACGATGAATTCAGTCATGTTTTCAGGCACTTTTATTAAAAATTTTATTTTTACTTTTTTCTTCTCCTTCTTGTGGGTTTTCGTCTTGTGGCATAGGGGGTTTTGCTTGGAAGTTAATTATAATTTCAAAATTTCCAGTGGTTTTTCTAAGCTCCATATTGAGGGAATCTTCCTTATCAACAAATTCGAATTTTGTATTCTGGAAAAATGTTTTTAATTCGTTTTGATCTACTGGGCTGTAATTTGTTTCTTCGTGATTTATTTCTGATTTTAGAATATTTGAAATTGAATCAGTTTTAGTTGCGAATGAGAAGCATTGAGTTGCTTTGATAAATGCAGAATATTTAGTCATGTCTCTTGCGTTCAAGTTGAATACTTTTTTTCCTAAGTTCAATCCTCTTTTCAACATATTTGTTTAGATATGTAAATATTTAATTTAATCATTATATATTAAATTATTTAATTAAAATAAATTTAAATGAAAATCACAATATTCATTGAAAATAATTAAAATAGTGTCTTCAGTATGAGGATTAATCTGCCCATAAAATTAATTAGAAGCGAATATTAATTTACACGTTTTACTTTTAAATTTATATATTCATAATTTAAGTTTTAAGAAAAAAACAAATCACTATGATTTTAATTCAATTTAATAAGAATATTTTGATATTTAAATAATTGATAGTTTATTATAGATAATTTTTTTGTATTATTAATATTTTAATTTACATAAAATCAACAGAATGGAAAACATCACAACTTCAGCATTTGATCATATAGAAATTATACCTTGGGATCCAATAATCGAAATCCTTTCAGAATATTACAAATGCACAGATCCAAATAAAATGAACCTAACTGTGGGAGCATATAGAGATGAAAATCTGAAGCCGGTAGTATTCAATTCTGTAAAAGAAGCAGAAAAAAAGCTAATCGTGCAAAAATTTTCGAGAGCTTATCTACCACCAACCGGAGATGAGGAATTCAACAGATTGACTCAAAAGATTATATTCCCAGAAGGTCATAAAATTTATAAAAATAACCAAATCGTGACTGTTCAATCAATTTCAGGAACAGGAGGTATCAGATTAGCAGCTGAATTCATTTTTCATTTTTTCGATTCTAAAAAAATATATGTCCCTTCGTTAACATGGCCTAATCATCAACAAATATTTAACATCTCGCGTTTAACGATAGAGACATACAGGTACTATGATGGTAAAGAAAAAACATTAGACATCAAAGGATTTCTTCAAGACTTAGAAAATGCAGAGGACGGAGCGACCGTAGTACTACAAGTCTGTGGACATAATCCTACTGGTGTAGACCCTTCTGAAGAAGAGTGGAAGAAAATTGCTGAAGTCATGTTAAGAAAAAATCTTTTTCCTTTCTTTGACAACGCATATCAAGGATTTGTATCTGGTGATCTCCAAAAAGACGCTTATCCAATTTTATTATTTTACGAAATGGGTTTTGAAATGTTCATTTCTCAATCTTTTTCAAAAAGTATGGGGCTATATGGAGAAAGAGCAGGTCCCCTCCACGTGATTGTTAATGATCCGGATTCGATTCCGAATATAAAAAATCATCTTTGTGAGCTAGCGAAAGGTTTATACCTATGTCCAGTCGCTCACGGCAGTAGAATAATTAAAACAATTCTATCAGACGAAACCCTGAAGCATGATTGGCTAAACGAAATAAAGTACAAAATATCTGCCAGAATGAAAAACATAAGGCAGAAACTTTATGAAACTCTTATAAAAGTTGGAGCTCCAGGTAACTGGGAGTTCATATTAAATCAGACCGGAATGTTCAGCTACATAGGACTTACAAAAACTCAATGTGAAGCATTGATAAAAAATTACAAAATATTTCTGGTGAAATCCGGACGAATATCCATAACTGGACTAAATGATGACAATATAGAACGTTTCGCAGAAGCGATTAAGGAAATTAAGACTAATTATGAATAAGGATAATTAAGTAATTTCTATACTTTAAATTAAATTTATATTAGATAGTAAATCTATTTTATTTCATATATAATAAATTCCATAAAATATTTATCTAAACTAACTATTAAATTTAACAGGTTCATACACTTTGTTTATTTATATATTAAAATTTTGCAAATATTAAATTGAAATCAAATTTACCTCAAACGAGGGAATATTTGTTTATTCTAGAATACTGAAAAAAATTCATTTTTCTTTTCTTGAATTGAATTCAAAAGAAGACAATGAATTGGTATCTACAATAATTAGAAAAATAAAAATTTACCAGATTCATCATCGCTTGATAAAGAATCAGAATCTGAAAGAATAGGATTTCTCCTTGTATCCCCTTTACCACCAGAAAGGTTAAGATTATTCACTGAAGAATTTTGTTTAAAATTTCCAACCATGAAATTGTTATTTATGTTAATACTAACATTAATATTATCTCTCTGACCGGTTTGCAAAGGGTTATTTGAAAGTTTGTTATCACCATGAACTTGATTATTGCCAATTTTATTTATATTACTGTATATGTTTATGTTCTTTATATCATTCAAATTTTGTCTCGATTTCAAACATTTTTTAACGTATCTATCAAGTTCTTTCAATTTATCTTGAGGCAACTTATTCACATCAAATTCCAAAGATTTTTCATCAAAATTCAGACTATCATGAATAATATGAATTATTCCTTTGATTTGTTCTGAATTGAGTGATTTGATATTGTTGACAAGATTTAGTTTGTATTTTTTTGAAATTTTTTTCTCTCGTTCGGTAAGCAAATTATAATCGTTTATATTAATTTTTAGTTTGTTGTTTGTCGAGTATCCTGTTTCTCTGATTTCTTTTCTCAGTCTGTTCATTTTCTTTTTGAGTTCTAAAATGTTCTTTGATTCTTTTGTAAAAATTTTATTTTCATAATCTTTGTAAGTCTCCTCAAAGTGATTGCTTAGTTTACAGACATCACTGTATTGAAGAGGATTTGCCGCAAATGCTAAAAAGAGGTTGTCGAATGTTTTTCTAATATCTAAAGCCAACTCTCGGTGGTTTTTGAAAACATTTAATCTAACTCTCTTTTCTAATTTGTTGAAATGTGAAAATTTTTCGAAGTTCTCGTTTTGTTTGAATTTGTGGTAAATCATTTTACAAATTTCTGTCTTTTTAGTATTTTTAGGAGTGTTTGTTTGTATTGCTTTAAGTTTCTTGTAAAGTTTTCTAGGTTTCTTAGTTCGTTCCTCAAAGCCTAAATCTTCAATGCATTTTGGCTTTTTCGTTCTTTTTGTTCTGGAGTTTGGCTCGGGTTGGAATGTTACATTTGTTTCAGCGCTGTTTATGAAGTCTTTCTATTAATATTAAAACGAATTAAAGTACTTGTATCCTGATTTTGTTAATTGTTATAGGAGATATTTCACTCTTCTCAGTCATCTGATTATAATTCTTACCTATCTTATAAATATTATATTGTTAATTAATTTAAATATTTTTAAATTTAATTTATTTTCAAAATTATTGTTAAGCGGCTAATTAATTTCTATTTATATTCAGGAAATTTAACTAAAACCGAAATTTATTTTAAGTCAAAACTAATTCTCAATGATTATAAGTATTAATGAAATCTTCGTGTTTAGTAATAGCTAAATTATTCTTTATCAAGTAAATTAACGAAATCTATGCACCGTTATATGTTTTGATATTTCTTTAACTATCTGTATGATAAAGACATCAATCCCTCTTTTGAGGTTTATACTTTTAATTATGAGGATTTGAATCCACTTTTAATTTCTTCAATTTTCCAGAAATTTGTTTGTTCATTTTTTTCAATACAAATGCAAATATACACAGCATTATCAAAAGAACTATCTCACAAAACCCAAAAAAATATCGAGATTTTTTTTCCTTCATTTAAGAAAAATTTATATTTAAGATTTATTAAATTTTTAATATAACATAAATGGGAGTTTGTTCTTCAAACAAGCAAATAAAAAAATCGTTTTATGAAGAAAAGGTAGTCACAGACATTTTTTTAACTTCTAAAGAACAAGCAGACATTGTAAAACATAGATATAATATTTATTACTTATTATCCTCTACAATAAATTTAGCTTTTAGATGAAATTAAGCCAATCCTTTTAATAATTGAGAAAGTGAGAGAGTCCTTCGTTCCTGTTTGGATTGAAATGCAAAACTTTTCTGGCGTCACAGTTTTAGAAGAAAAATCTTTAAGAACTCTTCTCATCTGTCTTCATTTAAGACTTGCATCAGAACTTACGACAGAAATGATTCAAACTATGTCTTTGGAAAATGCTGAGCCGTGGTTCGTTTTCGATAAGAAATTTGAGTATCTTCTAACAATCGAAGCTAAAAATTATCTCAAGAAAATTAAGGATTTCCTTAATTTGGCGAACTCTTTAAGGAATGAAAGCGATGAAGTTTATAAAGCATTTAAAAGTAAGAAGATGAATGTCTTTGAAGAATTTGACAAAATTGATTATGAAAAACTCCCCCCAGAAGAGAAAATGAAAATTGATTCAGCAATAAATAAAAATAAGGAATCATTAGAGCACGCCTATCAGGTGATTTCTTTTATCAACATTCTTCTGCTGAAGATGGAACCTGATTTAGAAAATGTAGGAAATGAATTAAAAAATAAAAGTTTAGTACAAGACATGCTAAGGATTTCAAAGGACTATTTATTGATGAAACATTATAACCCAAAAACTGTTGTTATGAAATATTGCAGAGAAAAAAAGGCAATCAAATCTAAGTAAATTTTAGAATAGTAGGATTAGCTAATTTCTTAAAAATCAGTTTTGATTATTTTTATTTAATATGTTTAGTTTGTAACTTTTAAAAATATTATCATACACAAATTTTATTCTTTAATAGACTATAAATTAAAAAATGGAATCAGATGAGATTTTAAAATCCGAAAATGAATCGAAAAAAATTCCAACAGAGAAGAAACAAGCAAGAATTGAATCCTGTGTTAATCAAAAAGATTCAGTGAATTGGATGCTTTACAATCTTTTTATTAGAAAGGAATACGATGAGTGCCTTAATCTAATTAATAAATTTTCAAAAGAACAGGATGGCACCATCATCGAATCCCAATTCGCACTTCTCATTCGCTCCTTGATCAAACGACATAACGGAGAAATCAACGACTCTCTAGATTTATTAAAAAAATGCTTTAGTTTCAATGAAAACAATACTGGGATCATGAAAGAAATCGGAAAGAATGTAATCCTAGTAGGGAATTACAGAAGAGCCATAGAAATTTATGATGAAATTTTAAATATAAAAGACAATGACTGGGAGGCTTATTATCATAAAGGAGTCTGTTATTATAATCTTAAGGATTACGATAGCGCATCGGGTTGTTTGTATCGCGCATTAGAAATAAATAAAAATGAAAAAATATTAGTACAATTAGCCAGGGTCGCAATTGATCAAGAAAATTATCCTTTAGCTATAGAAAAATTTCAAGACGCCCTTAATTTTTCTGGAGAAGACCCAGAATTACTTACAGAAATAGGGGCACTATATCTAAAAATCGGGAATACCGAAGACGCATTTGATTATTTCTGCAGGGCAATGAAAAAAGATTCTTCCTTTTCAAATGCTCTAATGGGTGTTGCTTCAATACACCAGGATAAATTCAAATACGAACAAGCACTCATTAGTTATAAATTAGCATCTGTTTCAAATCCTAATTCACCACTTGTATGGAATAATCTAGGACTGTGCTTCTTCGCCAAGCAGAAGTACATAGCAGCTGTAACTTGTTTGAAGAAGGCTATTTATCTTGATCCTTTTGAATGGATAATTGCATTTAATTTAGGTTTGGTATACTTACAACAGAAACAATATGCTAGCTCTTTCAATTATATGAATTGTGCTGCTAATTTGAAGAATGACTTCTATTTAATATATTTCTTTCTTGGAATCATATTATCTAAATTGGGGGATATATACAATGCAATTCCATACTATGAAAAATCGTTGGAATTAAATGAAAATTATTTGACGTATTATAATTACACACTTTCTCTAGTTCAAAGTGACATGATTGAAAATGCTAAAGAGAAATTTAAAATATTTTACAATTTATATCAAGCAAATAGGGAAGCTAATTTAGAATATGATGCTGAGATCATGGAAGGAATGAAAATTTTACAAAAATCCTTATTTGGATAATATAGTATATAATTATGTGTTGATTTATTTTGTAATTTTGTTTCATAAGCCAGTTCAATATTTGTCTTGGGAAATATTTACCCTTATATCTTTTATCAATTATATTAAACTATAGAATCATACAATCCAATAGCCTATAATATATAATAATTTATAAAATAATACAATTTAAATTTTTATAAATTAAATATTTTATTTGAAAATCTTGAAAACTTTCGCTAAAAGGCCTCATCTAATTAATGATATTAAGATAAACAATTGATATTCTTATTGATATTCATAGTTCATATATTAGCTTAGGTAATATTCTAAATTTAATTCACTACATGATGGTAAAATAAAAAATTAATTACTGTAGGTAGATGAATCAACAACATCAGGTAATTCCTTGATTTTGATTAAAAATTTGTCTTGAATTTCTTGAAGTGTTTTCTTATCATCGTCAGAAGATACAAAAGTTATTGTGAGTCCTTTTGTTCCGAATCTTCCTGCACGTCCAACCTGAAATTATAAATAAGGAAAATGTACCCTATGTAAATAGGTATCAGCTGAATCAGGCATGTCATAGTTGATTACAATGTTGACTCTTTCAATGTCAATTCCTCTTCCAAAAATGTCAGTGGCCACCATAATTCTTTTTTTGAAGTCTTTAAAAGTTTTGTATCGGTCGATTCTATCAAATCATGATTAATTCGATTTTTACCTGTCCTCTTGTTTAAGTCCTCCATGAATGGCTATTGAAGGGAAATTACATTCATTAAGGAGAATATTCAACTCATCACATCTGTTTATACTCTTAACAAAAATGATGACTTGATTGAATTGCAGCATGTCCAGAATATCATTTAATTTCTTGTTCTTCTCGTTTTCTTTTAGATTCACGTAGTATTGTTGTAATCCATCAAGGGTCAGTTTATTTTCATCATCGACCAGAACTTCAAATGGCTTGCTCATGAACTTTCTACAAACTTCTCTAATTTCGGTAGGTAGTGTGGCAGAAAACATCATTACCTGCTTTTTGTGAGGGGTTGATTTGAAGATAGCTTGTACGTCGGCTCTGAAATCTAGCAGAATATTTTAATTTTTGTCTTTACCTAGTTCTTTCAATAATTTGTCACATTCGTCGATAATAAAAATTTTTATATTTTTAGTGTCGATAATTCCTTTTTTGATGAAAGAAAGGACTCTTCCCGGGGTACCGACGATGATTTGGGGCTTGTCTTTTTTCAATTTCTCAATCTGGTCATCTTGATTCTCCCCTCCAATGATGACTTGGGTCTTGTAATTCATGTTCTGAGAAAAACGATCGAATTCCTTTGCAATCTGAAAGGCAAGTTCTCTTGTATGTGCCAAAACTAAGCAATGGACTCCTTCTGCTTCAGAAAATTCTCCTAGTCTGTTGAGGGTTGTCAGGACAAATACTGCAGTTTTTCCCATTCCTGCTTTGGCCTGGCAAAGTACGTCTAGACCTAAGAGAGAGTGAGGGAGGCATTGTTGTTGCACTGAAAATTCTATTTATTTGATTTTACCTTCTGAGGGATGTTCAAATCCGCAAGTTGCTATTGATTTCTTAAGCTCTTCTTTTAATAAAAAGTCTTTGAAGGAAGTTGTGTAAATTGTTGCGTAGGTACCCCTAAATTATTATCATCATTTGGAATTTTCATTAATATTATGGAATCTTTATAATTCTTCATATTTTAAGTTTGGATTCCCAATAGTGTTTAATTGTTTTAAAAACATACCCTTTTTTAACATTTTCTTGTTTGGAGACATGGTCACCATTTCTCTTTTCTTCTTGTTCTCCTACTGCGTCTTCGTCGAAGTCCAAATAATCGTCTTGCATTTTTATATAATAAAATAATTCTTAGATATTTAAATAGTTCTAGACTATTTTATTTATTAGAAAATTTATTAATTTTAAGAGAATTTAATTTTTAGAATATACATATTAATTTTATTTTATTTATGTATTCGAATCAACATTTAATTATTTTAATTTTATATGAAAAATTTGATGACTCTTTTTAAGAAGAGTTTTTCCTTTTCTAGAAAATTCAACCCAGTATCAATCGGACTTGACGAAAATTTTTCTTTATTAAAATACGCTCAATTAAAAGGGTGAGGGTGTAAAGTCCCCCAAAAAGTCCTATTCAACTATTTAAAAAATGTAGGTGATGGGACTATTGGGAAAGAAACACCTGACTGCAGCGTGACACCTTGCAAAGATGATAAAGACCTTGTATGCGTTTCAACAACCGATTTTTTCTACCCATTAATAGAAGATCCTTATAAACAAGGGGAAATAGCCTGTTGTAACGTGTTATCTGATTTGTATTCAATGGGTATAACAAATGTAGACAATATTCTAATGATCCTTGGAGTATCTCTCTTAATGAAAGAAAACGAAAGAGAAATCGTGACTAGAGAAATGATGAGTGGCTTTAATAACAAAGCCAAGGAAGCGGGTACAACTATAACAGGTGGTCAATCTGTTATGAATCCTTGGCCGATGATAGGCGGCACAGCTATATCTGTTGTAAAACGTACAGAAGTCATTTTCCCTAATAATTCAAAGGAAGGAGACCTTTTACTGCTTACTAAACCACTTGGAACCCAACCTGCTGTTAATTTAGCTCAATGGTTAATAGAATCAGATAATAAATGGCTTAAAGCCAAGGAACATGTTACAGAAGAGAATGTATGGGATTCTCTACAAATCGCAGAAAATTCTATGACCAGATTGAATTTAAACGGTGCTAAGATTATGAAGAAATACAGAATAGGATGCTGCACAGATGTGACTGGATTCGGATTAAGAGGACATGCTGAAAATCTTCTAATTGCCCAGAAGAAAGAACTAAAATTTTTAATAAATAAACTTCCTATCATTAAGAATATGGATATAATTAATGACAGTGTTTTGAATTTTAAATTAAAATTGGGATACAGTGCAGAAACTTCAGGTGGTCTATTAATTTCAATAGATAGAAACGATGCAGAAAAATTTATGAAGGAAATGCATGATTTAAATGAATGGTGTTGGGTAATAGGAGAAGTTAGGGAGGGTAAAAGAGAATTTGAGTTATCGGACAAAATTGAATACATTTATGTATAATAATTAAATATCTTACTATTCAGAGTAGCTCAATAAAAAAAATTTAAATTCTTAAATTTGTGATTAAGCCACATTAAATATATTTCAACAGGTGTGGTTTTTGAAGAAAAAAATTTCGAAAGAATTTAAATTTTTTTTGAGCTTCCATATAATAAAAAGATAGTATTTAATTGTTTAATTAAATTAATTTTCAATTCCTTTTATTTCCAAAGGAAATAAATAAATTCTAAATTATCATAATAATTTATTAATGAATAGCGGTATAGCTAAATGTTATGATTACAACATATTATATTTATAAAATATTCATATCTTTTCTACTTTCTACCCAAAAACTTTTGATGCTTCCCCATTTCTTCTTCAATAATTTTTACATACCATTTTCCGGAAAAGGATTCGATAAATCTATTTACATATTCTATATAATCCCAAGTTCTATATCCCGTGCATTTTAGATATTCATCGAAAACACTTTGGTTAAACCTACAAGAAATATAATGAGGGAGCCTTTTGTTATTTATATAAGACAGTTTTTCTACACCCTGTGCATAGAAGGAGTCGACAATAAATTCGAAAGAGTCCTTGTCTTGAATTATTTTTTCTACAGTGAGTCTGAATGGTTCAAGGTCAATGAAGTTTTCTATTCCGAATGCCTATAAATAATTAAAATATTTTAATTACTTCTTTAGCGGTATATGCTACTTTCCATTCAGGTTTTTTATCTGGATTTAAATTCGCTTCCGTTAAATTCAATCGATATTGTTGATAATTTGTCACCACGTTTGTTTTTGAATCAACTTCATAAATTCTGAATGACGGATTTTTCCAAGAGTAGGACGTTAAACTTGGGGCTGTCAGTATTATTCCTGCTATGTTAGTGGTATTAAAGTATTCTGTAATCAGCCTGAACTCGTCGTAGTGTGTGTGACCATAAAATTGTCCTTTTATGATATTCGAGAATCTATCAACCAATGCGTTGTATCGTTTTGAGCATTCACTGAGATAGGTCGAATCTCCTGGAGGTATATGACCGATTATAAATACACTCTCTCCATCTTTTTCTGATTGTCTTAGAATTTTTTCTAACCATTCAAATTGTTTTCCCGGGTCAGTTGGATCTCGAATTAAGAAAAAGTTCATCACATCGCACAAAAAGCAATTTATTGAAATTACTCTTAAATTAGAGTTTGGAAATTTTCCTGAGTAAAAACCATAATTGATGAAATCATTGTACTGTTCTTCATCCAACCAGACTTTTAAAATATCTCCCATGTTTTTTAAAAATTGCTTCTCTCTCGAAAGATCAAATGGGTTGTATTGATCAGCAATATATTCTTCATGGTTTCCTAGGGATGGAAAAACAACTCCTCTATATTGATATTTTTTATACAATAGATCAACAAATATTTTGGTTATATTGTAAATTTCATTTGAGTTATCATTCCAAGGATTGTGTGGAGGGTTGTCCCCAGTCCATATGATTATATCAGGTTTTATATCATTGACTACTTTTTCTACGAATAAGTCTAAAGTTCTAAGTGGTATGTCACATTTTCCTTGATAACCCCAAGGTCCTGCATAGTCTTCTTTTGATTTAGCTTTTCCTACTTCCTTCCTGCAACAAAGCGGCTGAGCACACAAGCCTGTAGATCCCTAACATTTTATTTTAATTATAAAAAATAATTTAATTTACTTCCTCGTATAACAAATCAGTATGAATGTCTGTAACATGTAAAACTTTCAACGAGGGTCCTGAAGGGTCTACTTGTTCTATTTTTTTAGGGGGCTTGTCTTTGAGAAGATCTCTGGCATAATCATCAGGATCTAATTCATTGTAGTGAGAAAATTTACAAATTTTTGTTTTAGTGCAAATGTATTCTGCATCAAGGTAATGTTCGATCAGAGAATCAATTACAGTAGGGGAGTACAAATCAATGGCTTCCTTGCAGATTTTATAATCCAGTCCAATAGCACAAAAAAGAGACAACAGCTGATTGAACAAAGTGAGGCCGTATTTCTTTTCTAAAAGATTATGATACTTGCTAAATGTCCATAAGCATGTCTTACAGATAAAAGAATCTGTGTGATTTCCTCCTTTAAAAGCTTCAATTTGAGATTTGGCTACGTTTTTCTTGTCATCTCTTACAGATTTAATAGAATCTGCAAGCAGGCTCACTATGAAATTCGTTTCGTCTTGCATTTCTTTGTATTCTTCTGAGCTGAACGGTCCATGTATCTCACTAATATTAGAAAGCTTTGTAATTTTTGAAGTTTTAAGAATTTCTACTAACTCTTCTCTTGTTGCTGTAGAGTAATTATCGTGGAATCCACAGATAATTTTAATAATAATAAATGAGGTCAGAAAAATTGTAAAGAATTTCTTTGATCTTTCTATCATATTATTAGTTTATTTTATTAAAATTTTTCCAGATAGTTAATATATGATAGTTATTTGATTAAATCTAATTAATGTAAATTAAATCAAATATGATAAATATACAGTCATTGAAAATTTTTCATATTTATATAGTGAACTAATCTATAATAACAGATTAATTAAAAAATATTTAAAATTATTTAAATTACCACTTATTCATATTTCAATATTAATTTAATAAATAAATTTGGATGGAAAAGGAAAAAATGATTAATGGAATTGAGATAAGAGATGGTCCATCACCGACAGTAACCTCAAAATTTTCGGCGACCCTAATATCAGACACGGGAGAAAAGAAAAGTAAGTAAAAATTATTTAAGAAAAATTTTATTTTCTATGATTCTAAAATTCTAAAGGTGTCACTTTAACAAAAAAAATGGATTCAAATTTAATTTATTTCAATATGATGCTGGGTCAGTTTTTGGCAATTTTGGGTGTAGGAAACGCAACTCTTTCAAAAATAATCGAAAAAGATTCTCAGTTTGTGTATCCCTTTTTGCTTACATCGAGTTATTATTTCCTACTCGCTTTTTTTTGGCTTATAATCAAAAGAAAAATAAAATTTCCTAAGTTTTCTTATATACTAATAACGATTTTTGACTCCCAAGCGAATTTTTTAAATATTTATGCATTTTCAGTGATTCATTTTAATTACCCGTTTATTATAAATATAAGTTCAGTTTTATGGACATGCATATTAACTTGTTTGTTTATCAAAAAATACCGATACAAGAAATTTCATATAATTGGTGTGATTTTATGTATGATAGGTGTAGGAGTAAGTCTCTACTCCAGTTATAGAAAATTACAAGATGACACAAAATTAGAGAATTTGAAAGGTTTATTATTTTCATTAGGGGCGAGTGTCTGTTATTCGTTGTAAGAATATGTTATTCTAATAATATCTTTATTACAGCTCTGCTGTTTTGCAAGAAATTAATTTCTCCTCTGGAAAGGACATCCATGAATTTTTCCCATGGTTGGGGATCATCGGCACTATTATAACTATAGGGGAAAGCTTTATTCTCAATGAGATTCCCAGAATAATCACCGAGGATTTAAATTTAAAAATTTACTTGTTATGGGGTTTCTTTGCATTGACACTTGTTATTTTTACTTCTATCGCGCCATTTTTTATTAAAAGATCCTCCGCCGCTATGTTTAACATTTCTTTAATTAGCCAAATATTTTGGTCCTATTTAGTCGAGGTTATTTTCAAAGAGACTTCCCCTAAAGGGTATGAATATTACATCGGATTCGGAATCATAATACTTGGGATATTCATCTTCCATAAATTCCCAGTTACACAATCGAAGAAGTACGGTATTGACACATCTGATCTATATGCCAAAAGCTTAATAGACGGAAATGAGCGTATAAGAAACCCTTCTGTTTATATCCCTGATGATAAATCCGAATCATCATCCACAAGTGCTTTTTCGATGGATAAAAAGATGGATTACTATAGGAAGATGTCTATGTACAACAAAACTAATAAATATTTATCCAATCTTTGATCGAAAATTTTTATATGTAATTGTTAAGATTAAGTAAATTTAATTAAAATAATTTCATACATGTTCTAAAGGAAAACTATATTTCAAGAATATTATATTTTTCTTAAACCAAAATTTTTATATATTAATATTAGGAAAAATTTAATTAAATCTATCAAGATTTTCCAATTTGTTGGAAAAGATTTATCAAGTTCTTTCTGGTAGTAATACTTGGTGATTCCTTGACATCATCCAGTGAAAGGATACGATTATCCTTTTGGGGTGTTTGATATGCTAGGACTTCATCATCAGTGATTGATTTCTCTGAGCTTTTTGTGATGTCTTTTTTATTCTGTAACTCCTCCTTCTTCATGAAGGCTCTGGTCATCCTTCTTTCTATCTCAGTTTTATCTGATTGTCTTTTATTATTTAACATTTTATTATTATCTAAGTTTGTTTTGTTAAAATTTATCACATTTTTATTTTCATTGTTTAAACTAAAAAGGTTTCCTTTTTCCTTATCAGTACTTTCTCTTGTATCCAAGGTGCTCTGTAATTTTTTTCCTGAAATTTTTCTATCAATTGCATCAGGGCTTTTTATCAAATAATTTTGCCTATCATAAAAATTAGTCATGACAGCATTCTTCAACTTTTTTTCATTCGGGGTTCTTTTTATCCTGTTTTTCTCAACAGACTTATTAGCTGAGTTCCTTCCTAATTTTTCATATAATTTTTGAAAGAAAATATTTTGGTCTTTATATTTTTTCTTATTAGAACTGCTGTAACGATGGGATTTTATATTCGTCTCGCTGCCTTTTCTTGTATTCGGGAGGCATTTTATATTTGCTGCCAGGAGCGAATTAATCCCTGACCCAGAATTTAATTTGCTTCTACTTGTATTAAAAAACGAAATATTCGTTTGTGAATTGTTGTTTGAAAAATCAGAAATGTGATTGGAGCTCTCGTTAGGGGTCGCAAACTTGTTAATAGCAGATTTTCTTGAAACATGGTAGGGATTTATTGAAAATTGTGAAACAGCTAAGGATTTTTGTGAAAAATTAGTTGATTTACATGACGATACAAACGGCTTAAACATACCTGAGTTATTTCCATGGCATATAGTGGACATTGAGTAATTTATATGAATCTTCCTTAATTTCGATTCATGAGATAATTTAGAATATTCAGTGTAAAAATTATTTGAGCTCTGGGTGCAATTTTCATTTATAAGTGTTTTCTTGGAATTTGAATTCATGCTATTTCTCTCTAAATCTTCTGAGTAAAAAGATTTTGCAGAATTTCTCGTTTTGAAATTTTCATAATCTCTAATTGAATTTGATCCATTATTGTTGATTGTATTTGTATGAATACTATTTGAATTTTCTCTGATTTTGTTAATTATGGAGGAATTGAAATTATTAGAGTTAAAATTATGGGTGAGATTCTCCTTATCATCAATATCTTTACGATTGTCTTTTTTCTTTTCAAAAAAGTCATTAAAAGATAATTTTTTATCGATAGGCTTGAAAAAGAAATCGATTGTTAAATTATTTTTTTCTTCAATATTGTGAAGTCTATCCAGAGATGCCTCACTTCTATCATATGAAGTCTTACGTCTTGAAATAGGTTT
>Ga0169931_10004479_pt1 | contig 21751 bp, 17 predicted proteins | sample Kivu_15m_20L_FD_129675 | JGI IMG/M metagenome (GOLD analysis project Ga0169931, IMG submission 129675) | Freshwater microbial communities from Lake Kivu, Western Province, Rwanda to study Microbial Dark Matter (Phase II) - Kivu_15m_20L... | ecosystem: Environmental > Aquatic > Freshwater > Lake... | reverse complement strand
GGCGGTTGAATCGACCCGATCGGGTTGGGATCGCATATATGTCCCTATGTAAGAATCGGGCTAGGACCGAGCCAGTGTGGGGTTGCTTTGGACCAGTCCGGGTGGTTTCCACCCCTCCCGAGCGACCTCATCCGGGTAAATCAGAGCTAAATTAGTACAATTTGTCTGTCCCTATGTATTTTTCTATTTTTCGATTGGAACTTGACGCATGGAGTCGTCGTCTAGCCTCATTCCTCGCGACCATGACCCATCCCATCAAGCACAGCCGCCATTTTTGCAATCAGATCTTCATTTTCCTCTTCGGCATGCTCGGCGCACTGACGCTGGTTCCGTCGGGATTGCATGCTCAAGAATTGGAGGGGCGGACGATTCGCGGGGTGATCATCCGCTACAACGGACCGCAAACAGTCAATGAAGAGCTGTTGCGCAACCGGATGTCGATGAAGGCCGGGAGCAAGTTCAGCGCGGAGAACCTGGACAAGGATGTGCAAGGTCTTTACGAGTCGGGTTTGGTCGATGATGTCAGGATTCTCGCCGAGCCAGCGGGCGAGCAAATCAACCTGATCGCCGAGGTGATCACGCGTCCGACGATCAGTGGCGTCGGTTTTGTCGGCAACGACTCCTACGGTGATCAGAAGCTGGCCAAGGAAACCAAGTTGAGCAGCGGCGGCGTGATCAGCGACGCGCAGATCCTCGAGGCAAGACGCAATCTGGAGCAGTTCTACACGAATCAAGGTTACCCAGACGTGACCATCAGCCACCGCATCCAAGCCGAGTCGGCCGGTGGTGCGGCGGTCGTCTTCCTGATCAACGAGGGTGGGCGGCAGAAGATCCGCAAGATCCGATTCGAGGGCAACAACGCCTTCAGCGACGCGGAGTTGCGCAAGGAGATGAAGTTCAAGCAAAAGAACTTCCTTTCGTGGCTCACCCGCGCCGGACGCTATGAGAGCGCGAAGCTGGACGACGACCTCAACGCGGTGCTCGATTATTACCGCAGCCGTGGTTATCTGCGCGCCAAGAGCCCGGGCATCCGGGTCGAGCACGTGGGCGACGGCCGTGTCGATTTCGTGATTCCGGTCGAAGAGGGCGACAAGTACACGGTGGCGGGTGTCGGTTTCGGACGGATGACGGTGTTCAAACCCGAGGAATTGTATCCGGGGCTGACGTTAAATGCGGAGATGCCCTATTCGTCGAAGAAGATGCGCGACGACATCACGATGATCCGCAGTTACTACGGATCGCGTGGATATGCCGATGCCGCGGTGATTCCCGATATCCGCGACGCCGGCCCCAACCGCGTCGAGATCATCTACCGCGTCAGCGAAGGCTCGCGTTACCGCGTCGGGCGCGTGAACGTCTCGGGCAACGTCAAGACCAAGGACAAGGTGATCCGCCGGGAAATCTCGCTCAAACCGGGCGATTGGTTCAACTCGGTCGAGCTGGAGACGACCAAGTCGCGCCTGCGTTCGCTCAACTACTTCCAGCCGGACCTGCAGGTGACCGGAACCCCCGGCGGCTCCGGATACCGGGACATCGACGTGCTTGTCGAAGAGGGCAACACCGGCTCGGTGGGAGTCGGCATCGGTTTCAGCTCGATCGACAGCGTCGTGGGCTTCTTCACCCTCGAGCAGGCCAACTTCGACCTTTTCAATCCGTGGAGCTTCACGGGCGGAGGTCAGCGGTTCTCCGCCAATCTGAGGCTGGGGACCAAGCGCTCGGAGGCGATCTTCTCAATTGTCGAGCCCTGGTTCCTCGACCGCCAGTTGGCGCTGGGGGTGGATCTATTCATGAAGGAGTCCACCTATTTCAGTGACTGGTACGACCAACAGAATCTCGGCACGGCGGTTTTCCTGCGCAAGCCGCTGACCAACAAGAGCTCGATCCGCGGCGAGTACCGCTTCGAGAATATCGAGATTGATTCGGAGATCGATGCGGCCGACTTCGACGGCAACGGCGCGAATTCCCAGCTGTCCCAGCAGAACATCGGCGGTGACTTCACCCGCAGTGCGTTCAGTCTGTCGTACATCCTCGACACGCGTGACAACAACATCACGCCGCGTGGCGGGCACAAGATCGACGCCGGAGCGACGTATTCCGGACTGGGAGGAGACGTCGAGACCCTCACCCTGTCAGTGCAGGGGCAGAAATACTGGAACTTCCGATGGGATACGATCCTCTCGGTGAATGGTGAACTTGCTTCGGTCGAAGGATTGGACGGCGACGTTCCAATCTTCGACCGCATGTTCCTCGGTGGCGGGCGCACGCTGCGCGGCTTTCAATTCCGCGACATCGGTCCCCGCGACGTCGAATTCACCAACGATGTCTACGGCGGCAATTCGCTGGGCTTCGCCTCGGTCGAATTCACGGCACCGATCATCGAAAGCGTCCGCGCAGCGGTTTTCTACGACACCGGGTTTGTGAATCTCGATAGCTGGGAATTCAGTCCCGACGACCTGTACAGCGATGTCGGGCTCGGCATCCGTATCAAGCTGCCGATCAGCCCGATGCCGCTGGCGTTGGACTACGCCGTGCCGGTCTCGTCACCCGACGACGAGGCGGATGACGGCGGCCAGTTCAACTTTTATCTGAACTACGAGTATTGATCCGCGGTCGGCTTGTCCGGGCATCAAACTCCCAGTGCATCCCGTTCCCGACGGGTGATCACGCGCCATCGGCCTTCAGCAAGGTCGGCGGGCAGCGGGATTCCGCCGATTGAAATCCGCACGAGATCGGTGACGTGATTGCCGACCGCGGCGAACATGCGTCGCACCTGGTGGTAACGGCCTTCATGCAGGGTCACCAGCGCTTCATGCGTGCCGGTTTTTTCGAACCCCGCCGACAACAGCGGCTTCGTCTCCCCATGGAGCATCAGTCCGCCGGAAGAGAAGCTCGCGCCTTCATGCCCTTCGAGCGGACGCGCGACCGTGACCCGGTAGATCTTCGCGCATGACGACTTCGGCCGGATGATCCGGTGCGACAAAGCGCCATCGTCGGTGAGGATCACCAGACCGCGTGACTCCTTGTCGAGCCGGCCGGCCGGGTGGAGGCCGGGATTTCTGCGTCGAAACCGCTCGGGAAGCAGATCGTAGATCGTCGCGCCGGGATCCTCGGTGCTGCAAGTGTAACCCGCGGGTTTGTGGAGGAGAATGGTCAGCGGAAACGGAGGATCCAGCGGCTCGCCGTGCAGCCGAATGACCTCGTGTGACGGGAGTTCGCCGCGGCCAAGCGGTCGGCCTGAGTCATCGGTGACCCGTCCCGAGCGGATCAGGTGTTCGACCTCGCGACGTGAGCCATAGCCGAGGTTGGCGATGTATCGGACGAGCTTCATGATGATTGCCGGGTTGCGGAAAGAATCTTGTAGGACTGGTTTTCCGCGACGCTTCTCCAGGCGAGTCCGGCTTCGCCGAACTCCTGCTCGTAAGGCAACGCGCGATTGGCCACCAGCAGCAGGGTTCCGCCACGCGACAAGGACGAGGCGGCGACGCGGATGAACGAGCGGCCGAGGTCGATGTCCTTTTCCCGTCCGGTGTGGAACGGCGGGTTCATGAAGATGACATCGTACGCAGCAGAAAGCCCTGTTTGCACATCGTGCCAGAGGAAATCCAACCGACAATCGCCGCGCGCGCGAACGGCGAGGTTGATACGCGCGCATTCGAGCGCCCGTGAATCCGCTTCGTACAAATCGATGCTGCGGATGCCGCGACAGCGGGCGGCCGCGGCGTGGCTGAGAAACCCCCAGCCCGCCCCGAGATCCGCCGCACGACCGTGGAGGAATGCCGGAAAGTGGTCGGCGAGAAACCGCGAACCGGGATCGATGCGGCCATGACTGAACACGCCCGGCCGCGTGACCCATGCGGGAGTTGCAAACTCACGCAGACCGCTGAGTCCGCGCCAGGTTTCAACAACCTTCTCGTTCCAGGATCCGTCATCGCTGGCGCGAAACGCACGGCATTTGTGTTTTTGCAGTGATGTCACGGTTCCCGCGGCCTTGGCGAATTCCTTCTCGCAGCGTGCCGCGCCGGTCGCGTTGCTCATCGCGATCACCACGGAACCGCCGGGCTCTAGCCTGTCTCGCGCGATGGCGAACGACTCCAGCACCTCGTCGTGAGACTTGCCCGGCAGGACAAGCACCAGCGGCCAACGGCCCTCGGGCAGCGCATCCACGCGCGTCATGCCGACCGCATCGCATGCGGCCGCCAGCGGTTTGAGCGGCTGCCATGCCGTCAGTCCGGACAACCCGATCAGTTGCGGATGCGGTTCGGCACCAATGAACAGGACGCGGCCGGATGTTTCGAATCGATCATCCTCCGAGCAGGCAAGCATCAACGTCTGCAATGCCGGGTTCATGCGGGAACGATGATGCAAGACCGGGCGGGACCGCCACTGGAATCGACGCCGTCCATACCTGCGTATGATGAGGGGTCGACAGCAACCAAGCGATCGACTATGCGGATTGTTGTGAGCGAGGGATGCTGCGGCGGACCGGATCGGAAACCACCCGTGAGCCAACACGGGTCTGACACGGATCTAGGTTCCGGCCCCGACTCCGATCCATGCTGTGGCGGCAGTCACAGCGGACGACGAACCGACTGGCTGCTGTGGGGATCGATGAGTGTTTTTCTCGCAGGCGTCGCGGCCCACGTCGCGTATCCCGGCGCGCCGGACCGCTTGCTGACCTTCGGGCATGCCTGCCATGAATTGCTCGCGCGCTCGTGGTGGGGGTTGCTTGCCGGCATCGCGGCCATTGCCGTGATCGGGCGCCTGCCGAGGGAGCTCGTGGCCGGGGTGCTCGGCAAAGGCGGTCGCCTGAGCGGATTGTTGCGCGCGGTCGGTGCCGGCGTGCTGCTCGACCTTTGCAACCACGGCATCCTGATGGTGGGTGTCGGGCTCTATCGTCGCGGTGCCTCACTCGGGCAAACCCTCGCATTCCTCATCGCAAGCCCGTGGAACTCGTTTTCACTCACGCTGATCCTCGCCGCGCTGATCGGCTGGCAGTGGATGGGCTGGTTCATTGTTCTGTCGATGCTCGTCGCCGTGACGACCGGATGGCTCGCCGACCGGCTCGTCCTCTCCGGCGTGCTTCCGCGCAATCCAAACACCGTCGATCTTCCCATGGGATACCGGATGGGACCCGCGCTGCGCCTAACCCTCCGCTCGCTCAAACCGGGCTTGGAAAACTGGTTGAAGCTCGCACACGAGGGGCTCGCGGGATCACGCATGGTGCTGCGCTGGGTGCTGTTCGGCTTTGTGCTCACCGCCGCCATCCGCACCTTCGTGCCGGAGGAATGGTTCCGGGAATGGTTCGGCCCGAGCGTGGCCGGACTGTTCCTCACCTTGCTCGCCACCACGCTCATCGAAGTTTGCTCAGAGGGATCCTCGCCGATCGCGAGCGACCTACTCAATCGCGCGCAGGCCCCGGGAAACACCTTCGTGTTTCTCATGGCAGGTGCCGCCACGGACATCACCGAAATGATGTCCCTGCGCGAAGCGACCCGCTCATGGAGGGCAACACTGGCACTGCCGTTGCTCACGACGCCGCAGGTCCTGCTCATCGGATGGCTGCTGCAACGCTAGAGGATGTTGCTCCGGACCGACGAGGCGGGCATCATCCCAATCACCCCATGATCCTGCGACGCAGCATCACCAGCGCATCGCGCGTCTCCCGCACCCGCAGCAGTGCCGTCATTGCGAAATACACCGCGGCGGCCAGACCGATCGTGACCAACAACGCCGCCGCGCGAGCCCATGGCGTCAGCGCCGACGGATCACCAAGCAAGCCTTGGTCCGCAACCCGGCAAACCACCGCCATCACCGCACCGGCGACAAGCAGTTTCCCCATCAGCACCGCCAACTCCGCCGTGCCGATGCCACCGGTGATCCGGGCCATCACCACGTAAAGGATCAGGAAATTCACCGACGCAACGATGCTGGTTGTCAGCGCGAGCGACTCATGACCCCAGCGCATGACGAAAACAAAAAACGCATTCAGTCCGGCGTTGACGAATAACGAGAGCACGCTCACCAGCATCGGCAGCCAGCGGCGGTCCACCGCGTAAAACGCCGGCTGCAACACCTTGAGCCACGCGTAGGACAGCAGGCCGATGCCGTACGCCTGCAGCGCTGCCGCGGTTCGCACACGATCGGCCGCATCAAAGGCCCCGCGTTCGTACAGCACGCTCACGATGGGTTGCGCGAGCACGACGAGCCCGATCATCGATGGCAGCACGAGGAAGGCCACCAACCGCAGCCCGTCGCCCAGGGTTTGCTTGAATTCCGGACCCATCCCTGCGGTCGCGGCGCGCGACATCGCCGGCAGAGTCACGGTGGCCACCGCCACGCCGAACACACCGATGGGCAACTGCATCAACCGGAACGCGTAACTCAGCCAGCTCACCGCACCTTCGCCGACCCCGTAGGCGAACATCGCGTTGACCAGCACGTTCACCTGCACCACCGAGGCCGCGATCACCGCAGGTCCCATCAGCCCGAGCACCTTGCGCACGCCGGAATCCCTCCAGCGGAAATCCATCACAAACCGATGGCCCGCGCGGCGCAGCGCGGGAAACTGGCAGACGAGCTGGGCCACGCCGCCGACCACCACCCCGATCGCGAACCCGACCAGACTGTCCTTTCCCCATTCCGGATCCATCCACCAGCCGAGCGCCGCACCCGAAGCCATCGACGCGAGGTTGAAAAAACACGACGACAACGCGGGCATGCCGAACACGTCGCGCGCGTTGAGGATGCCCATCGCCAACGCCGCCAGCGACACCAGCAGGATGAACGGATACATGATCCGCACCAAGGTGACCGTGAACGCGATTTCCTCCGGCGCATACGCCCGCGGCGCGCCGCCGACGCGTGAAAACGAGGTGAGCAATTCGACGATCCACGGCGAGATCCAGATGCCCACAAGCGTCACCACCCCCATGAACACCGCCGCCAGCGTGGTGATCTTGTTCGCCAGAGCCCACGCCTCGCGGGTCTCGCCCGCCTTGAGTTTTTTCGAAAACGTCGTGACGAATGCCTGCGACAATGCCCCCTCGGCAAACAGGTCGCGCAGGAGATTGGGCACCTTGAATGCGAGATAAAAACAATCCATCCAGCGGCTGCCACCGAAGAGACCCGCAAACAACATCTCGCGCGCCAGTCCGAGCACCCGGCTGGCCATCACGGCGAGGCTCACCTTCCCTGTCGCTTTGACGGACATCGGCGCGCACGCGTCATAACCGCTGGCAGGCGGTGTGGGAACCCCCGTCTGCCAGGAAAAATCCGGGGCTGCCCCCTGCCCCGCATACCCATAAAGGCACCCATAAAGGGACAGACCTTTTATTGGAGATTGAAGGTCCGGGTGGGGCAATGTTGATAAAAGGTCTGTCCCTTTATCAATCAGCACATCCCAAAAAACGCCAGAAACGCTCGATATCCCTCGAAAATTCAGAAAGAAAGGGCCGGGCCAAATCAAAAGGACATCCACTCCGCAGCAGCTCACCTCCGGCAGAGGACGCACCGCAGGACGCGGTGCTTGGAAATTCGAGCAACGATCCCGAATCGTCTTGCCTTTCACACACGCCCGCCCTAAAACCACCTCCCACCCCAAACGTAGGACGGATCGGCTCCGGCTGACCCCATCCCCCACCCCCATGAGCACCAACGAAATCAACCTGAAAGACTACCAACTCCACGAGGGCGACACCGGCAGCGCCCCCTACCAAGTGGCCCTGCTCACCCGGCGCATCCAGCACCTCACCGAGCACCTCCACCTTCACCGCAAGGATTTTTCCTCGCGCCGCGGACTCCTGACCCTCGTCGCCCAGCGCCGCAAGCTGCTCGACTACATCCGCAAGGGGTCCCAGGAGAAATACCAGCAGGTCATTCAAGGCCTGGGACTCCGCCACTGACCCGATTTTTCCATGACAGCCACGAGATTCCCTCGTGGCTGTCGCGCGAAACGGCAGGTGCATCCCGCACCGGCCGCGGACCGACACCCTTGCCTGCGTCAGCGTATGACGACCGGCATCCGGTCCGGAAACCATGAACGACCGCGCCGCAATCCTGCGACGCGGACTGAAGGCAACGAACAGAAGAAAGAAAGAAGAACGAATATGAATATCCACACCCTGACGAGCGAGGTCGGCACGAATCCGATGACGTTCGAAACCGGCAAACTTGCCAAACTCGCCGACGGCGCGGTGACCGTCCGCTGCGGCGACACCATCATCCTGGTCACCGCCGTGTCCGCCACGAAAATCAAGCCCGGCCAGAGCTGGTTCCCGCTCTCGGTCGAATACAAGGAGAAGGCCTCGGCCGCCGGTGTGTTTCCGGGCGGCTACTTCAAGCGCGAGGGACGTCCCACCGAAAAGGAAATCCTCACCTGCCGCATGACCGATCGTCCGCTGCGGCCGTTGTTTCCCAAGGGCTACTTCTACGACACCCAGATCATCGCGATCCTGCTGAGCGCGGACGGCGAGAACGACGCCGACGTGCTGGCGATGAACGGAGCGTCCGCTGCGCTGTGCCTTTCGGACATCCCGTTCGCCGGACCGATCGGTGCCGTGCGTGTCGGCCGTGTCGACGGAGCGTTTGTGATCAACCCGACGCACGAGCAGCGGGAATTGAGCGATCTCGACTTGATCTACGTCGGCAACAAGACCGATGTGATCATGATCGAAGGTCAGGCCGACGAGTTGCCGGAGGAGGATTTCGTCCAGGCGCTCCATCATGCGCAGCAAGCCGTGCAGAAGATCATCGCTGTGCAAGAAGAACTGGTGAGGCTCGCCGGCAAGGCGAAGCGCGAGTTCACAACGGTGCTCGCCAAGGACCATTTGCTCGAGATCGCCTACGAAATTGCGGGCAGCCGGATCGAGTCGGCGATCTATGCGCCGACCAAGACCGAACGCGCGAAAAAAGTCGGCGCGCTTCGCGACGAAGTCGAAGCCGCGATCAAGGAGCGCGCGCCGGATGCCACCGACTTCGATGTCGAGCAGGCGTTCGAGTATCTGCAGAAAAAGGCGTTCCGCATCTCGATCATGGAGAAGGGAGTGCGTGCCGACGGACGCAAGCCCGGCGATCTCCGCACACTCTACGCCGAGAGCAGCCCGCTGCCGCGCGTTCACGGATCGGCGATCTTCGCCCGCGGCGAGACGCAGGCGTTGGCGATCACCACGCTCGCGCCGGCCGATGAAAAGCAGCACATGGACAACTACGCCGGTGGCGAAAGCGAGAAGCGCTTCATCCTCCACTACAACTTCCCACCGTTCTCGGTGGGCGAGACCGGACGGATGGGCGGGATCAACCGCCGCGAGATCGGCCACGGCGCGCTCGCCGAACGCTCGATCGAGCCGGTGATTCCCGCTGTCGAGGACTTTCCGTACGCGATCCGCGTTTCTTCGGAAGTCACCGAGTCGAATGGCTCGACCTCGATGGCCTCGGTTTGCTCCGGCACGATGTCGCTGCTCAGCGCCGGTGTGCCGCTCATCCGCCCCGTGGCGGGCATCTCCGTCGGCCTGGTCACCGAGTGGAGCGACGATGGCGCGCTCGCGCGGCACAAGTGCCTGCTCGACATCATCGGCTCCGAGGACTTCTACGGCGACATGGACTTCAAACTCTGCGGCACCAGCCACGGCGTCACCGGCTACCAGCTTGATCTCAAGCTGCCCGGTCTGCCGCTTGCCATTCTCGAAGAGGCCGTCCGCATCGCCAAGGAAGCGCGCGGCACCATCCTCAACAAGATGGCCGAAGCGATCGCCGAGCCGGCCGAACTCAGCCCGCATGCTCCCCGCATCGTGAGCCTCAAGATCCCCGCCGACCGCATCGGCGAGCTGATCGGCCCCGGCGGCAAGAACATCAAGGGCATCCAGGCCGAGTCGGGCGCCGAGATCAACATCGAGGACGACGGCACGGTGCACATCTACGCATCCAAGCAACAAGGGCTCGATCGTGCCAAAGAGATGATCGACCGCATGTTCGCCGAGATCGAGGTGGGCAAGATCTACACCGGCAAGGTGGTGTCCGTGACCGCGTTCGGCGCGTTCATGGAAGTGCTTCCCGGCAAGGACGGCCTGATCCACATCTCGGAGCTGGCCGAAGGCCGCACCGAAAAGGTCGAGGATGTCGTCAAGAGAGGCGAGATCGTCACCGCCAAATGCCTCGGAGTCGACGAGAAGGGCCGCGTGAAGATGTCGCGGCGCGCCTGGCTGCGCGAGCAACAAGCCGCGGATGCCGAGCCGGCCAACGCGGGCTGATCGCACGAAGCCAACGCTTGTCTGTCAACAAAACCACCGGAGTCGCATGGCTCCGGTGGTTTTTGTTTTTTCACGCAAGGCGTGATGCATTCAGAAACTCGTGCGCAATGCGAGCAGCCAGGTGAGCGTGTCGAAGCTGCCGTCGGGCGTGTCCATCGTCTGCCACTCGACTCCGGCCTGCACTTTCGCGAAGTGATCGCACAAATGCCAGTTGAGTCCGGTGTAAAGCGAATGATGCGAGTCGCCGCGCCCGTCGTTCACGTCGCCGATCCCATCGGCACGCCCGTAGCGTGAATTCACGCGGACGCCCTCCGGCGAGTCGGCACCCGCATATTGGTACTGGCCCACCCACTGGAGCTTCTTGTCGATGATCCACTGATAGGGCATCACCATGAAGCCGTGGAAACCACCGCGCCTGTCGTTGTTGCCATGCATCGCTGATCCGCCGTTATCGCCGACGATCACGTCGCCGATCACCCCCCAGCGGCCCGCGTCGTAGGTGGCGCTCAACGACGAGGCCCAGCGGTAGGACAGGATCGAATCCTCATCCACCGCATCCGCATCGTTCCACACGAAATCGGTGCCGACTTTCCACCGCTCGTCGATTTCATATTCGGCACCGCCGTACCAGATCACGCCATCCTGCCAGCCGCTGAGCGACTCGTTGTCCGCTCCATCTTCGGTGGAGGAGAAGGCCGCAGTGCTGAACGACCAACGGCCGACGTCCGCGGCAAGCAACGCTCCGGTCGGACGCGCACTCTCGTACACCTTGTTGGAAAGCGCCGAACGCTCGACGGTAAGCAAACGCGCCGACGAGGTGTGCGCCTCATGGCCGATCACGAACTTGTGGCGGCCGTAGCTGAGTTTCACACTGTCGAACGGCCCGGTGCCGAACGCCTTGCCGATGTCGAGCCCGAGCCACGCCTCGTCAAAACCGGCGAACCCCCAATCGAGCTCCTCACCACGAAAGCGGTTGTCGTCCACCAGATCGACCGCGACCTTGGCATCCAGCACGTCGAGAAACGCCGACTTCAACCCCAAACGGAAGCGGCGGTAATCATCGTAAACCTCATGGAAATCCACTCCGTCCGTGCCCTCACCGTCAACGTAGCCTATTTGATAATGAAACCTTCCTTCCAGTTGCAGCGACTGGATCCATGGATGATTGGAATCCTTGTGGAGGAGTCCGGGCTTGCCGCCCAGCCAGCCACACCAATCGGGCGCGGTGCCGGTGTCGGCGGTGATCGAGCCCGCGATCGCGTGACCGACGAGGCTGCAGTTGACGATGAGGAGGAAAACTCGGGATTTCATGGATGTTGAGTGGAAGTTTTGGATGGGATTGAGCCAGCGCTTGCCGCGGGCCAATGTGACGAAATCTTCAGATGGGCGGACGTGAAAACTTCCTTTGTGTGACGGAATTGTCACGCAAGGATCCTTTGCGGAAACGAGCGTGGTCGCGATGGGTTGTAGTGTCGCCCGCGGGCGTCGATTCCAATCCAGCACCGAACTTCCATGAAACCGTCCATTCCCACCCTCCTTGCCGCCGCTCTTTGCGTCGGTTCCTTGGCCACGGCCTCCGAATCCCACCTTGACCCCGCACTGCCGGCCTACGCGGCGGTGAGCGGCGTGACCGGCAACCTGAACTCGATCGGGTCGGACACCTTGAACAACCAGATGACGCTGTGGGCCGAGGGATTCAAAAAAGTGTATCCCAACGTCAACATCCAGATCGAGGGCAAAGGCAGCTCGACGGCGCCGCCGGCGCTCATCGAGGGCACCGCGCAGATCGGCCCGATGAGTCGGCCGATGAAGGCGGAGGAGATCGACGCGTTCGAAAAACGTCATGGCTACAAGCCCACCGAGGTGCGCCTTGCGATCGATGCGCTGGCCGTGTTCGCGCACAAGGACAACCCGCTCAAGGGCATCACCATGAAGCAAGTGGACTCGTTGTTTTCCAAGACCCGCAAAAAAGGCGGCGACGACATCACCGAGTGGGGTCAGCTCGGACTTGACGCGTGGAAAGGTCGGCCGATCTCGCTGTTCGGGCGCAATTCGGCCTCGGGCACCTACGGGTTTTTCCAGGAGCACGCGTTGAGCAAGGGCGACTTCAAGCCCACGGTCAAGGAGCAGCCCGGTTCGTCGGCAGTGGTGCAGGGCATCGGCGCGGATCCTTACGCGATCGGGTATTCGGGCGTCGGCTACCGCACGTCGGGTGTGCGCGCACTGCCGCTTGCCGGTGACGACGGCGTGTTTTACGAGGCGACCTACGACAACGCGTTGAGCGGCGACTACCCGCTGGCGCGATTCCTGCTGGTGTACGTCAACAAGAAACCCGGCAGTCCGCTCGACACGCTCACGCTCGAGTTCCTCAAGTTCGTGTTGTCCAAGGAGGGCCAGACCATCGTTGAAAAAGACGGATACTATCCGCTGCCGGCCGAGGTGGCCGCGGAGGTGATCGACTCGCTCTCGCGCTGAACGGCTCTGTGACCACGACGTCACACGGGATCCGCGACGCGGGGCTTGCCCGCCGGGCTCGCCCCGTCCTAGCCTGACTACGGAACGTGTTGATGTAACGTCCGACCGCCGATGCAGGAGACCTTTGACGCGCCCGACCCACGCCGCTTCGAGGTGTCGCGCGCGACGCTGTGGTTCGATCGCCTGATGGGATGGCTGATCCGCTGCGGCGGCATCGCGGTGATCCTTGCGGTCTTCGGCATCCTGTATTTCGTCGCCAAGGAAGTGGTGCCTTTGTTTCGCGGGGCCACGGTGGCCGAGGCGGGATCGGCGCAACTGCCGCCGGACGCGAAGGTGCTCGGCGTCGATGAATGGGGCACCACCGCGTTCTCCTATCACGGCGGGTCCACCGTCCACTTCACGGAGATTGCCACCGGCACCCGTCACGAGCACTCGCTCGCCGGCTTCGAGGATGCCGACATCACCGCCTGCTCGTTCGATCCGGTGCGAGCGCGGGTCGCGGTCGGCACGGCCAACGGACGCGTTGGCTCGTTCGTCGTGCGCTTCGAGCGGAAAGCCGACGACTCCGGCGGATTTGAGGTGGTGCCGCGCGTTGAAAGCGAACCATGGTTCCGTCTCGAACACGGCAGCGGTAGCGTGACCGCGGTGAGTGATGGCGACTCGGGCGCGACACGCCTGGTCGCGGTCAAGCGCGGCGAAGGTGCATCGGCCAACGTGGCGATCCTGCGGCTCGGCATGAAGCGTGGGCTGGTCGGCAAGGGCAAGCTCACTCTGCTCGGTGAGCACGACGTCACGCCGCTGCTCGGCTCCGAGGCGCGTTTGCTTCGCGCGTCGCAGAACGGGATGGCGGCATTGATCGCCTGTGCCGACGGCGGGGTTCGCTACTTGCTCGCCGACGCCGGCGGGGTGAGCCTGCGCCAGACCTTCGAGCCCTTCGCCGACAGTGTGCCGCTCTCGATGGATTTCCTCTTTGGCGGCGTGTCGGCGATCCTCACCGGGCCGGGCGGCATTCAGGAACAATGGAGTCTCTTCCGCGGCTCCGAGGATGCGGAGCGCCTGTTCGGAAGAACGAAATCGTTTCCCGCACTCGGCGATGCGGTGCCGGTGTTCGCCGCCAGCCAACGCAACCGGACCTTCCTCACCAGCGACGACGACGGCGGTGTTGCGCTGCGTCACAGCACGTCGGGCGACACGCGCTGGGAGGGCGAAGTGGGCATCGATCCCGCGCTCGCGGTGATGGATGCGAAGGGCGAGCACTTCCTCGTCGCGGATGCCCGGGGCGGATTGCGGCGCTTCCACGTGCACGACCCACATCCCGAAGCGGGATGGCGCGCCTTCTTCGGCAAGGTCTGGTACGAAGGCGGATCCGGACCGGTGTGGCAATGGCAGTCGACCGGCGGCTCCGATGATTTCGAACCCAAGTTCTCGATGATGCCGCTCATCTTCGGTTCGCTCAAGGGCACGGCCTACGCCATGCTGTTCTCGGTGCCCGTCGCGCTGCTCGCCGCGGTGTTCTCCGCCGCGTTCCTGCCGCAGGAATTCAAGCGCGTGATCAAGCCGCTCATGGAGATCATGGCCTCGCTGCCATCGGTCGTCCTCGGATTCCTCGCCGGACTCTGGCTGGCACCGATTCTCGAGACGCGGGTGCCTTCGGTGCTCGCCATCCTCGTGCTGCTGCCGCTCACCGCACTTGCCGCCGGATTCCTCTGGTGCCGATTGCCGATCCGCGTGCGCAACCGCATCGCTCCCGGCAGCGAATGGTGGCTGGTGCTGCCGGTGCTCGCCCTGGCCGGTTGGACCGGCTGGATCGCCGGGCCACTCGTTGAGTCTTGGTGCTTCACCTGCACCGACCCCGCCACCGGCGGGACCATCGCCGACTTCAGGCTGTGGTGGCCACAGGCAACCGGCACCGCATTCGAACAGCGCAACTCGCTGGTGCTCGGATTCATGATGGGGTTCGCGGTGATTCCGGTGATCTTCACCATCGCCGAAGACGCGCTGTCCAACGTGCCTAGGTCGCTCACCTCGGCGGCGGCCGCGCTCGGAGCCAGCCGCTGGCACGTCGTCCGCACCATCCTGCTGCCCGTCGCCTCGGCCGGCATCTTCTCGGCGCTGATGATCGGGTTTGGCCGCGCTGTCGGCGAAACCATGATCATGGTGATGGCTACCGGCAATACGCCGATCACCGAGTGGAACCTCTTCAACGGCATGCGCACGCTCTCGGCCAACATCGCGGTCGAGCTTCCCGAAGCTTCCGTTGGCTCCACCCACTACCGCGCGCTGTTCCTCGGTGCGGTCGTCCTCTTCGCGATGACTTTCGTGATGAACACCGCGGCCGAACTGCTCCGCCAGCGGCTGCGCGAACGAAACCGGATCGTCTGATGGATGCGCCACACCACATCGGGGCCGGTCCCTTCGCCACCACCGGACGCTCGCGGCAGGGCGAACCGTGGGTCTGGCTCACCGCTGCGGGCCTCACCCTGGGCGTACTGATGGCACTCGGCCTCTTCGTGCTGATCCTCGTCAAGGGTGCCGCCTCGTTCTGGCCGCGGTCCGTCGAGCGCATCGAGATTCGGCAAGACAGCGCGACCACGGTCATCGCTGGAATCATCACTCAGGAAAACGAGCGTCGCGCCACAGACGGCACGTTGCACCAGCAAATCCAGATCTTCCGCGGCAATCGCGATCTGAGCGGCGAGGCATTCGTCTATCTCGATCGCAAGGACATCACCGCGACCACGCGACCGGAGTCGATGCTCGTGCTCGAGCGACTCGAGTACGGGCCGGCAATCGTCGAGGCCGTCGCCCTCGAAACCGGCGGCACCCGCGTCGCCGCGGAGGATCCGGCATTCGCAAACGAACTCGAGCGCCTGCTCGACGAAGGTCGCCGCCTCCGCAAGCAACTGCTGCGCGTCGAGCGGCGCGACATCGGTGCGGTCAGCCGCGAACTGGAGGAACTCGACCGCGCGCAACGCGGCGGAACCGTCGCGACGCAGGAAGCGGCTCCAAGGCGGGTGGCGCTCGAAGCGCGCTTCGAAAAACTGCGGGCGGAAGCACTGCGCATCCGCAGCCAATTGAGCGCCGCCACGTTCGTTGGAGTCACCGCCGACGACCGCGAACTCCGCATGGCCACCGGCGACTTGCTCGATGTGTTCGCCCCCAACCAAGCCGGATGGACCGGACGCCTCGGCGAAACGCTCCGGCGTGTTTGGAAATTCCTCGTGGAAAACCCGCGCGAGGCGAATACCGAGGGTGGTGTTTTTCCCGCGATCTTCGGCACGGTGGTGATGACGCTGGTCATGAGTCTGTTCGTCACTCCGTTCGGTGTGATCGCCGCCATCTATCTGCGCGAATACGCCAGACAAGGCCTGCTCGTCCGCATCGTGCGCGTGTGCGTCAACAATCTCGCCGGCGTTCCTTCGATCGTCTTTGGCGTCTTCGGTCTCGCGTTCTTCGTCTATTTCGTCGGCGGCTTCGTCGACCGCAGCCTGTACGCCGACCGCCTGCCGACGCCGACCTTCGGCACGCCCGGCATCCTGTGGGCCTCGCTCACGCTTGCACTGCTCACGCTGCCGGTGCTCATCGTCGCCACCGAGGAGGCGCTTGGCGCGGTGCCGCGCGGCGTGCGCGAGGCGGCGCTCGCCTGCGGAGCATCGAAATGGCAGATGATCCAGCGCGTCGTGCTTCCAGCCTCGCTGCCGGGCATCCTCACCGGCATCATCCTCGCCATGGCCCGCGGCGCGGGTGAGGTCGCGCCGCTCATGCTCGTCGGCGTGGTCAAGCTCGCACCCTCGCTGCCGGTCGACACCATCGCACCATTCATCCACCCGGAGCGCAAGTTCATGCACCTCGGGTTCCACATCTACGACCTCGGCTTCCAATCACCCGATGCCGAGGCCGCCAAGCCGATGGTCTTCGCCACCGCCTTGCTGCTCATCCTCGTGGTGGTGATCCTCAACCTCGCCGCCATCCTGATCCGCAACCGGATCCGCAAACGCTTCGCCACCAGCAGCTTCTGAATCCCGTGCCAACCACCGCCACCGATTCCGAATCCAGCACCAAGCGGACCGCGCCGACCCGCGCGGACTTCATCCGCGTCGAGCAGTTCAGCTTTTTCTACGGGGAAAAACAGGCGCTTTCCAAGATTGATCTGGCGATTCCGGAACACCAGGTCACCGCGCTCATCGGCCCGTCGGGCTGCGGCAAGTCCACCTTGCTGCGCAACCTCAACCGCATGAACGACCTCATCGAGGGCGTGCGCCACGAAGGGGACATCCGCATCGGCGGCACCAGCCTCTACGACCCCGCGGTCGAGGTGATCTCGCTGCGCAAGCGCGTCGGCATGGTGTTCCAGAAATACAACCCGTTCGCCAAATCGATCTACGAGAATGTCGTCTTCAGCCTGCGCGTCGCCGGCCGGTCGAAGCGCGCCGAACTCGACGAATGCGTCGAACGCTCGCTTCGCGCGGCCGCGCTGTGGGAAGAGGTCAAGGACCGGCTGCACGAAAGCGCGTTCGGCCTCTCCGGCGGCCAGCAACAACGGCTGTGCATCGCCCGTGCGATCGCCAACCAGCCGGAGATCCTGCTCATGGACGAACCCTGCGCCGCCCTCGATCCGACGGCCACCCTCAAGATCGAGGAACTCATCACCAGTCTCAAACAGCGCTACACCATCGTCATCGTCACCCACAACATGGAACAGGCCGCCCGCTGCTCGGACCGCACCGCCTTCCTCTACATGGGCACGCTCGTCGAGCATGCCGATACCATGAAAATCTTCTCCAACCCGTCGGAAGCCAGGACCGAGGAGTACATCACCGGCCGCTTCAGTTGATCCCATGACCTCCGCGAGCGACCCACCCCCCACCGCCATCGACGTGCGCGGACTCGAGTTCCGCTACGGCCGCTCCGTCGCGCTATCGGACATCACGCTCGCCATTCCACGCGGGAGGATCACCGCGTTCATCGGCCCATCTGGCTGCGGCAAATCCACCCTGCTGCGCTGCTTCAACCGGATGAACGACTTCGTCCCTGGCGCGCGCGTCAGCCGCGGCGGCGTCTGGATCGACGGCGTCGAGATCCATGCGCCCGAGGTCGATCCGGTCGAGCTGCGTCGACGCATCGGCATGGTGTTCCAGAAATCCAACCCGTTCCCGCGCAGCATCTACGAAAACGTCGCCTATGGCCCACGCCTGGCAGGGGTGCGCGGCCGCGACGCGCTCGATGCCGTCGTCGAGGATGCGCTGCGCGACGCGGCATTGTGGGACGAGGTCCGGGACCGGCTGCACGAAAGCGCGTACGCGCTCTCCGGCGGACAGCAACAGCGCCTGTGCATCGCCCGCGCGATCGCGGTGAAACCGGACATCATCCTGATGGACGAACCCTGCTCGGCCCTCGATCCCATCGCCACCGCCAAGGTCGAGGAACTCATCCGCGCGCTGCGCGAAACCTACACCATCGTCATCGTCACCCACAACATGCAGCAGGCGTCGCGCGTGTCCGACCTCACCGCGTTCTTCTATCTCGGATCGCTCGTCGAGTCCGGTCCGACCCCAACCCTCTTCAGCAACCCCGCCCGCAAACAAACCGAGGACTACATCACCGGCAGGTTCGGCTGAGGCCGCCGGACCCACGCGATCACTCAAGGCCGGCCACCCCCGGTTTTGCTCGACGCCCGCGGCATCGGAAAACAAGCTGATTTCCCCAAACCCGACCCACAAAAACCTCCATGGAATCGCCACACATCCTGCACGATTTCGATGAAGCCATCCGCTCGCTGCGCGGCGAGGTGCTCGAAATGGCCGGCAAGGCCCGCCACAACCTCGAACGCGCCGTGCGCGCCCTGCTCGACCGCAACGAGGAACTGGCCAATGCGGTGATCGCCGAAGACGACGAGGTCGACGAGCACGAACGACACATCGACCAACTCGGCATGCAGATCCTCGTGCGCTTCCATCCGATGGCCACCGACCTGCGACTCGTCGTCTCGTCGATGAAGATCTCGATGAACCTCGAGCGGATCTCCGACCACGCCACCAACATCGCCAAACGCGCGCGCAAGATCAGCGGCGGACCGGAGATGCCCGACGCCTCGCTGATCGAGCCGATCTACACCATGGCCGACCAACTGCTCCGCGACGCGGTCACCGCCTACAACGACCAGAACGTCCAGCTCGGATCGGACCTCCACAACCGCGACAAGGAACTCGACCGTCTCTACAAGCAGGCCACCGCCAGCTTCGGCTCGCGCATCGAGGAGTCCACCGGACGAGGACAGGACTACCTGCACCTGATTCTCGTGCTTCGCTCGCTCGAACGCGTCGGCGACCTCGCCGTCAACATCGGCGAAGACGCGGTCTTCCTCGGTGCCGCGAAGGATCTCCGGCACAAGGAAGGGCGCCCGCCGCGTCCCGACGACGCCGTGTGATCCCCCCGCAGTTTCGGGTTGCCGATCCGCCGCAAGCGCATTAGTCTCAAAGTCCGTCGGCGGCACTCCCCGCCACGATCCCATGCCTCGGTAGCTCAGTTGGTAGAGCAGTTGACTCTTAATCAATTGGTCCTTGGTTCGAATCCAAGCCGGGGTATCTGAAAAAGCCTGATTTTCCTGGCTTTTTGTTTTTCTTGTTGCGGCTTGTCGCGTGTTTGAGGGGCTTTCTGCCAATACTGCCAATGGACCGAACCTCAAGTTTCACCCCCTACCGCCAAGATGTATCAGAAATTTTTTGCCAATGCGCTAGCTCTGGCGCGGCGGGTTGAGCGGCAGGTCAACTCGATGGCTTCTCGCCTTCACCAGCAGCGCCTTGTTCTGCCTCGATGTGGCGGGCCAGTCGACTCCGCAATCGCCGCAGTCGATCATCGGAAATCGAGCCCAGTTGTCCCAGAGTTGCCGATGCCGGAATCGTGGCAATCATGCCCAAACGGATCAGAGAGGTTACCTTCAGCCCGCTGGTCACAAAATCATCGTCCCCGACCGCGACCACCTCATCGAAATCAGCGCACTCGCGATGAAGCTTGGAACTCAGGGCGCATACCATGTAGTCGGAGAACGGCGGCATCAGACTCAGCACTACGACCGGTCTAGCCTTGAGCCGACCATCCGCCTGCTGGAGCTCAGCCAGGGCAATATCCCCTGGATTCATCGCTTGAGATCCGCCAAGCTGTATTCAACCTCGTCATCAGCACAGGCAGCCGCGAGTCCGCTGGCTGCCAAACGCAAGAAATCATCACGTTCCGCGTCCGAATCCTCCAAAACCGTCACGATCAGTCGGGCGTTGGGGCGCAGTGACACTTCCTCTTCGAGGCATACCCGTGCCCCGTCGTAGTGGGCTGGAATACTAAGTAGTGGCATATATGGTTAAGATACTCCGCCCAACGGCCGAGTCAACCCCGGACGGGATCCCATCCGTAGGCAGCCCACCAGATCTCGGCCCGGTGAGCCGGGTTCGATGCACTGCGAATCCAGACCGTTCGCCCCCACCTGGACGGAGAGGACAGGATGTCGCCGTTCATGCAGGGCGATGATCCCTGCGATCCGCGCTTCGGCGCGCCGGTGTTCGGCATCTACGGAGTGAAAGACGGTTTTCTCGAACACCTCGCGGATCGGCGCACCTATGCGCAAGCCCGATCCCTGCTGCTCGCTCTCCTGCCCGGGATTCGGTGCGACGAAGTGGGCAGTGAATAGGAATGAGGCCAAATTAGGGGAGGAATCATGAAATAGGGGTCAGGCTGCAAATCTTGACAGAATGACCCCGCCTGCCCGGGTCTGCTCCACGACACCCGCGAGAGCACTCCGGCTTTCGCGTGGATTCGCCGCGGCAGGCGGCACAGGTGTTCAGGATATCCGATGAGTGAGAGGCGCCGACCCCGAAGGCACCACCAGCGTGCGGAGTCATGCGGATTTCCCGATGTTGGATTGCGCATCCGCACCACTTCGGCCGCGTGAAATCCCTCATGCAGGTCACGTGATCGCGCTGATGGCACGGCGGCTCTACCGCAGCTTGATTATCCGCACGCCATCCCGCAACTCGAACCCATGAACTCCTCATCGTCACACCCCGTCTTTTTTCCAAGCTCCTTCGCGCGCAGCGCCTTGTGCACGATCGCCGGATGTCTTGCCTTCGCTTGGCCCGTGGCCATGCCTGCCTCCGCCCGTGGTGAAGCAACCGTGGCACCCAAGACGTCAGCCGTGGATGCCCAGGTTGTGCTCAACGCTTACCAAGGTCTTGTCGAAGAACATGTGTCCGGCGTGCTTCGTGCCATCCGGGTCATTGCGATCAGCAACGAAGCCACATCCGCCGAGTGGATGAAGGTGAAGCCGATGCTCGATCGCTTCGGCGCGGACCTCGAGACCGAGGCTGCCGTGTGGTTCGCATTGCCCGACGGCAGTTATTTCTCGGCCTCGGCGGAGGGTGTCACCGACCAGAACCTCCGCGACCGATCGTACTTTCCGGCGCTGATGGCGGGCCGGGACGTCGAGGGCGAGCTGGTGATCAGCAAGTCCACCGGCCACCGCTCGGTGATTGTTGCGACGCCCGTCACGAAGGACGGCAAGGTCGTCGCGGCCATCGGCGTCTCACTGCGTTTGCGCCTCATCTCGCAACTGGTCGAGAACCACACGCAACTGCCGGATGAATGGTATTTTTATTCACTGACCCCCGACGCATTGATTTCGACGCACCGCAACATCGATCGCATGTTCAAGCATCCGACGGACATTGGTGACGAGAGTCTCGGCCCGCGTTTTGCCGAATCGCTCGCCACCGAGAGGGGTCGGCTCGACTACCCGCTGCATGGCAAAACCATCAGCGCCATCTTCCAGAAATCGAAGAATCTCAACTGGCACTTCTTCATCGCACGGCAATCCGACTAGAGCATTTTGCTCAAATCTGTAGCCGGTAGTTGGGTGTGAGTGTGGGAAATGTGCGGCTTCGCCGGATTTGAAAAAAGCGGAATCTGTTGCCCATGGCTGCGTTGTTGCTCAGTCGTGGATGTCAATCCACTCCATCGCAACGCCTTGCCCTGGCCAACATCTT
>Ga0169931_10004478_pt1 | contig 21753 bp, 18 predicted proteins | sample Kivu_15m_20L_FD_129675 | JGI IMG/M metagenome (GOLD analysis project Ga0169931, IMG submission 129675) | Freshwater microbial communities from Lake Kivu, Western Province, Rwanda to study Microbial Dark Matter (Phase II) - Kivu_15m_20L... | ecosystem: Environmental > Aquatic > Freshwater > Lake... | reverse complement strand
TTACCAGTGAAGCAGCGAGTAAAATAATTGGTAATCCGGAGATTATCAAAGCTCTGGGCGGTCAAGGTGCTTTAATTGCAGTTACCAGCCAACTTAAACCCAACTCCAATAATTTTAGCGGTTATCATTGGTCATCATCTCAAGGACCACGGTTACAAATAACCCAAGGAACAACAACAACAGTATCAGTAAACATTGAAAATCGCCGTCCCATCACCTTTGTCATTCCAATACTACGGGAGTGGACAGGAATATACTAAGTTTGGGCGTTCATGTCTTCGAGTTTTATCAGGAATAAATAGCAGTTAGGGGGTTAAACCCCCCTAATAATTTGCAGCGACAATAATGGCTTGTTAATTATTGCGTAATTGTGGTTTGAGGCTTATTTATTCCTCTCTTGCTCCTTCTTGGTATTTTGATATTTATTAACAATCAACTTAGGGAAAAACTGCTTTATCCTATAACTGCTTCAAGCCCCACCCTTAGCAGCTTTCCTTATTAACCGCTGAGTTTCAGTGTCAACTTGAGGAGCAGGAGGTACAAATGTTTCATCTATAAGGTCAATATCAAGTGGTGCGGGAACAAGACGCCGAGCATGATCTGTAACTTCTTTAACGGCCTGGGTAACAGGAGGTGGAGGAGGTGGAGTAACTTGTGAGTTTCCTCCTTTATTGGTTGCGTATAATTCCTCGAGATGTGTTTGGCTCAACTCCTCGAATTCGTTGAGATCAATGTCCTGTTTGGTTTCTGAGCTTACAGTTTCCTTCATGATAGTTATCTACATCCTCTTAGTGGGTAAGTTGATGTACTTAAACTAGCACTCTTACACTTGAACTACAACCTCCCGGACTTTAGTATTTTTTATACATTTAAATGTATAAGATTGTATTTCCTTATATGTGATCTAGATGACTTGACAAAATGACTGCTCTTTAAATAGTTTTCCCTAAAAATCAACCACACAAAAAAGTGCCTAGGGCATGGTATATTAAGGGGGTTAGTTGAAGAATGGGGAAAACAATTAAAATCGCCTACGGCTAACCCCCAGTTGTGAAGCCATTAGCTCTGCTCGCCGTTGATATTTCGGTCAAACATTGCGTCAGCCCTGAGCTTCAGTTTTTGTAGCTTCGTTAACTACAAAAGGCAATAAAGCACCAGCTGCAATCACACCACCATCCATAATACTAATAGGGGTAATCTTTAACAGGTTCTTCAATGGTGGAATAACCATAACTAATAGTTGTATGGACAAAGAACCTGCAAGAGCAGCATTTAAATAAGGATTTGCTGGTAACTTATCTTGACTAAATATGCTGTGGTTTTCTGAACGGCAGCTAATGGTATGTAGTAATTGTGCAGTTGTCAGGGTCATACAGGCAACAGTGCTTGCCTGAGTTCCTATGCCATATCTAAAAATCGCATAACTGTATGCCGCTAATGTGCTGACTGATATGATGGCTGACTCAAACATGATTCTGCCCAGGTCAGAATTTTTGATAATTGGTTGATCAGGATCGCGGGGGGGTTGACTCAACACATCAGGTTCCGGCGCTTCCATAGCCAGAGACAAACCAGGGAAAATATCGCTGATTAAATTTAGCCACAGAAGTTGAATCGCATTCAACGGTTCCCCTAAACCAGCACCTATGGCAGTAGTCATCACCATAATTTCGCTGAGATTTGTGGCTAGGAGAAAATGCACAGATTTTCTAATATTGTTATAAATAGTCCGCCCCCGACTAACAGCAATAATCATAGTTTCTAATCTGTCATCTTCTAAAACAATATCTGCCACTTCCCGGGCTACATCAGTCCCCCCCTTACCCATGGCAACGCCAACTTGTGCCGCTTTCAGTGCTGGTGCATCATTAATGCCATCCCCAGTCATGGCTACCACTTTTCCAGCTGCTTGCAAAGCCTGGACAATTTGCAATTTATTACTAGGACTTATGCGGGCAAAAACGTTTACTTTGTCGCTCACTGCTGTTAGTGCTTCTGGGGTGAGATGGTGAAGGTTAGTGGCATCAAGAACTTCTAACTCCGGACTTCGACTCAATTCTAACTCTTGAGCGATCGCATAAGCAGTGGAACTTTGATCACCCGTCATCATCACAGTATCAATTCCCGCTTGATGAAACTCCCCAATCAATTTTTTTGCCCCCAATCTAATCGGGTCTGTCATCCCCACCAAACCCAACCAGATCAGATTTGTTTCATAATTATTGCCATTGTCATTGCCATTGTCATCATTAATATAGCCATAAGCCACCCCCAAAACTCGCAGCGCTTTCCCAGCCAAGCGGTCATTTTCCATTGCCATCGCCCCCCTGTCTTCGGCAGTCAAAGGAACCACTTCTCCATTTTTTAGCCACCATTGACACATAGAAATCATTTCTGCCGGATTACCTTTCACCGCAATCAACTTGTGATCATTGTCAGTGTCATGAATTGTACTCATGACGTTGCGGTTTTCCCTCCGCAGGTTAGTTTCCAACAGTGGATACTTTTGTCTCAGCTTGATCACATCTACCCCAGCGCTAATTGCCAAGTGAATTAAAGCATTTTCCGTTGGCGAACCCGTCACCACATAGTCACCATGTGCATCTTTACCGGCTTCACTTTCGTTACACAGAACGGATATATGAATTAGCCTTAATAATTCATGGTTGGCGTAGGGGTTAATATTTTCTGCCTCTACTTTAATTTTATCAGTGGATGTACATATCTCCACCACTAACATTTTATTTTCAGTAATTGTCCCGGTTTTATCCAAACAAATGGTTTGTACAGAACCCAAAGCTTCCACCGCGTTGAGACTGCGAACTAGAACATTATTCTTTCTCATCTCTCGGATACCCAAAGCCAGGCTAGTGGTGGCAATGGTTGGTAACCCTTCCGGAACCGCAGCCACAGCCAGGGATATGGATGACTGCATCATCGTCAATAAACCATATCCCCGCAGCACTCCTAAACCAAACACAAAACTGCAAATTCCCATCCCCATTAAAACCAGTTGACCCCCCACCTGATCTAATTGTTTTTCTAGGGGAGTGTCTGTAGAGATAGTTTTATTTACCAGATGTTGGATTTTGCCCATTTCTGTGAACTTACCTGTACCTACCACCACAGCCAGTCCCTCACCGCCGGTGATCAAAGTTCCTTTATAAACCATGTTGACACGATCAGCTAAGGCTATATTTTCACTACCCAGAGGGGCTGTGGTTTTTGTACTAGGCATACTTTCACCAGTCAAGGCAGACTCGTCAACAGTCAAATTATCACTTTCAATCAATCGGGCATCTGCTGCTACATAACTACCAGGTTTGAGAAATAAAATATCTCCTACAACCACATTCTCTGTGGGTATTTCCACCTGCTGACCTTCTCGGATTACCCCAGTTAATATTTGTTCTCGATTTTGGAGAGATTGAATAATTCTGGCTGATTGGCTTTCGGTGATGTATCCAATCACCGCATTTAGACCAACAACACCCAAAATCACAACAGCATCTATCAAACCACCAGTAATAACCGCAACTCCCGCAGCAGCACCAAGTAAAGCAACGGGCAGAGATTTAAACTGGTCAATTAAAATTTTTCCAGAAGAACGTGTTGCTATGGCAGATAAAACATTAGCACCATAGTTAGTTAAATTGACTATGGCATCCTCCTGAGATAATCCTGATACTTTTGAGGTATTTAATGTATCTATAACTTGATCAGCAGTCATCAAGTGCCAATTATCTATTTTTTGTTGTTTCTGCTGATTTATTAAACTTTTTGGGAGGTTTTGACTAGCCGATAAACCAGTAATTCTTTGATAATCTCTGATGGCTTCCTCAATCAATAAGCCGATTTTGTTACAGCTAACTTTTGGTTGAAAACCAACCAGAATATTACTTGTTAATGAATTGGCAGACACATAAATTATATCTGGTTGCTGCCCCAGCGATCGCTCCAAGTATCCTTGTAATGACCGCGAACCATAAAGTTGATTAACTTTGTATCTAGCTCTCCCTTTCACTCTTGTGTGTATTGCTTCAATCACCGCAAAATTTACTCCTATACCAGCCTTTATAACTGAGGCTATTTTAATAGTATATTAGTATATAAGTTAATATACTCAACCCTTGTTATAGTTTATTATAGTTACCAAAAGCCACCATAAACATGAGTTTACCATTAAGACTTGCAAAGCTATACTACCCACAGGGAGGGATATGATTATATATAATTACACCCTTAGACTCATGTAATTAATTATAAAAATCATTAACAATAAAAATGGCTTGATAGAAATTTAAGTTTAGTTTTAAAACTTTTTTCAAAACTTTTTTCAAATCCACACTGAATTTATTACTAACAACTTGTTCAACTTACCAATCTAGAAAATTAAGATACATAAAGAAATCATGACAACTTCTACACACCATGAGCAACAAATTCAAAAACTGAGTGAACTCATTGCAGACCTTCATTGTGGGATGTTAACCACAGTGGATCAAAATAACCACTTACACAGTTGCCCCATGTACAGAAGTGGCGATATTAATTCCCAAAGAGCAATCTGGTTCTTTACCTCTGCCCATACTCAAAAAGCAGAAGATATTAAACGCAATCACCAGGTAAACGTTAGTTTTACCTCACCAGATCAAGAGCGATATATTTCCGTATCAGGTACAGCAGAACTGATCCAAGACCGTAACCAAATGCAACAACAATGGCAACCAGAAATTCAAACTTGGTTACCCAAAGGACTAGAAGAACCAGACCTAGTATTAATCAAAGTGAATATTAACAAAATTGATTATTGGGATAGTCCATCAACCATTCACCCCCAAACCAGTCAATTTTAGATTTTAGATTTTAGAATTAATCATCCTGTTCTAGCACAAGTCCTGCTGGCTAATCATGTACATCACTTCGGCAAAATTGGCTATAGCTAGTTTTAGCTTTAGCCAGCAGCTCACAAACTTGATCATCTGTAGTTTGGGGAAAGTCCTCATACCATAAACCCACACTGTAAAACGGCTCAGGCGTGGCTGCACAAACAATTTTATCCACAGCTAATTCCAATTCTTGACAAGTTGCACTAGCAGCCACAGGTACGGCCATAACAACTTGTGCAGGCTGTTCTCGTCGCACAGAGGCCAGCGCAGCCCACATAGTAGCCCCCGTAGCTAAACCATCATCTACCAAAATAACTATACGTCCTTGTAAATCCGGAAAAGGGCGATCGCCCCGATAAAGATGTTCTCGACGTTCTAACTCTCGTTGTTCCTGCGCCGCAACTCTAGCAATAGTCTCCTCAGAAATATTCACCAACTTAACAATATCCTCATTGAGAATCCTCACCCCACCGGAGGCGATCGCCCCCATTGCTAGTTCTTCCTGTTGAGGTACACCCAGTTTACGCACCACCAGCACATCTAACGGAGCATTTAACGCCTTGGCGATTTCAAAAGCAACAGGTACACCCCCCCTAGGTAGTGCTAGTATGATCACATCGGAAACATTACTATATTCTGTTAATTGCCCGGCCAAAACCTGACCTGCTATTGTACGATTTTTAAATAGCATGGTATAACTCTCCTGGTATTTCTCTTTTGCCTTTATATAAACATTAGATAAATTATAGATAAATGATAGATAAATTATAGATAGCTATACCTGGTATGACCTCTGACTATGAAGCGAGATAATTAATCTATCAGTCCATCTAAAGGAGGAAAAGTCTCAGATATTTCGGACAGGAACTCATAACATTGTGAAGTGCGGAATATGGGTTATAAATTTTAGATTTTAGCTGAGAATTTCAACTCCCCCGACTGGGAAAATTTAACTGAGCTAATTCTCTCAATCGGGGGAGTCTTCAAACTGAGAATTTATACTAAGGAGCAAACTAGTTATCATTTACTCCTAATTCTCATGATTCTACGGTCGCTCTTCAATCACACGGTCAATTAAACCGTATTCTTTGGCTTCAGCAGCAGACATGAAAAAGTCCCGATCCATGTCTTTTTCAATCTTAGACAAAAGCTGACCAGTTCTTTCTGCATAAATGCTGTTCAGCTGGTGACGAATCCGCAGAATTTCTCTAGCTTCAATTTCGATATCGCTGGCTTGTCCACGAGTACCACCAGAAGGCTGGTGAATCATGATCCGAGAATGGGGTAATGCCATCCGTTTACCCTTGGCTCCAGCAGCCAGCAAAAATGATCCCATGGAAGCGGCTAAACCCACACAAATTGTCACCACATCTGATTTGATGTGTTGCATAGTGTCAAAAATTGCCATGCCGGAAGTAACCATACCACCGGGGGAATTTATGTATAAATAAATATCCTTACCTGGATCATCTGAGTCCAGATACAGCATCACGGCGATAATTTGGTTAGCAATTTCATCATCAACATCTCGCCCCAGGAAAATAATTCGTTCCCGGTATAGGCGATCATAGATACTAATCCAATCTGTATACTGTCCTCCGGGCATCCGGTAAGGAACTTTAGGAACACCTATAGGCATCTTGGTTACTCCGCTTGTAATCAGTTATTAATCATTAGTCATTAGTGATGGGTGAATTTCCCAAAACATAATGACCATTCACAGTACTTAAAGAACACTAGCAGGTAAGGTGGGATTAGCCAGTTCTTCTTTTTCAAAAACTCGGTCAATCAAACCATATTCCTTGGCTTCATAGGGAGTCATGTAGAACAGACGATCCATATCTTTGGTAATTTTTTCTGGTGGCTGTCCGGTGGTATGGCACAGGATATCTACCATAGCCGCTTTGTTTACCAAAACTTCCCGCGCGCGAATTTGAATATCCGTTGCTTGACCTTGGGTGTAACTCTTCGGTTGATGCAGGATAATAGAAGAGTGGGGTAAACTGGCGCGGCAACCTTTTGTACCTGCACTAAGTAGCATGGCTGCCATACCCATGGCCGAACCAATGCAAATAGTATGGATAGGAGGCTTGATATATTTCATTGTGTCATAGATAGCGAAAGCTTCGGTTTCAAAACCAATGGGTTCGCCACTGTAGCCGGAAGTACCAGTTGAGTTGATGTAGACTTTAATCGGCTTTTCCGGGTCGTCGGACTGTAAATAAAGCAATTCGGCGATAATTAATTCCGTAACTGCTGGCACTAATGGCATTCCCAGATAGACAATTCTTTCCTTCATCAACAGGGAAGGTAAATCTGGGGGCGGTGTCCGGTAAAAACTGTCACCTCTGTAAGGGGCTTGCACAGCCTTGATGGGGAAATTTTCCATAGGAACTGATGGACTGAAACTCTGCCGTTAACTGTAATACATCCTAACTTGATGCTAGCTCATATCAAGTGTGGATTTCTCCCTGGTCACTCATTAGTCATTGGTCATTAGTGAAAAATTCTCATCACTAATCCCTCATCCCCGATTTCTCCGTAGTGCTGATGGCGCGCTTTGAAGTTATTTATATATATATATCATGACTAGGAATTTTAGGTTATGAAGGTAAATTTACACCCCATCTTGAATGATGCTAATCTAGACGCGCAGCAACCGAACAGTCAACGTCAGTTAGCAATATCTATTTCCGCCATGGGGGAAATTCAAGACCGCAATGTTCCACTGAATTTATGCTTAATTCTCGATCATAGCGGTTCCATGCACGGACGACCCCTAGAAACTGTCAAGCAAGCAGCTATTGGTCTAGTTGATCAACTCAAACCAGGCGATCGCCTGAGTGTAGTAGCTTTTGACCACCGTTCTAAAGTTCTCGTCCCTAATCAAATCATTGCCAATCCCGAAGAAATCAAAAAACAAATTAACAGTCTCACAGCCGATGGTGGTACAGCAATTGACGAAGGTTTGCGCTTAGGAATTGAAGAATTAGCCAAAGGCAAAAAAGAAACAATTTCTCAAGCCTTTTTGTTAACCGATGGCGAAAATGAACACGGTGACAACCAACGCTGTTTAAAATTTGCTCAACTAGCCACTGGCTATAATCTGACTTTAAACACGTTAGGATTTGGTGACAAATGGAATCAAGACGTTTTAGAAAAAATTGCTGATGCTGGCTTAGGTACCCTGTCCCACATTCAAAAACCAGAACAAGCAGCAGATGAGTTTAACCGCCTATTTAGTCGGATGCAAACAGTGGGACTAACTAACGCTTATTTACTCATAGCCCTCATGCCTCATGTGCGGCTAGCAGAACTCAAACCCATTGCCCAAGTAGCCCCAGACACCATTGAGTTACCCCTTCAGCAAGAAGCAGACGGACGCTTTGCCGTGCGGTTGGGAGACTTAATGAAAGATGCAGAACGAGTAATTTTGGCTAATATTTACCTCGGACAATTGCCAGAAGGTAAACAGGCCATTGGCAATATCCAAATCCGCTATGATAACCCCGCTCAAAATCACATTGGTTTATTTACAGATAATATCCCAGTGTATGTGAATGCCACCAGCCCTTACGAACCCCAGATAGACCCCCGTGTGCAAAAGTCCATTTTAGCCTTGGCCAAGTACCGACAAACCCAGTTAGCTGAGGCGAAATTACAACAAGGCGATCGCGCTGGTGCTGCCACAATGCTACAAACTGCCGCCAAAACTGCTCTACAAATGGGAGATAAAAGCGCAGCAACAGTATTACAAACTTCAGCCACCCGACTTCAATCTGGGGAAGAATTATCTGACAGCGATCGCAAGAAAACCAGAATTGTTTCCAAAACCGTGTTGCAAGATACTCCTCACCAATGAAAGTTCAATTGCTCTGTGCTTTAAGTGACAGTAATGTTGATGTCACCAAATCAACTAACCAACGTCAACTTTCTATTTCCATTTCGGCAATTGCCGATGAATTTGCCCAGCATTTACCACTCAACTTATGCTTAATTCTCGACCAGAGTGCCTCCATGCAGGGCAAACCCATTGCCACAGTCATTGAGGCGGTAGAGCAATTATTAGATCAGCTACAGCCGTTTGATAATCGCATTTCCGTTGTTGCCTTTGCTCGTTCTGCCGAAGTGATTATCCCCAACCAAAAAATCCAAGACACTGCTAGTATTAAAGCTCAGATCAAAGACAAACTCAAAACAGGGGGTGGTACTTCAATCGCCGAGGGTTTAGAACTGGGAATTACAGAACTAATGAAAGGTACAAAAGGAGCCGTTTCCCAGGCATTTCTCCTCACAGACGGTCGTGGTGAAAGTAGTTTAAGGATTTGGAAATTCCAAATTGGCAAAGATGACAATCAGCGCTGTCAAGAATTTGCCCACAAAGCCACAAAAATCAACATTACAATCAACACACTTGGTTTTGGTGACGACTGGAACCAGGATTTATTGGAAAAAATCGCCGATGCAGGTGGTGGTACTCTAGCCTATATAGAGCGTCCCGAACAAGTACTGGATCAGTTTCATCATTTATTGAAGCGTATTCAATCAGTCAGGTTAACCAATGCCCATTTGCTCCTGTCATTCGTTCCCCAGGTCCGCCTAGCAGAATTTAAACCCGTTGCCCAAGTCTCCCCAGACACCATCGAGTTACCAGTACAACCAGAAACTCATGGAGGCTTTGCTGTGCGCTTGGGTGATTTAATGCAAAACATTGAAAGAGTGGTTTTAGCTAATATCTATCTGGCAGAATTACCACAGGGCAAACAAATCATCGGACATTTACAAATCCGTTACGATGATCCATCTACGAACAAACAAGACTTATTTTCTCCCATCGTGCCCATATATGTAGATGTGGTCAAGCCTTATCAACCCGCCCCCAATGTTTTAGTGCAACAGTCTATTTTAGCATTAGCCAAGTATAGACAAACTCAATTAGCCGAAATGAAACTACAACAAGGCGATACCGTCGGTGCAGCCACCATGTTACAAACTGCTGCCCAAACCGCCTTACAAATAGGAGATCAAAGTGCTGCTAAAGTATTGCAAAGTTCCGCCACCCGTTTGCAAGCAGGGGAAGAACTTTCTCCCGCAGACCTGAAAAAAACCAGAATAGCATCCAAGACAGTTTTACAGCATTGACCGAAATATCAACGGCGGGTAGAGCTACTAGCTTCAGATATGGGGGTTAGCCGTTGGCGATTTCAATCGCCTTCCCCATTCTTCAACTAATTCGCTGCCACTAATACCTCTCATTTTTGCTTCTTCTTTGATGTTCTGCCATGCCGTAGGGGTTAAAACTACGGCTTTTTTTGTTTTAACTTCATCATGAAGTATTGGTATATTTTTTTAATCTTTTTTATTCTTTCCCATAGCAGAAGTAACGCCAGTGGAGATGTTCCCTGTACTTCTGGTGGACGCAAGTCCAGTAAAGGCTTGGAATCCCCACAGATAGGGTGGGGAGTGTCAACTCACGCCAAAGCGGAAGCTTGAGGTTTAGCAAAAATCATCCGTCCTGCGGAGGTTTGTAAAGCACTGGTGACTACCACTCTTACCTCACCCCCAACATAATTACTACCTTCCTCCACCACAACCATTGTCCCATCCTCTAAATAGCCAACTCCTTGACTAGGTTCTTTACCTTCCTTGAGAATCTTTAAGTCAAGATTATCACCAGGCAAGTAAGTAGAACGCACAGCATTTACCAAGTCATTAACGTTCAATACAGGGACTTTCTGCACACTGGCTACTTTAGATAAATTGTAATCATTTGTCAGCAGAGTGCCGTTAATTTCTTGGGCAAAGCGCACTAATTTGGCATCCACTGTGGCCACATCTTCATAGTCAACGGGGTTAATCAAAATCCGGTCTGGGTAGTCTTTTCTGATGCGGTTGAGAATTTCCAATCCGCGTCTGCCCCGCACCCGCTTTTGGTCTTTACTAGCATCGGCTACTTGTTGTAACTCCTGCAACACAAACTGTGGTACTAAAATTTGTCCTTCCAGAAATCCGGTTTCTAGTAAGGCTTCAATGCGACCATCAATAATACAGCTTGTGTCTAAAACTTTGGTGTGGGCAGGTTTAAGTGTTCCTTCCACTACCATGGTCTCAACGGTGTTGGGATTAATGAACCGCAATAAACTCCGCCCGTGGGTATCGGCTAAATTCATCCCCGTCACAGCTAGTAAAATACTGCCCACAACTGCCACGAGGGGCTTAATAAAGCCAAAGTCCTTGGGAATAGGCAGTAAAAACAATGGTGCCAGCATTAAGTTAGCCAGCAGTAGCCCCATTACCAAGCCAATGGCGCGAGTTAAAATCATTTCCAGGGGCATTTCTCGGACTTGTGATTCTAGACGACGATACGACGTTTGAAAACTCAGTCCCACAGCACCACCAATAATGGAAGCAAATACGGCAACAACCAAGCGTAAGGCTTCTAGGTTTGTCACCCCATCTAGCGAACCATCGGGTAGTAGTTCAATGCTATAGAACCCTATTCCCGCAGCAGCTAGGATAAATGAAAGAATGATAATGGCATCAAGCATAGTTAGGTTTTTTCCTGCGATTGTGTTACCTGATCAAGTCAAGTATTTTCCATCGGTACAAGAGATTCATTAATAATATTGACTTACACTAGGCGTTGGAGCAGGGAATATCTGCAAATATTATAACCAAAGTGATTTCTCTTAATGTTTTTCATGATTTTGTTGTAAAACGATAAAAAATGTCAAAAAAGTACTTATTTGCTCTGTTCTGGATTGTTGATCACAATGAGTCAAAATTATCTTAATTCTCGTATCGCCACTTCTGCTTATGTACACATTCCTTTCTGTAGACGGAGATGTTTTTATTGTGATTTCCCTGTCTTTGTCCTGGGCGATCGCCAACGGGGTGAAACATCTGGTAGTATTTCTCGATATGTGGAAGTGTTATGCCAGGAAATTGCCCTGACCCCAGTAGGTAGAAAACCTCTCAAAACCATTTTTTTTGGTGGTGGTACTCCTTCATTACTATCAGTTGAACAGTTACAAAATATACTATTAACCATAGAAAAACATTTTGGAATTGCTGCTGATGTAGAAATATCTATGGAAATAGACCCTGGTACTTTTGACTTGGCACATATATCTGGCTATAGTAGCCTTGGCGTTAACCGGGTAAGTTTGGGTGTACAAGCATTCCAACCAGAATTATTGCAAGTCGCAGGGCGATCGCACTCTGTTGTAGATATTTTGACATCTGTAGAATTAATTCACCAAGTCGAAATTCCCGAATTTAGCTTAGACCTCATCTCAGGTTTACCGCATCAGTCTTTAGAGCAATGGCAAGATTCTTTGGAGCAAGCAGTCAAGGCTATGCCTACTCATATATCTATATATGACCTTACCATAGAACCCGGCACGGCTTTTGGTCGTTACTACAAACCAGGGGATCAGCCATTACCAACCGATGAAACCACGGTCAAAATGTACCAAATGGGACAGCAATTTTTGACCAGTGCGGGTTATGAACATTACGAAATTTCTAACTATGCCCGTCCTGGTCATCAATGTCAGCATAATCGAGTTTATTGGGAAAACCGCCCTTATTATGGTTTTGGTATGGGTGCGGCCAGTTATATAGATGGTAGGCGCTTCACTCGTCCGCGCAAAACACAGGAGTATTACCAATGGGTAGAAACTGGGGGTATTATTGATTGCCTGGTAACTCCACCGAATGAAGTATTATTAGAAACTTTGATGTTGGGGTTGCGTCTAGCTGAAGGTGTGAGTTTAGCCATGTTGGCTGAGAAGTTTGGGGAAGATAAAATCTGGGAAATTCACCAATGTTTACAACCATTACTAGATAAAGGCTGGGTGGAAGTTGTTCAAGAAAGGTTACGGTTATCTGATCCCCAAGGGTTTTTATTTTCTAATGTGGTCTTGGCTGATTTGTTTGCAAAATTTGCTTAACGCCTGTTCACTAACTAGGCTTGTGGTTGACCAGTGGACTAAGGGGAAAGCTAGGCTCATATTAAAATACTGGACTTCTTCTAGAAGAAGTCCAGGATCCAATTTGATCAAGTACACCTTAATTAAATTCCTAGTGTTCTCTAATGTGTGGCTAAATTACTCATCTAATAGGAAAGACAGTTTAACATCATACTAGAACTTTATCCCTGGTACGCAGACAACACGAAGACCAAGATTGATGTACGACTCTTGTGGGGAAGCGTAGCCACGATAAGCCGAACGGCAACATATATAACCAGTGTCGTACCAGGAACCGCCCCGTAAACAACGGAATTGATACTTATCCGCTAACCAAGGGCTACCATCTGTGGGTGCATCATGATAATTTTCGTGCCATACATCCTGACACCATTCCCACACGTCACCACATATATCAAATAAACCAAAGGGGTTGGCAGGAAATTCTCCCACGTTTGTTGTTTCTTGGGGATATTCACCATTAGGGGGAAAAGTACAGATTAAATTCACATCATAATTAGCCCAATCTGGGGTAATTGTGTCACCAAAATAAAAAGGCGTGGTTGTTCCCCCCCGACAAGCATATTCCCATTCAGCCTCACTAGGTAAGCGATAGATTTTTCCAGTTTTTCTGGATAGTCGCCGACAAAACTCCACCGCCTCATCCCAAGAAATACATTCCACTGGGCGTTTAGCACCTTGAAACTCAGAGGGGTAGGGATCTAAATCAATGTTAACTTTATCAAAGGCGGCAACTGTTGCCCATTGAGCTTGGGTAACGGGAAATTTGCCCATGAAAAAAGGTTGAATGGTGACACTATGCTGGGGACCTTCAGAATCATCTCGTTCTGGCTCATCTTCTGGGGAACCCATGAGAAATGTACCACCGGGAATTGCCACCATATCCAGCAGTACATTATTACCCAGGTCTTCTGTAAAAAATTTAGCTATTTCCGGGCTACTCTCGACTGATGAATCTTGATCATCTACTGTACTTGCTTCTATTATGTGTTCTGCCGATGTACTGGGTTTTTCTGGAATCATAATCATTGTTCTGACTGGTGCCACATCTTCATCTCTTAAACCTAAATGTTGCTGATAATCTCTCAGGTCTTGGAGAGTACTTTCAGTCAGGTTACCCTCAACGGCAACTGTTTCTCTCAGCGTCTCTTCGTATTCTTTTAACTTCCTTTGATACTCTCGATATGGTTGTTGAACTTCAAACTCAATAGCATCAGCCACATGAGAGTCAAGTTGCAACTGCACCCGCAATGAGTTTAACAAACGACGAGCAGGAATGGTGAATTTACCCCGGTTGAGACGGTGTTCAACCTCCCTACGGTACTTTACACCAGGGTCATCTTTAGATGACTTGGCGATAAAAATCCGAAAGCCCTCCTTGTGGGGATAAAACTCTGGTGTCATAGCGGGAGATGCTTCTTGCACTTTGCTTTTGGCATACTGATGCAATTCATCTATTGAAATTAAACCATCCCCGTCTTCGTCCGCCGCACCGCTTTTAATCCCTTCTACTAAATAATGGGTATAGATGGAAAGGTTTAAGCCATCGGATTCAAAGGCGTATTGTGTGGAGGTGGAAGCGGTGAGAATTGCCCTTCCTTCACCTCCTAACTGCTGTCGCAAGTCAATATTCCCGGTATCTTTGGCTGTCAAACCTTTGGCAAAAGCACCACTAAAGCAACAATCTAAAATTACTATCAGTCGTTTAGATTTGCTCTTGTTCATCCAAAGATGTACGTTTGTGGCTGCTACGGCTGTGGTGGGGATTAATTTATTCTGATTTTTTTTGGTTTGGCGAGTGGAGAAATAAAAGTCTCCACTTTCGTCTGTCACTCCATGACCGGAAAAGTACAATAGTACTAAGTCGTCTTTTTGACGATTGGCGTACAAGTGATAAATGGCATTTTCCATTTCTTGCCGTTGGGGATTTTTCAGCACTGTGACATCCTCTTCAGCAAAACCACCCATTTCTGGGTTGACTAACACTTCCCGCATAGCTTCTACATCATCAACAGCTTTGGGTAGGGGTGTTAATCCAGGTTCGTATTCACTAATACCTATCAGTAATGCTACCCTAGTCATCTTTTTTAATTGATGTTCCGTTGAGAAAGTCTTGTGCTTTTTGGAATGCGAATTCAAATTCTTCTCGACTGCTGGCTTCTAGGTTCAGTTCTCTGCCATCGGGCGCTTTTAGCACCATCTTAATTGGTTTGTTACTCAGGCGATCGCTCAAAAAATTGAACAGGGTCTTGATTTTAGCCAAGTTAACCTCTGTATTTAACAACCCCAAGATAAAGCCCCCTAAAGCCTTGCTATCCTTGGGTGCAGTTTCCACTGGAACTAAATCCGCATCTTCTACCCCATCCACATCTTTTAACTGAGGTAGTAAACTTTGCACTTCACCGTGCAAGTCCTCATCGTCTAAACCCAGGTTAGTGAGATCAATTGTCACCTGAACATTAGATGTTGCTAGCATATTGGTAGCTTAAATCAGATTAATTCAATGTCATTTTCAAGTATATCGGTTATTCCCAGTATAATACTAATTTTATTTAAGATTTGAGCAGCTATAGCTAAAAACCTAAATCAGCTTTGGCTATTTCCGCCGCAGCCAATACTTCTGCATCTGGTTTTTCATCCCAAGCCGTATCACCGATTTCAGTGTAAAATTTTGCGTCGTAGGGTCGCGTCCTCACCACCACCGGCATGGGTACAGCATGACCTAAAATTAACGCTTGTTGTTTAGAGTCCAATTTTGCTAACACTGACCGCAAACCACCGGCACCAGATACACCGGTAAAAATGGCATCGATATCTTTCTCATCATTGAGCAAAGCAGTGATGCGTGTACCAATCTGGGACATAACTTCATTATCAATCCCTGATGGGCGTTGGTCTACCACTAGCAAAGTAACAAAATACTTTCGCAGTTCCCTGGCAATAGTACCAAAAATTGTACTTTGTACTATTGCCGGGTCAAGAAAACGGTGCGCCTCTTCAATGGTAATCATTAGTGGTGTGGGGCGATCGCATGGATTTTTACTTTGAAGGAATTTATCTGCTTTTTCTACGTAATGCCCATGAATACGCCTAGTAATCATATTAGTCACTAACATATAAGAAAGCATATTTGACTGGGAACCAAATTCTATGACTACATTTTTTCCAGCCTCCAAAGACTGGATAATTTTATTAATATAATTCTGGGGGCAAACACCCCGCATATATTTCAAACTGTCCAAGCGCAAAAGTTTACGCTGTAAGGAAGTAATAGAACCGGGATGTCCTGGTTTTTCTTCGCAAAACAATTTAATATCCTCACTGGTCATATTAAACAATTGGGGAATCCAAGACTTACCAAACTCATTACACAAAATACTGGCGTTGTCTAAAGCCGCTTCCGACAGTCCTAATTCTCGACTACATAACTTAATATCTTCAACTTGGATTTGTTCATAACTCAAATACAGTTCTTGTGCATCACGCACACCCCGGCGTTTTGTTGATATGGGGTCAAGGGTGTAAACTTCCACTTTACCGGGAAATAATTGCTTTAAGCCTTTAACAGTATTAACATTTTTACCTTCGGCTACCGCCTCCCAGCCATACTCAGAGTGCATATCAAAAATTAAATTTACCGCTGCATTTTTGCGGATGACTCCAGCTAATAGTAACCGAGTCAGGAAGGATTTACCAGTACCAGATTTACCAAACACCCCATTACTACGCTCAACAAAGCGGTTTAAATCCATACAAACAGGCACATCCATATCTAAGGGTTGACCAATAGAAAAATTGCGCCTTTGGGGATCATCTTCCCAACCAAATACCCGCCGGAAATCCTCCTCGCTGGCTTCGTAAACTTGGCTAAAATGACTGGGAATAGTTTTAACCGGTAGTAATTCTATAGTGGTGCTGGTTTGGGGCTGGAATGATGCTAAACCATTATTAGTTGATTTACCATTGGTTGAGGACAAAGATAAATTAGATTCCGGGGTAAACATCAACATCAGTGCTAAGTTGATAGTACCGTATGTACCACTACCAGCTAAAACCTCTCTTAAAAAAGTGTCCTCCCAACCGGGGGGATTAGCAATAATGCGAGGATTAGCCGTTCCCAACGCCACATCTGTCAGCATACAGAAAAAGCGCGATCGCAATCCATGCACCACTAAAAACTTACCCACCCGCATATCTTCAACGGAAATATCCGGGTGTAATCGTACTTCTAATCCCCCGGTGAGAGAACCTTGTATTACTGAGCCTAATGGTTGTGACGAATTCATTATTTTATGTGCTGAGTGCTGACTGAAAGTCAAGAGACTGTGATTATGTTGAATTTTAGCCCCTCTTCACTCATGACTTACTCAATTTGAATCGAAGTGGGAGCGCTTCCTGTAGCTGGTGTACCGATTAAGGGTTTACGGAATTGAGCATACAAGCGATCGCGCCAAGTAAAGAATGGTTCATAATCAGGATTATCAGCCAATCCTGGTACACCTTTACCTCTGATTCCTGCTGGTAAATCCAGATAAGCCACTTCAGGGAACTTGAGCAATATTGATAAACTAGCCACAGTTAAGTCAGCCAAACTTGGCTCATCCCCTGTTAAATATGGACTGTCCGCTAATAATAGCGTTAACGATTCCAAGTCTTGTTTCAAGTCCGTCATCGCTGCTTTGATGACATCTGGGCTATAACCCACCCCAAAACCCAACATAGTCAACACATCACCGGGGACACCAGCCACTAGACTTTTGAATATATCAGGTGTAGAGTTAGGCAATAAAGACTTGCGGAAGTCTTGGTCTTGACTAATGGCAGAAAACAGCGCTGTCTTGGCTTTAACACCTATTGATGTATCTGCCCATTCTTCCATCAATAAACACAAACCCCTGCTCTTAGGATCTTGAGGTATGAGTGGGCGATCGGGATATTCTAAATCTAGATATTTGGCAATCTCCGTAGAATCAACAATATATCTGCTGCCATCCTTTAAAACAGGCACTTGTTTTTGTCCAGTTAACCGGAACAAATCTATTTGTCCCAGTCCTGGTGTTACTTCTATTTTCCGGTAATCTAGCCCCTTATAGTCCAGAATTAACCGCACTTTCTCTGAATAGTGAGATAATTCCCATTGGTATAATTCCAACATAATTCCTACTTTTCAACCATCAATAGAACAATAATCTTATTGTATCTTTACTTAAAGTAATTTTCCTGATAAATTCAGCAATTTTCTCAAAAACTGATTTTTTTTGAGTAACAGTACATCGTCATCCCCACCAAAAATATTAATCCTGAATTATGATATTTTGGCAATGTAAGTGTTATAAGTCTTTATGTGACCTGTATAAACTGAAAAACAGACAAAATTAATTTATGAAGGCAAACTACAGCAAATTGGGGCATAAATTAGCCAAAGTACTGGGTTTAGCAAGTGTTAGTCTTCTCATCACTTTACCATCCCCAGCCCAACAGCCAACTAATAACTTAATAGCCCAGACAGGTACTCCCTTAAATCCTAGACCCAGTATTTTTAATGAACCACCCTATAACCGCGCTCCCCGCAGTACCCCTCCCGACGTACCCACACCAACAGTCACACCCCCCACTACTCAACCAGGAGCAGGAACCCCAAGTCAAAACAAAACCCTGTTAGCACTAGCAGAATCTAGCCCTGACTTTACAACCTTAACCGCAGCTTTAAAAGCAGCCGGATTGACAGAAGCTTTACAAGGTGAAAATAAACTCACAGTTTTTGCTCCCACTGATGCAGCATTTGCTAAATTACCTCAAGATGCCGTCAAAGATTTGTTAAAACCAGAGAACAAAGAAATTTTGGTCAAGCTGTTAACTTATCATGTAGTCAGTGGTGCGGTGTTATCCACTGATTTATCATCCGGGGAAGTACAAAGCCTTGAAGGTGGTGCTATCACTGTTAAAGTTGACTCTAATGGTGTCATGGTCAATGATGCCAACGTAGTTAAGGCAGATATTAAAGGTAGTAATGGTGTAATACACGCCATTGACCAAGTAATTTTGCCCCCTGATTTGTAAGTCGTCATTGCTCATTCGGGTATGGGAGCATCTTCCTGGCTACCGCTGCACTTGTACCCTCTTAATACTTAGGGGCTGCAATACGCCCCTACCCTCTGCCAATATTTTATATTTTTATATTTTTGTATTATATATTATATTTTTAACAATCCGTTGCAATCATCAGGCACATTGACACTAAAACCTGTTCACATAACTTTTTATAACATTTCCTGTAATTATTGAACTATTGTGTCACAATAGAGTTGAGAATTAATTCGGCGACAGCGTTTGTTTTTAGTATTGACAGGCTTTTTTCTTGTGGTATTTACAGACTTCTCTCCGAAATCTAATTTCTACATTTCTGTGATTTTGGAGACCATCAAATGTCAATTTATATAGGCAATCTTTCTTACGACGTGACTCAAGAGGCTTTAACTGCCGTATTTGCAGATTATGGGACTGTAAAACGGGTTCAAATTCCCACAGACCGTGAAACAGGTCGTGTACGTGGCTTTGCTTTTGTAGAAATGGATACAGAATCTGAAGAAACAGCAGCCATTCAAGCCCTCGATGGTGCTGAATGGATGGGACGGGACATGAAAGTTAATAAGGCCAAACCCAAGGAAAACAAAGCTTCCTTTGGCGGTAGTCGGAGCGGCGCTGGTAACTTCCGTAACCGCTAATAAGAAAACTCTCCAGTTTTCTCATCAATAATTTAGAGCTACGGCTCCAAACTAGGCTTAGGCGGTGTTTGGAGCTTTTCATTATATTGTCGATTTAGGTCTGGGTATGGGAAATTCGTTCATAAGAATCATTTGTGGTTTATTTACCTAAAAATTGCTGTAAGCTAAAGTGTAGGCAATAAAACGGTTAAGTTTTTCCGTCATAGCCCAAAACTTAACCTCAAGGCTTTTCAGCCTATTTGATGATTTTAGTAATTCAGCGCGGGGCAAGGCATCAGAGAAGCATACTGCGACTTGTAGTATGAGAATTATCCAGCTAATAAGAATGTAAGTAACAAAGGCTACAAAAAATTCGCCGGGAGCTTGTTACTTTGAAATTCATCGACGCTGAGGGGTCTTGCCGCCGTGGGTTCGGTTTGTATTGAAATCGTTGAGGGAAATCCCCATCTAAGGTCTTTGCTGGGATGGCACTTGCAACAGTTAGAATACCGCGTGCATCAAGCAGCTAGTATTTATCAAGCAAGGGAAGTCTTTTTAAGCCAACAACCCGCACTGGTGATTCTGGATGCTGATTTGCCTGATGGTGATGGAATTGAGTTTTGTCGGTGGTTGCATAGTCAGCAACAACCGTTAATTCTGATGCTATCGGCTCGTAGTAATGAAGCTGATATTGTCGTGGGTTTAAAGGCGGGTGCTGATGACTATTTAAGCAAGCCCTTCGGAATGCAGGAGTTTTTGGCTAGGGTAGAGGCTCTAATTCGGCGCAAACGTACCCCTACTGCACCAGCTTATTTGGATTATGGCAGTTTGCAAATTGATTTAGTACAGCGCCGAGTCAGATTTCAAGGGGAGTTTATTGATTTAACTCCTCAAGAGTTCAGTTTGTTATATGTTCTGGCACAAGCCGGGGGAGTGGCTTTGAGTAGGGCAGAATTACTGCGCCGTGCTTGGCCTGACGCAATTGACAATCCGCGCACCATTGACACTCATGTTTTATCCTTAAGAAAAAAGGTTGAACTTGATCCACGTCAACCTAGCTTAATTCAAACTATCCGTAATGTGGGATATAGATTTAATATGGAAATTTTAAGTTCCAATTTTCCGCAGTCAACAGCCAAGTTAACGAAAGAAGGACGGGAGCATCCCAATTTTTTGTATCGAGAGACAGAATCAAGCAAAATAAGTAAGAGACAAGAGTATTAACCAAGCCATGACCCCAGAACAAGAGCAGGGCTACTGAAGACTACATTCAGAGGATCGCAATTTTACCATGCTTCAGGGGTGCGATTACCTAGGGCACTGGCGGAGCCAATGGCTGGTTTCTACATCCCTATAATCAAAACAGTTAATCAAAACAGTTCTAGCAGCCCTGGGGGAGGGGTAATTTCAATTCGGCGGGATTGTAGGTCTACTACAGGGGCGATGGCTTTGACGAATGGAATTAAAATGTTTTGGGGGGGTTTGGAGTTTGATGTTTGTGGTTGAGGTGAATTATTTTGTCGGTGGGGTTTGACTTCTAATAGGTCATTACCGGCAGAAATTACATCTACAACTGTACCCAGAAGTTCCCCAGATTCCTGCATAAAAACTGAAATCCCCAAGAGGTCGGGGACGTGATATTCATCTTCTCCTAATTGGGGGCGATCGCTTGCTGGTACGAATAATTTATAATTGCGTAAAGCTTCGGCTTGGTTGCGATTTTCCACCCCAGCTAAAGAAATCACATATAGGTTTTTTCCGGGTAGATAATGTCCTGATAATAGTTCTACCGGTTTTGGTTCTGTGTCGCCGGGATGCCATAGCCAACGTGTTCCGGGTATTTCAAACCTTTCGGGAAAATCTGATTCTGGGTAAACTCGCAATTCACCTGATAAACCTTGGGGTGCGACGATTTTACCGATTTCTAACCATTGATCTAGATTGGGGGAAGGGGAAATTGGTTTCCCCGTGTCTTGGTTAGGGCTTTTGGTGTGTTTGCTGTTGGTTTCCATGTCTAATGTTTATGCACTTACCACAACACCTTGTTGACATACTCACCGACCTTGAAGGTCGGTGATTCTTGACAGTTCACAGTAACTCGCTGCCGAAACAGTCTTACAGTCACTCCCTGTCCATTTTAGGTCGTGCCGATGCCCCATGCCGACC
>Ga0169931_10004477_pt1 | contig 21753 bp, 16 predicted proteins | sample Kivu_15m_20L_FD_129675 | JGI IMG/M metagenome (GOLD analysis project Ga0169931, IMG submission 129675) | Freshwater microbial communities from Lake Kivu, Western Province, Rwanda to study Microbial Dark Matter (Phase II) - Kivu_15m_20L... | ecosystem: Environmental > Aquatic > Freshwater > Lake... | reverse complement strand
GTCAATACAGGTTTATCAAGACCTGTTTTTATATTATTCCCATTTTTTTGAAATTTATAACCCATGAACTGGTCTCCTTAATTGTGCACAAAACGCCAAAAACCAAGCCTGGCTTACGAAAACCAGCTTTTTTACCATTACCCCTGGGGGGGGATAAAAAAACTTTGTTTATCTAATTAGCTCAAAAAGATTTTTCTAACTATGCACAATTAAGGAGACCAGTTAATTGGTGGTACATTTTTAAAGAGCAGCTTGATGCTTGATGGGGCTGAAAAACAACCCCCCCCCTAGCGGAATCCACCTAATAAAAACAACAAGAATCAACTCCCAAATAGTTTAGAATTAATAAGCACGCGATTTTAACCACCAATGTTCAAAAAAAAATATCTTCTGCTTGAATTAGACGCTTTTGATGCCGAGTTTTACAATTTACCCAATTTGGTGCCATATTTTGAAAAAGACCAAAAAAACCTTAACAAAGAAGGTTTTGACTGGCTCAAAACCATAAAAGCCATGGAAGTCCTGGTCAATAACGAGGATTGCGAGGAGTATAAACCCTATAAACTATTCATCAAAAAATGGGGACTTTACGAAAAACTTACAAAGCTGACCGAGGAAAAACAATGGGCGCAAGCGATCGAAACTATTAATCAAGTTCTGGAAATCGACCCAAACGACCCTTCAGCCTACTTGAATCTGGGCTTAAGCTATAGATCCCAACAGCTCTACTACCAGGCTCAGCAAGCATATCTCAAGGGCTTAGAGCTCGTGACCCATCAAACGCCCTTCTTGACTGGGCTTGCCAGGACCTATAAAGAGCTAGGTAAATTTGAAGAAGAGATTTATTACTGGCACTTGATCACCCAGCAAAAAAACGGCGATAAAAAAGAAGCTGAATCTAAGCTCATCAATTATGAAATCTACAAACTCAATAACCATAATGAATTGGTGCCAAGTAAAAATTTCTTGCGCTTAGCCTATAAAATTTTCCAGAAAAGCTACAATAACAATGACGCTCTAACCAGCTTGGGAGTTAAGCTTGTGCACTTCCACCTAACTAGTTTTGCAGTAAAAGTTTTTGAGCGAGTTTATCAGCTAAGTAAAATTCGTCCTGAAGCTCAGTAGGCATCGGCATTACAATTGACGTCGTTGCAAATTTCGAATGCTTTTAAAAATCGCAACGAAGATTACAAAGGCTTCATTGTCGGGAAGGCTATTACATCCCTGATAGAAGCTGAGTCTGTAAGTATCATAGCCAGTCTATCTATACCTAAACCCATTCCAGATGTAGGCGGCAAGCCATATTCAAGAGCTTTTACAAAATCCTCATCAAAAACATGAGCCTCATCATCACCAGCTTCGCGCTCTTTTAGCTGAGCGAGGAATCTTTCTTTTTGATCAAGAGGGTCAGTCAGCTCACTAAAAGCGTTTGCCGTTTCGCGCCCAAAAATAAAAAGCTCAAATCTCTCGACAAAACCTTCTTTGGTTCTGTGTTTTTTTGCAAGAGGCGAAATCTCAATTGGGTAATCATAGACAAAAGTCGGCTGGATAAGTTTAGCCTCACAATGCTCTTCAAACGCTTCATTGAGAGCTTTACCCGTGAGGGTTTGACCAGTATACTCAAATACCAAATCCTGCATAGTAACTTTTCTAAATGGCTTAGAGAAATCTATCTCCGTTCCTTGGTAACTAACTGCTTCAGAGTCATTAACCTTCTTAGCTACAGTTCTAACGAGATCTTCAGTAAGATCCATCATCTCATAAACATCGGTATAAGCCCAATAGACCTCAATAGAAGTAAATTCTGGATTATGCTTAATGCTAATACCTTCATTACGAAAAATTCTACCGATCTCATAAACTCGCTCAAACCCGCCCACAGCCAAGCGTTTAAGGTGAAGCTCTGTTGCGATTCTAAGATAGAGATCTAGATCAAGAGCGTTATGATGGGTAGTAAAAGGGCGCGCCGCCGCACCACCAGCTTCGGTGTTTAATATAGGTGTCTCGATTTCAAGAAAGTTTTTTTCGTCGAGGAAATTTCTGATCTCTCTTACCATGATCGCTCGTTTTTGGAGATTTTCTCTAGACTTGGGGTTTACGATGAGATCCAGGTAACGCTGTCTATAACGGGTTTCCACGTCAGCGATCCCAAGTCGTCTTTGCTTGCCTTCGATAATCTCAGGTAAGGGTAATAAAGTCTTGGACAAAACTGTAACTTCGATAATATCTACAGTCAGCTCACCGCGCGGGGTTCGGCGGACAGTACCGCGAACGCCGATGTGATCACCCTTATCAAGCAAGGGCAATAAAGTTTGGAGATGATCAGAGCGAGTCTTAGCATCCGAAAAAACTTGAATGCGACCAGAAATATCATGCAAATCCACAAACATCCAATCATTGCGCTGGTTGTGCACGCGACCAGCAATGACAACTTCATCAGTGGTTCTCGTGTCGCTTGCTAGATCTTTATATTTTTCTTGAAGATCCCCGCAAAGATGAGTGCGCTTAAATGAGTACGGGTAAGGATCTATGTTTAGCGCTTTAAGAGCCTCAAGCTTCCTTCTGCGCTCTGCTTCTAGGTTTGTAAGGTCTTCCTGGTCTGATGTTATATTAGCCACAAAGACATTTTAACACAAGAACAGTTCTGGTTAGCCGTTGTCTAAGGCGACAACTATCGCTGGCTCGCCTTTTACAATACCGACACCGGTCACCACAAATCCACCGATCATCGGCTCTAATTCTGGCTCAGTATCTATTCCCGCTCTAAACGGCTTTGCAAGAGTTACATTAGGTTCATAACCAAGTGTGCCTGGCGCATCTTGATCTGGATCCACAACGCCCTCAATGAGCTCAACTGGCTGTTTTGTAAAAGGGTTCATAAGTTTTTTAACCGCGCCTAATTCCTCTACTTCATAGACAGACTCCGGAATAATTCCGCCAGTGTCAACAGCAGCGATCTGCACGTTAGAAGCTAGTGCCTGAGCGGCTGCGATAACATTAGCGTTTTTTGCTTTGTCTTGGGCTTCCATTAAATTAGGAATTGCTATAGTCGCCAAAATACCGATAATAATAACTACAACCATTAATTCAACAAGTGTCAAACCTGATTGTGATCTTAAAAATCTGGGTCTTGATAATCTTGATAATCTTAATAAATTTTCTTTTTTCATATTTTAATCCTGTAAAACTCGTAGAAAATGGCGCCTAAAAAAACACAGCGATAAACGCTAAGCCAAAAAAGGCAATTTCGCCTACGAAATTAACCTACCAATATTTAATGACTGGCTTAGAATTTTTTTGTTCCCAAAATTAAAATTTGCCTTAAAGCAAGTGCTCACCAGCTTTTTGAGGACTCAAATAATCTCTTAGTCTATCGCCTAAATTATTAAAACAATAAACCGTCAAAAAAATCATTAGCGCAGGAAAGAAAATTAAATGGGGATCACTTCGTAAAAACTGCCAAGCATCGCCAGCAAGAGTGCCCCAGCTGGTATTAGGCGGAGAAATACCAAGCCCAATAAAACTCAATGTGCTCTCTGCAATAATTGATCGCGGGACCGTAAAGCTTAAAGCCACTATTATAGATGAGCTTATATTTGGCAAGATATGTTTGAGGACTATTTGCAAATCACTCAAACCCATTACCTGAGCGGCTTCCACGAAATCTTCGTGCTTATACTTTTTGGTTTCGGCGCGCACTATTCTAGCTAAATCCATCCAATTAATAAAAGCTAAGCCTAGCACAATCCCAGTCGTGGAGCGGGATACAAACAAAGCAACAAGGCTCAACACCAGTAAATCTGGCAAAGAATACAAAAAATCAATAAACTTGATAATTATTTCATCGAGCCAAGAGCCCTTAAATCCAGCCAATAAGCCTAAAGCTGTGCCAATAAAAAAAGTAATTAGCGCAGTCAAAAAAGCAATCGCCAAGCTCATTTTAGCCCCATGAATAATTCGAATAAATAAATCTCTGCCAAGAGCATCAGTACCCATCCAATGAGCCCAGCACGGTGCTTGTAAAATATTATTAGTATTTATAGTGTCGTAATCATAGACACTCAAATCCAGTCCACAAGCGTAAAGAACAGTAAGAACGGTTATTGTGATTATAAATACCAGAGGCAATAGAACCATTTTACTATAGACTTGTCATTAACAAAAATATCAAAATCTCATATAATAAAAAATATGGAAAAAGAAAAAATAGCTCCTATTCTCGGAAAATTAGTTTCTGGGCTTTATATTATTAGCCTAAAAAATGGGGATGCCGAGGCTGGCTTTTTGGCGAGTTGGGTTCAGCAAGCGGGTTTTGAGCCACCTTGCGTGAGTATCGCCTTTAATAAATCCAGAAAAAATCTTTTTGATATGCTCACCGGCAGCGGCAAGCTTGTGGTGAATTTTATGGCCAAAGAAAACGGCAAAACTATGTCTAGATTTTTTAAGCCTGCACCGGAAACCGGAAGTATTTTTGATGAACTTGATACTTTTAAGGGGGTTACTGGGGTTCCAATACTAAAAGATTCTTTAGGGTATCTTGAGTGTGAGTACCTGACTGAGGTTTCTAGCCCGGATCATATTATTGTTATAGCTAAGGTTATTAGTGGTGAGGTTTTAAATAGTGAGATTCAGCCGAGTGTGCATGTTAGGGCTGATGGTTTTAAATACTAATAACTTAAACTGATCTCCTTGATTTATCATCATGTGCTAAAAATCTATACCAGGCTTTGATAATTAGGTTTTTTTCTGGACCCCCTTGAGGGTGATTTGGATAATAAGCAAAAATCCTTTTGTCTAAATAAGTCTTTTGTTATCCCTGATAAATTAAGGAGATCAGTTTAAAGGAGAACCTTTATTTACGTAATAACAAAACCTTTTTCAACATAATCCCCTCCCTCAAACAACTCCAAATAATACAAATATTATCTTCGCTAAATTTGATCTACCACATTCATTAACATATCAAGAGTCTCAATCTGCGCGCGCATAGCTCTTTGATTAGTTTCGTAAGTTCGCATTACTTGAATCATCTCGGCAGAGCTCTTAACTGAACTTACATTAGAAGCCTCCAGAAAACCCTGCTGGATAGTCGCATCTTGAGAAGGCAATATAGTAACATCATCACTTGAAGCAACATATTTAGTTCCGCCCTTAGAAACGATCGCAGCCTCATCCGGAAACACAAAAGGCTTAAGAGTACAATTCAACTGATCATTGACCATAAAATTACCATTTCGCAAGACCTGTACGGTCTGAGCGGCATTCCAGCCCACAAAAATTGGCGAGTAGCCAGAATCAAGTAGAAACTCTCCTGCGCTATTAATCACAAAACCATCTTGATTAAGGGTAAAATGTCCATCACGAGTATAAGAAATTTTACCTTGCTGATCTTGAACCGCAAAAAAACCTTCCCCGCTAATAGCCAAGTCAAGTGGGTTACCTGTGGGTCTCATTGCCCCTTGAGAAAAATCAAAAGAAGTACTGGTGGGCTCAGAACCCATAGAAACCTCTCCCAGAGGCTTGTCTGTCAAAGGATCCACAACCCCTTGATTTGCAAAATTTTTGTGGACATGAGCGTATGCCTTATAACCAGTGGTGCTGGCGTTAGCTAAGTTATCAGCGATAGCCTGATGCTCAAGTCTCTGACTTTCCATCCCAGTCGCTGAGGTGTAGATACCTCGTAACATATATATATTATTGGCTCGCCAAGCTCAATAGAGCTAGACCAAAAAATCTATTTTACAAGTTCTAAATAGGCTAATCTATCTAGATAGAAGCTACTAGCTCTTCCCTAGCCAGGTCAGTAGAACGCAGAGCAGAGTCTCCATCTACTTCCTCATCAAAACCAGTACCAGACGGGATTAAACGCCCGATAATAATGTTTTCTTTTAGACCATGTAACCAATCAACCTTACCTTTGATTGCCGCTTCAGCCAAGATTCTAGTGGTTTCTTGGAACGAAGCCGCTGAAATAAAGCTTTCGGTATTCAAACTGGCTTTTGTTAGACCAAGAAGAACTGTTTGATACTGAACTTTAAGTTTTGAATTTTGCTCAAGACCTAAATTGATTTGATCGACAAAATATCTTTCGTGCATTTCGCCTTGAAGAAGCTCAGAATCACCCGGATCTTCGATTTTAACTTTTCTAGTCATCTGTCTGACAATAACTTCAATGTGCTTGTTGGCAATTTCAACACCCTGAGAAATGTACACAGACTGAACTTCATCGACTAAGAATTGTTGTAACTGATCCAAGCTCTTATATTCAAGAAGTTCATGAGGATTAGGTTGACCGTCAGTAAGGGCATCACCAGGCTCTACTTCATCACCAGTGTTAACGATAATGTTTTGACCTGGAGGCAAAATACATTCTTTACGCTCATTTTTACCGACTATGTAAAGAGTATCAACTCCATCTTCACTGATAATCTCGACTTTACCTTTAGCATCAGACAAAACTGCTGGATCACGAGGCTTACGGCCTTCAAGAAGCTCTTCAACTTTTGGAAGACCTTGGACAATATCCCCAGTCTTAATTCTTTCGTAAACGATAGTCGCTAATTGATCACCTTGCTGAACAAGAGATTGATTATCCACATGTAATCTAGTACCCATACTAACAAGGAATGGTTGTGCCTTACGAACAGTAATCTTATTACCGTCAACAGCAGTCACCTGACCAGATTCAGGGATAGTAATATTTTTATCAAGCTGATCACCAGCTAGGACATAATCGCCTTCTTTAAGCTTAGTCTTAGTGCTAGTTTCAAGCGTAAAGTTGTTAGCATCTGTTTGAACCAGAATTCTAAACTTATCAGTTTCGCTGTAGAAAACCTTACCAGATTCACTAGCAATGGTCTGCACGCGAGCTACAGCAGACCCCGCTGAAACGAAGTCACCAGGCTCAACTAAGACTTCAGTCAATGAGCTTGCGCTTCTATCACTTCTAAGAATAATATTTTCTTGGAAAATAATATTTAAGTCAGTTTCAGTAAGCTCTACTAAACCTTTTGAGTCTCTGTATTTTTCTTTACAATAAAGAATCAAACTGGTTTTAGTCAAAGGACCACCATTAATATTTCTGACTCTGTCTCCGTCTTTGAAGTTCATTTGAGTAACAGGCACGATATTAATATCCGCATCAGTAGTTTCTGCTTCAAAATTCACTCTGCGAGGACCAATCTCGAACAATTGAACTTCTCTGAGTAATAACTGAGTCTCACCGGTATCCTCATTAACAAACAAGGTAATCATACTTGGTTTTTTGGTTTTGACACCTTTAACCACTTCGACTCCTTCTTTAACGATGTCGCCATCTTCAAACTTAAGATCTTCGATATCATCAATATCAAAAAGCTCTCCTGGAGTGATTGTAACTTCATGAACGATATTATTTTCGATAGTAACGCGCACTATACCATTAATAGTCGCAAATACATCCTTAACAATTTCAGTACCAGCTTCTACATAGTCGCCAGTTTTTTTGTTTACCAAACTAGCATCTTTAGAAAGTACATGGATTTCTTCAGGAATAAAAATCACTCTACCGTGCTTGGTGACTATCTTACGCTCATCTATTTCAAGACCATCGTAACGAATCTCACCAGAACAAGGAAGCACAGGTGTTTGCGAATCTTCAATAAGTTCAGCTAGAATTTTACCGTTTTCGATCAGTTCTGAATGAACTACTTTAACGACATACTTTTCGCTGTTATCATCAAGATGCCAAAAATTATTTTGTTGGTCTGGTTGGATCTTAGCGTTACCCGCACCAATAGAGGCATTGATAACATTTAACAAACGACCTCTCGTTAATTTTTTAATTTCACGTCCACCAATATCAGTCTGCTCAATCAGGATATCAGCTCCGTATCTAACCTCACCGTCATACTCACATTTGATGATGGTTTCAGCAAGGGTTTGACCCTTGTTAACGTGCTCACCTTTTTTAACGACGATATTACCGCCCGCTGGTAAAGGAAGAACTTCCCCTGCTTGTACCCAGATAGAACCCTGTCTATTAGCTTGTTTGGAGATGTTTCCTTGTCTATCAGTAGTCTCATCGACACCAAAATCCACAAACTCAATAAGACCTGCTTGCTGAGTGATAACGTCCTTAGAAGCTTTTTCTGTAAGGATTTTTTTCTTAGATAAATCAGGCGCATCACCTAGATACTGACCGGCTTTGACCTTATCACCGTTTCTAACAGCGATTCTCGATCCAAGAGGTATAGAAATTTCTTGAGAGCCAATTTTCATTTTTCCGGCTTTGTTTACTTGGTAAACGATATCACCGTACTTGGTACGAATCTCTCTTGATTCAAATTCAAAACTAACTTCACCTTCGCAAGGAGCCTTATAAGTCTCTCTGGCTTTACCAGCACCAGCAACCGCACCGCCCGTGTGGAAGGTTCTCATGGTCAGCTGTGTACCCGGCTCTCCGATTGATTGGGCTGCAATAATACCGATAGCTTCACCAAGATTTACAGGCTTGTTGTCGGTGGTAGACCAGCCGTAGCAAGCTTTACAAACACCATATTTAGAATCGCAAGTGAGAACTGATCTGATTTTGACTTGCTTGATGCCAGCTTTTTCAATTACTTTAGCTGTATGTCCCGTGATAATATCACCTTTTTTGACAATAACTTCACCGGTCTGTGGATGCTTAATTGCCTCAGAAACATTACGTCCTATGATACGAGCAGAAATTCCCAAAACTTCATTTTCACCATCCATCAAAGGACCCATAACAAGAAATTTTTTGGTGCCGCAATCATCGCTTCTGATAATTACATCTTGAGCGACGTCAACAAGACGACGTGTCAAATAGCCTGAGTCAGCGGTTTTTAGAGCGGTATCTACAAGACCCTTACGAGCTCCGTAAGCAGAAATCATGTACTCAGAAACAGATAGTCCCTCTTTAAAGTTTGATTTGATCGGAAGATCGATAATTTTACCCTCAGAGTCAGCCATCAAGCCTCTCATACCAACTAGCTGACGAACCTGAGAAATACTTCCCCTCGCTCCCGAGAAAGCCATCATGTAGACTGGGTTTAAAGGATTAAAGTGTTTAACAACTGCTTCGGTAACTTTTTCGTTAGTCTCAGACCAAGTATCGATCACTTTGTTATAACGTTCAACTTCGGTAATTTCACCTCTTTCGAATCTTTCGGTAGTAGCCGCTAGCTCGGTTTCAGCTTCTTGAATCAAGTCAATTTTTTGTGGAGGGATAGTAAGGTCTTCGATACTGATAGTAACAGAAGCTTTAGTAGCGTACTTAAAGCCAAGGTCTTTTAGATTGTTGCCAAGTCTAGCAGCTACATCGTTACCGTAATTTTCGTACACATGTGCAAGTAGGTCTCCAAGTTTCTTTTTATTAACATTGTCGTTAATAAAAACTGGTTGTTTTTGCTTTCTTTCCCACGCTGTTTTTGCTTTGCTCATTTTTTACCCTCTAATTTTTTACTACACAACTTAATTCAAGAATTCTCTAGAACTAGGTCATTACCAGCTCTCTGCCTTCAATTGAATCTACGACAAGTTTATTAAACATTACTCGTCCCACTGTGGTCTCGATCAATTCGGTGTTACCAGACTCAGTCATAGATGTTCTGAGTTTGATCTTTGCAAATAGATCTACTTTACGATCATAGTAAGCCGCTAAACATTCTTCTTCATTAGAGAACATTTTGCCAGCACCTTTGAATTTTTGTGGATCAGTAGAACCTGGCTTATCGATAGTCAAGTAATAAATCCCAATAACCATATCCTGAGTAGGAGTGATTGTAGGCTTACCGCTTGCTGGAGTAAGAATATTGGTGTTAGCCATCATCAAAGTTCTAGCTTCGGTTTGCGCCTCAAGACTCAATGGGATATGAACTGCCATCTGGTCACCATCAAAATCCGCGTTAAACGCTGAACAGACAAGTGGATGCAATCTAATCGCTCTACCTTCGACAATAACCGGTTCAAAAGCTTGAATACCCAATCTGTGTAAAGTAGGAGCTCTGTTTAGAAGTACTGGGTGTCCAGTAGTAACTTCTTTTAGAATATTCCAAATGATTGGAGGTCCTTTTTCTATAAGCTTTTTAGCGGCTTTGATATTTTGACAAATTTGACGCTCGATCAATTTATTGATTACAAACGGCTTGAAAAGCTCTATTGCCATTTCTCTAGGAAGCCCACACTGATGGAGTTCTAGAGTAGGACCGACTACGATAACCGAACGACCAGAGTAGTCGACACGCTTACCAAGCAGGTTTTGTCTAAATCTTCCTTGCTTACCTTCAATAATATTAGAAAGAGATTTTAATGGTCTTCCGTTAGTTCCAGTAACCACTCTGCCTCTTCTACCGTTGTCGATAAGAGCATCTACGGCTTCTTGAAGCATACGTTTTTCGTTACGGATAATGATCTCAGGCGCGCCCATATCAATCAATCTAGCCAAGCGGCTATTACGATTAATCACACGGCGATACAAGTCATTAAGGTCTGAAGTTGCAAATCTACCACCATCAAGCTGAACCATTGGACGCAAGTCAGGAGGACAAACTGGAAGAATATCCAAAATCATCCAAGATGGATCTGTCAATGAATTCATCAAAGAACTTACTAATCTCAAACGCTTAATACACTTGGTACGTTTCTGCTGAGATCCGCCGACAAGTGCAAGCTCTGCCTTTAGCTCTTCTCTTAGCTTAAGCAAGCCAGGTACTTCAAGCAAAGCCCCTCTCTCAGAGCGTTTAGCCTCTGGGAATTCGTATTTAGGCTGAGCAAGCTCTTCAAGTAGTAATAGAATCGCTTCAGCGCCGATACCGACCTCGAACTGGTTGGTTTCTTCGTCAAGTAATTTATCGTACTCTTCTTCGCTGATGATTTGATTTTTCTTGAGACCCTCTACGTTGCCTGGATCTAAGACTATATAAGAATTGAAATAAACAACTTGCTCGAGATCTTTTAGAGCGATTTCAAGAAGTAAACTCAAATAACTAGGGATACCTTTTAGGAACCAAATATGTGAAACTGGCGCAGCAAGCGTGATTGAGCCCATGCGATGACGACGGACTTTGGATTCGGTAACCTCTACTCCGCATCTTTCACAAATGATACCCTTGTGTCTAATTCTCTTGTACTTACCGCAAGCGCACTCCCAGTCCTTAACTGGACCAAAAATTCTTTCGCAAAATAAGCCATCTTTTTCTGGTTTTAGAGTACGGTAATTGATGGTTTCTGGTTTTTGAACTTCACCATGTGACCATCCATTAATTCTTTGCGGGGATGCGATTTGGATTTTTAGGTTATCAAAGATATCATTATCTGCTACTAGTTTAGCTTTGGCGATATCATCGACATAGGTTTCGATATCTAAATCGAGATCTAGTTCTGCCATTTGTTCACTTACATCCATATTCATTTCGTCCATATTAAACACCTTTAAACTAAATCAAGGACTACGCTTGATTAAAACTAAATCCTGAAGAGGTTTCGACGCTAAGTTTTCTATCGTCGTCCTCATCCATTTGACCAGAATCAGTTAGTTCTTTGATTGTATCTTCAAGATTTCTAGTTCTTAAATTGCGACTTCTAAGAGGGTCGAAACTATCAGTGTACAAATCAACTTCCTCAAGCGAGTCTTGAACTTCATTTTTCTTGAGAGCGTGAATATCAAGACCAATAGATTGAAGCTCTTTCATCAATACCTTGAATGACTCAGGAACGCTTGCTGGAGGGATATTCTCACCTTTTACAATAGCTTCGTAAGCTCTAGATCTACCTATTACGTCATCTGACTTGATAGTTAACATCTCTTGTAGTGTGTAAGCCGCTCCGTAAGCTTCAAGAGTCCAACATTCCATCTCTCCTAATCTCTGACCGCCGAACTGAGCTTTTCCACCAAGAGGTTGCTGAGTAACAAGCGAGTAAGGACCTGTAGAACGAGCATGGATCTTATCATCCACTAAGTGAACAAGCTTAAGCATATACATAACGCCCACAAGGGTCTTGTTATCAAACGCTTCACCAGTTCTTCCATCGTATAACTGAACTTTACCAGTGGTATCTAACCAAGAATATTTAGCAGGATCAGTAGCGATGGCTTTTTGCATCTCTTGGATGACTAGCTTATCGGAAGCACCTTCACCAAACATCTCATCAAAAGTAGGAACTTCAAAAGCGTGATTCAAAATCGTAGCAGCCATACCTAAAATACATTCGTAGATTTGACCGACATTCATACGAGAAGGAACACCAAGTGGGTTTAGAACCATATCTACTGGAGTTCCGTCTGGAAGATGTGGCATATCTTCTACTGGTAATATCCTAGAGACAATACCCTTATTACCGTGACGTCCTGCGACCTTGTCACCGACAGAGATACGACGTTTTTGAGCGATGAAAATTCTCACAACTTTGTTAGAAACTGGAGGTAATTCATCACCTTTTTCACGATCATAAACTCTAACAGCTATTACTCTTCCAAGCTCACCATGCGGAACACGAAGAGAATTGTCTTTTACGTCTCTTGCTTTTTCACCGAAGATCGCTCTTAAAAGTCTTTCTTCTGGAGGGTTATCAGATTCACCTTTTGGAGTGATTTTACCGACAAGAATATCGTTTTCTTTTACCATCGCACCAACGCGAACTATACCGTTCTCGTCAAGGTGCTTAAGAGCATCTTCACTAACGTTAGGAATTTCACGAGTAATTTCTTCTGGTCCTAACTTGGTTTGACGAGCGTCGATTTCGTACTTCTCGATATGGATAGAAGTGTAAACATCATCGTACACAAGACGCTCAGAGATCAAAACCGCATCCTCAAAGTTATATCCTTCCCAAGGCATGAAAGCTACAAGAAGATTCTTACCAAGAGCTAATTCACCTTGGCAGGTCGCCGCTCCATCAGTCAATGCCTGACCGGCTTTGACCTTGTCTCCAACTCTAACGATAGGCACTTGATTTAGACAAGTATCTTGGTTAGATCTTAGATATTTAAGAAGTTCATAAGTCTTAGATCCGCGCTTAGCATCATCGAACTGAATAGTGATCTTAGTAGAGCTAACGAAGCTTACAACACCATCAGCATCAGAAATAACGACCATGCCGCTATCTCGCGCCACTTGACCTTCAATCCCAGTACCGATAAGAGTTCTTTCGGCTCTTAAAAGAGGAACTGCTTGTCTTTGCATGTTTGAACCCATCAAAGCTCTATTCGCGTCATCGTGCTCAAGGAACGGGATTAAAGAAGTTCCAATAGAAACGATTTGGATAGGAGAAACACCAAGAATGTTTACGTTTTCTTTAGCGGTCTCAATGAATTCGTTTCTGTACTTCACCGGTACTAGTTCGTTTTTGAGTTTACCGGTGTTGTCGATAGGAGAATCACCAGTAGCAACACGCTTAGTATCTTCTTCGTGAGCTGAATAGTATCTAACTTCATTGGTTACAACGCCTTCCATAACAGTTCTGTATGGAGTTTCAATAAAACCAAATTCATTAACTCGAGCATGCGAAGCAAGCGAGCCAATCAAACCAGCGTTAGGACCCTCTGGAGTTTCGATCGGGCAGAGACGACCGTTTTGGGAAGGGTGAATATCACGCACCGCAAAACCCGCTCTCTCACGAGAAAGACCGCCAGGACCAAGAGCTGAAATTCTTCTTTTGTGAGTCAATTCAGCAAGTGGATTTGTTTGATCCATAAACTGTGATAATTGTGACGAACCGAAAAACTCTCTAATTGCTGATACTAGAGGTTTTGGGTTAATCAAATTTGCAGGAGTAAGGGATTCTTGCTCTTGCAAAGTCATTCTTTCACGAATAATTCTTTCGATTCTGCTTAAACCTAATCTAAATTGGTTTTGGAGAAGCTCACCAACTGAACGAACTCTTCTGTTACCCAAGTGATCGATATCATCTACCTGAGCCTCATCAAAATTGAGTTTGATCAAGTAATCAACAGCCGCAACAAAATCTTCTTTTGTAAGAACTCTGCTGTCATCTGGAGCGTTAGGGCCAAGTTTTTCATTTAGTTTGAAACGACCGACACTTCCCAAATCATATTTTTTAGCGTTAAAGAATCTGCTCTCAAGCAATTGGCGTGCACCTTCTGCTGTCGGGTGCTCACCAGGACGCATTTTTTTATAAAGCTCAATTAAAGCTTCATCCTCAGATTCTGTAGGATCTTTTTCAAGAGTTTTAGCGAGATAGTCATAATGAGAGAATAAATCCTTCATATCCTGTTCTCTGTAGCCGAGCGCTTTTAGGAAGATGGTTACAGGGATTTTACGAGTCTTATCGATTTTGATATAGATGTAATCTGAAACATCGGTCTCAAGCTTTACCCAAGCTCCACGATTAGGAATCAAAGTCGCATTAAATACTCTCTTGCCGCTAGCTTCAATTTCTCTTTTGTAGTAGATACCAGGCGATCTAACGATCTGAGAGACTACAACACGCTCAGCACCATTAACGATAAATGTACCGCGCTCAGTCATCATAGGAATTTCACCGATGAACATTTTTGATTCTTTGATCTCGCCGGTGTCTCTGTTGACAAAACGAACTTTTATGTATAACTTCTTGGTATAGCTTTGCTCATTGAGACGCGCTTCCATCGGGGTTTTAGCTTTATTTGGCTCTTGGTGCTCCTCAAAAGTGTAGTGATCATGCAGGAAGTAAAGCTCTAATCGGCCAGTGTAGTCGGTGACCGGCGAAAAGTTTTTGAGCTCTTCGGCTAAACCTTTTGTCAAGAACCTTTGAAAGGATTCCTTCTGGATCTCAGCTAGATCCGGTAGGTTTATTGTTCTTTGTCCTGGGTAGGCTTTTACTTTGGGGATTACACGCGAATAGTTACGTCTCATAATTTTTGTTATTGAAATTGCAATGGGCACTAAAAACCCATTATGAAATACTAAATTATAGAGGTGTGTTAAATCAAAATCAATGGATTTATCTCTATTTATGCTATTCTTAGCTTTTTTATAACAATCGAATCCTGATTTTACTTAAAATAGCTTCCAAATCTTAAAGTTTTTGGTCAATTTATTAAGATTATTAGCTGTGCTCTTAAGATCGCTTCTTAACTGCTTATCGGCGGCTATCTGGCTAACAGATTTTATAAGCTCACTAATGTTCTCAGCATCTTTATCTGAAAACAGGACATTGAGACGGTTTGAAAGATTTGTAATAGCTTCAGCTGATTCAGCATTAGCTCTAATAACGGCATCTAGCCTAATTGGCTCCAGAACCACAAAATAAATTATCTCAGAATCAGCCGTAGTGCGGTATTCAGCATCGATGTTAATGGTCGATAGATCTAGATACTGCTCTCCGATTAGACCTGAGGGCACTATTGTCACTTGATTCAATGGCCCGATGGGGACATTTTTGGTGGTGATAACCGCTGTAACAGCGACGTATTCGCCGCGCTTGATTTTAGATTGCATATTACCAGCGCGCCCTAAGGCAATCTCCATCTGGGCTTGCTGTACTGCCTCTTGAGCAAGAATTATATCTTCGATATTGTCACTAGAAAGCATTTGACGAGCTTTTTCCATGTGCCGTTTACCCAAGAGCAAAAGCGCATCGGCAGGAAAAGCGTCCTGTTCAAAACTTTCTCTTACTGGGGCTATAGACTCTACAACACCGATTTTGAGACCATTCCAGCGCAGAGCATTTCCTTCTTCAAGACCATTTACGTTTTTGAAGTACACCGTAAAACGATGGTAGTTATGAATCTTGTGTCCCTTTAACCAAAAAATAATTACCACAAGGGCCAGAAAGCCTAGAAAGGCCACCGAACCTATTTTGGTTAAATCTTTTGAATTGATTCTAGACATTAGGGGCTCTATATATATTCCCATTTTTAGGGGTTTTTGGGGTGGATGCAGGCAAGCCAGATAATCCCCGCTCTTTCTCCCCTTAAACTGATCTCTTAAAAGTTTCACAAGAATAAAATTATTCAATACCAGCATAAAGAATTTGATTTTAAAAGAGCAGGGGTATACCCTAAGTTCAAAAAAACTAATTTGTGTTTTGCAAGATAAGTTTTTTAATTGGGTATGTGAAATTAAGAAGACCAGTTTAAAATTGGTAACAGATGCAAGAGATTCCAAACAACAACCTACCTGTAGTAATCGGCATAACCGGCGCTAGCGGTGCAATTTACGGAGTAAATCTTGTCAAATTTTTCTTAGACAACGGCAGACGCATAGAACTGATCATCTCGGATAATGCCGTAAAAGTGTTCAAACTAGAACTAAAGCTTGCCCTAAGCTCGTCAAGCCCCCAAGAAAATAAAAAGAATCTCTTAGATTATTTGGGCATTGTTAACGAATCACAAAAATCCTTACTTGATATTTGGCACCAGGATAACGTCGCAGCCTGCGTTTCAAGCGGATCTTACAAAACCCATGGTATGATAATCGCACCTTGTAGCATGGGTACCATCGCTAATATCGCAAATGGAACTTCTAATAATCTGATTGCTAGAGCGGCTGACGTAATTCTAAAAGAAAGGCGCAAGCTTGTCCTTCTTGCTCGGGAAGCGCCTTTTAATACTATTCATCTAAGAAATATGCTCAGCTTGAGTGAGATGGGAGCTATTGTGGTGCCCGCTAGCCCTGGGTTTTATCACCAACCACTGACCTTGCAAGATCAAATTGATTTTGTCATTGGTAAAACTCTTGATGTTTTTGGTGTAGAAAATGAATTGTTCAAACGCTGGCAGGGAGCGCGCTTAGAGAAAATCAACAACCCTGAAATCAAAGTTTAAAATGTTCGAGAAGTTTTTTGAAGAAAAATTAACTGAATTAAAAAACAAGAATTTATATAGATCTGAAAACATCTATCCTTGTCCTAATAAGAATTTGATTAATTTTGCATCTAATGATTATCTCGGTCTTGCAAGCCAAAAATTAATCACCGAAAAAAATCAAGATAACTATGGAAGCAGTGGATCACGCTTACTGACAGGGACTCATGCCATTCATCAAGAGCTTGAAAAAGAAATTGCCAACTGGAAAAAAACTGAATCTGCGATTTTTTTTGGGAGTGGATACCTCGCCAATGTAGGTGCTGTGCCGGCTTTAGCTAATCCTCACGATGTGATTTTTAGTGATGAATTGAATCATGCTTGCATACTTGATGGAATTAAACTAAGCGGCGCTAAAAAGTTTTTTTACAAACATAAGGATTTAGATCATCTTCAGGAGCTTATAAAAACTCATAGATCCAATTACCAAAAGGGTTTCATAGTAAGCGACAGTATTTTTAGTATGGACGGCGACAGAGCTCCAATTGATGGATTGAGCAGAATAGCCAAAAAATATAATTTGGGACTTTACTTAGATGAAGCTCACGCCACGGGCATTTACGGCTCTACTGGAGCGGGTTTAGTAGAAGAGTTTTGTGACAAAAAGCTGTTAGGAAATTTGGATATTATGGTCCAGATGGGGACCTTCTCAAAAGCTGTGGGCGTCGAAGGAGGATACATAGCTGGGTCCCACTTGCTTATTGATTTTCTAAAAAATACTGCTAGGTCTTTTATCTTTTCAACTGCACCAAGCCCTCTGATCACCAGGCAAATTCTAAAAAACATAATCAGCATCAAAAACAATCCTGGACTACGTTTACAGCTTCAACAAAACATCAATTATTTTAGAGAAAATCTCTTGCAAAACCAAATAAATTTTACCAATGAAGAAACTAGTATTTTTGCTCTCCCCTGCAAAAGTAATCAATCAGCACTTGATAAATCATCGATATTGATGCAAGCTGGTTTTTTAGTGCTCGCGGTGCGCTACCCAACTGTATCCAGCCCCCGACTTAGAGTCTGCCTGAGTGCCCTTCACTCAAAAAAAAATATTGATAAATTGATTGAGGTTTTACTAGGATTAGAAAATTTATAAATGAAAAAATCTTGCTATGATAAAACGAAATGAGTTCAAACTATATATTTATTGATCTTGAAACAACTGGGCTATGTCCTAATAATGACCGAATTTGTCAAATAGGGATGGTAAAGCCTGATGGAAGTGAGTTTGAGACATTGGTTAATCCAGAAATCCCTATACCCCAAGCTGTGACTGCTGTTCATGGCATCACTGATGAAGCTGTTAAAGATGCTCCCCGGCTTACTGAGGTCGCTGACACAATTATAGAAACTCTCAAAAATAGTAATGTTTTTGTTGCGTATAATTTTCTTTTTGATTTTCAAGTGCTACAAAACGAACTGTTTAGAGCAAAGCATTATGTATTAGATGAGGCTGACTTTGTTTTTATAGATCCTTACCGAATCTTTCGAAAGATGCATCCCCACACGCTTTCAAACGCTTATAAATTCTATGTGGGCCAGGATTTAGACAACGCTCATAGCGCTATTCACGATATCAGAGCCGCCAAAGCGGTCCTAGAAAAACAAAAAGAAATCTACCCCGAACTTTTTAGCAAAACCGAAAAAGAGGTGGCAGATTTCACTGTGGGAGACACTTCTATAATAGGTAAATGGTTTGAAAAAAACCCCGAAAATAAAATCACCTATAAACAGGGTAAATTCAAGGGGGCTACTGTGAGCCCTGAGCATAAGGACTATCTAAAGTGGATTTATGGGTTAAGCGATAATACGTTTTCTGAAAGGCGGTTTATTACTAGCATTTTAAAACCTTGAACTGATCTTCTTAACTTTTCATGAGATAGGATTTCTTTAATCCCTGCTTGAGTTTTTTTGATTTTTGATATTAAGGGATAGGGTGACTCAAGAAAAAAGCCATAACCATTGTTATTCTTAACCTTTTTAGCCTCTATGCAAACTTAAGGGGACCAGTTAAAATTTCCTATCAAGAAACCTTCACAAAAACCCTTTATATCTATGAAGGTCACTTTATGATGCAAATTGAAACCATTGAATCCCGTTTTATTTTTAATACAGAAGTTAATAATATTAATTACATTACCGATAACGAAGGCAAACAGTTAGGTTTTTTAAAAAACTCTAACGGCAATAACATTATTTTTACCAAGGATTTAGAGGGAATCGATGTGGCTATAGAGCATTATCCAGATGGGACCAAGGTTTTTCACATGGAAAAAGATAGTAAGGGACTTCCTGCCATGCATGAATTCAAGCCAGATGGAACAGAAATCATTTACTTATTTGACGCAAACAAAAGACTAGAAAAAGTCGTAGAATTAAAAATCAACGGTGACAAGCTTACGACCTGGTTTTCAGCAGATGGGGAGAGCATTACCCAAGAACAAAGACAAAACCACGGCATATTGTTCACAATGAATAGCCATGGACGCTCAGCTGTTATTTGGCTACAGCCTGATGGCAGCATAGAAACCCATGGTCACGATAAATTAATCAAGCATTTGATTACAGTTTTTAATAAATATCTTGACGGTTGCGAGACTCACTAAGGGCTCTTAGGGATCTACAAAAAATACGTCTTCGTTTTCTAACGAATCCCTAGGCAAAATCTCTCTAAAATGGTTAGTTTTTATAATTTTTGGGTATAAAATAAATCTAGGACGTTTTTCGCCCATGATTGAGCACGAATTTAAACTTATACGCCTTGCTCTTAGCTTTCTTACACTTTTACCTATATCACCAAAAGAACAAGCTTCTAGTTACGAAATTGGCAGATCACAAAAATATTTTGCTGTAGGCGGACTAGTTTTTGGATTATTAAATTTAGCATTAATTTTCCTTTTACTTCCTCTAGAAAAGCCTTGGATAATGGCTTTGAGTATAGTGCTAGCAAATTTATTTATGAGTGGTGGCTTACATATGGACGCCTTAATGGATAGCTTTGATGGCATTGCTTCAAGTAAACAAACTCGAGAAGAAATCGTGAAAGTACTCACAGACAGCAATACAGGCGCTTTTGGGGCGATGGCTGGGGCTACTGTGATCATCACAAAAATAACTTGCCTTGCAAATATAGACTTCTCAAGAAATTTGTTTTTAATCGCTTTTATTTTATTTCTCACGCCAATTATCACCAGGACTATGTTTGTAGTGATCATGGCGTTACAAATCAAAAAAGATGATCCAATGAATACAACTGGAAAAGTAGGTTCGATTTTTAAAGATTCGCAAAAACCCGTTATTGATGTGGTTTTTAATGTGGTGATTTTCAAATTGGCTGCCTTAATTTTTTTAATTTTTCATTGGTTACCACTTAGTAAATTAATAACTTGCGAATTTATTTTTGTACCGTGGTTATTAGCTGTGTTTCTGATTTATTATTGGCTAAGATTTAAATTAAAAGGTCACAACGGAGACAGTCTGGGAGCGGGATCTGAGATTGGTGAAGCTCTTATGTTTTTTATTCTCAGTTTAGTTTTTTAGCTGTGTTAAAATAGGCTTCATGACTAAAAAATCTTTGGAGCAAAAAACGAAATTTAAATTATCAAAAAGACTGGATTTGATTCCACCCTATTTATTCGCGCGCATTGATGAGAAAAAAGCCGCAGCCAAAGCTCGCGGTGTGGATGTTATAAATATGGGGATTGGTGATCCTGATAAAGGTACCATGCAACCAATTATCGATGAAATGCACTTGGCAATTGACGACACCAGTACGCATGATTATCCGCCATATACAGGCACGCTGGAGTTTAGAAAAGCTTGCGTAAAGTGGACAGCTGATAGATTTGGGATTAGAGAATTCGATCCAGTCTCTGAATGTCTCTCTACGATTGGCTCTAAAGAATCAATCCATAACGTTTTTTTGGCTTTTGTAGATCCTGGTGACTACTCACTCATACCAGACCCTGGTTACCCTGTTTATAACACTGGGACAATATTTGCAGGTGGCATTCCTCACAAGATGCCATTGCTGGCTGAAAACAGCTTCCTGCCTGACTTTGATAAGATACCTGTCGATATTCGCAACAAAGCCAAAATCATGTTTTTGAATTATCCTAATAATCCTACCAGCGCGACAGCACCAGTCGAGTTTTTCCAAGAGGCTGTAGATTTTTGCTCTAAATATGGGATTTTACTAGCGCATGATATGTCCTATTCTGAAATATATTTTGAAGGGTACACGTCACCATCTATATTTAACGCTAAAAACGCAGATGAAATAGCGATTGAGTTTCACTCTTTTTCGAAGAGCTACAATATGACAGGATGGCGTATCGGCTGGGTTCTAGGCAACCAGCAAGCCATAAAAGCCTTGTCCCAAGTAAAAACCAATATTGACTCTGGTGTATTTAAGGCGATACAAAAAGCTGGAATTAGAGGCTTGCAGATCCCGCAATCTGAAATAACCAAACGCAATCAAGAAGTCTACGACTCCCGCAGATTGGCTATTGTAGAGGGCTTGAGATCGCTGGGCTGGGATATAGAAGCTCCGAGATCGACAATGTTTGTTTGGGCTCCAATCCCGAGAAGCTTCAGTTCATCTGCTGAGTTTTGTGAAAAGCTTCTTGATGACTGTGGTATTGTGGTGAGCCCCGGAAATGCTTTTGGGGCGCATGGTGAAGGGTTTTTTCGTATTGCGATGACGACTGAGGTGCCGAGGATACAGGAGGCTTTTGGGCGGATGGCTGAGAAAAACTTAAAATTCTAAAACTGATCCCCTTAAAGTCGCAAGCCGCTCCCTGAGCAAGATTGAAGACTTAGATAAAATTAGCAATTAAATATTTCTAGCGAAAACCCGTCAATGACAAGGTTGTGAAACATAGCATAAATGTAAAGTATGTTTTCTAGCATGGGAATTTTCTTAGTGGTGCACCAGGTCCTTCTTG
>Ga0169931_10004476_pt1 | contig 21755 bp, 21 predicted proteins | sample Kivu_15m_20L_FD_129675 | JGI IMG/M metagenome (GOLD analysis project Ga0169931, IMG submission 129675) | Freshwater microbial communities from Lake Kivu, Western Province, Rwanda to study Microbial Dark Matter (Phase II) - Kivu_15m_20L... | ecosystem: Environmental > Aquatic > Freshwater > Lake... | reverse complement strand
TAAGTTTAATAATCAATAAAATAAAAATCATCAAATAGAGATTCTCATATATCTTTTTCAGTTAATGATTCTGGAAAAAATAAAGGAAAATAATAATATGATGTTAAAAGTTAAAAAATATCATAGAAATCTTTATAATAATCGCCTACTTTACCTGTTAAATCAACAAAAAATGGATACAATCTTCCTAAAAAAGTTATTTATACCGATGGATATAAAATTAAACTATTATAAGTTTAAAAAAATTAATAAAATGGGATGAAAAAAAATCCTTCTGTTACTTTTAAATAATAGTAATAAAAAGATGAAGATATCAAAGATATAATGAACGTATAATCATAAATGCTATCTAATAGTCAATCTGGATCAGATTAACACAGTAATCCATCTACTCATGAGAATCACACAGAATCATAAGATAATAATGGAAGAGCTGAATAGTTAAAAAGAGGTATTTGTGTGACAAAATGCTCATAAAATGGATTTTGGCCACATGAAAAAATATTATATTTATCATAGAATTAAACATAACTATGTAGTCGAGATTTAAAAGATAAAAAGATTAAAAAGATTAAACTTGAAAATATTCAAAAAGTAGAGTATAATCAATATGATAAAGGTATTATAAAGCATATATCTAAGATATAGCAAGAGAAATGTTTAGTGATTCAAGCTTTAGCTGAAGATAATAAAATTAAAAATTATGAATATGTTAGTAACTCACCATAAATATTATAAAGATTTGCTAATAATTTAAAATTATTTGTGTAATATTACATGAAACCATGATTTATTCAAAATTTTATATAGTTTATTAATTAGATATTTGAAATTAAATATATCGATCATCATGAAAAAAAGTAGAAAGAATATAAATTCTCATATAGCTTCATAATCAATCAATAATTTACCTACATAAATACGATTTTTATCATTTCAATAATAATTAAATGCTCTCAACTCTTAAAAAACATCATAAAAATATTAGTAATACGATGCATAAAATTCAACTAATAATGAATTCAACGCATAATAACGTTAAAATTTAAAAAATGCATTTAGATACATTTGCAGATTAGCATTTAAATAAAGTTCAAAATATACAAACCAAATAAATATCATAATAGCCAAGATATCAAAAGATAATATTATAAACGGAGGTTAAAGAATAAGAAATTTATTAAAAAATGCATAAGTAATATCAGGTTAAAGATATTTTAAATAATATCTATCTAATCTAAATATAGATGATCAAAAAATAATAGTATAATATATGAAATGGTTCTTATAAAGAAAATACTTACGATATTTAAAGGTGAATTAAAATTAAAAAGGAAAAAGAAAAAGCATGAAGAAAGAGTTGTACCTTAAATTTAAAAACTAAGTTATGTTACCATATCTTGTAAATTATTTGTAAAAAATATAAATATAATAGTGATTATAGAAGTTATAGATTTATAATTTATGGATAATCATTCATGATCATTTATCGAATCTTATTTACTATATATCTTAATTTTAGCTTAGATCTGATATATTTAAGTTACCTCCTTTTACTCTGTTCTTTTTGACTTGTAACTTAGATATTCTTCTCGAATCATTACTTGCGTTTTCTTAATTAAACTCTGGTTTATCATTAACATTCAAATTACCTCTAGATCTTATCTTTTGAACAGCACTACTACGTTGTTTTCTTATTTATTTAGAATCATCTTAAGAATCGTAGATATTTGAATTTGATTTCAATTTAGAGTCTTTATTTCTTGATGATTCTTGTTCTTGTTTAGATTATGGTCGAGAATAAGTTACTTATTAGAATTAGCCATCGTCTTAGATATTTAATAAATTGCTCTTGTTTTTATTTGTATTTTTGAAAAGCTATTGTTTATTTTTCTTAATAATATCATCATAGCTTTCAATAAATTATTATTTAACATTTAATCCATTATCTTTATTCTTGTTTATCACCTATTTTTTATCTTTATTCTTTCTGCCCATATTTTATTATTAGAATTCTTCATCTTTTCCTTTCTTCTTGGCTTTTGGTTAGTTAAATTACATAGATTAGACTAAATCATCATCTACATTAAAGAAAGATGGTTTGACTTTTTTATCAACATTTTTCTTTTATCTTTAATAAGTATTAACATCTTATATTTATTGATCGTTATTTTCTTGTTTATTCTTATTAGCTTTTTTAGTTTAGATATTTTTATAATTAGCATTTGGTATATCATCTTACATAAAGCCTTTTGATTGTTATTTTTTATAGCCTTTTGTCTAACGATCATAAGTATTTATATCTTTTATAGATTATTGATTGCTATTTTATTACTTTTTCAAGTTTCTTTTGAAATTATTACGATTTCTATCGACCAGCTTGCCTTAGGCAATATCTTATTATTAATCAGATCCTTTATATAATTTATTTTTATTCTTTTTGTTATTAGTTTAGCGATCATTTATCTTACCTTATGGAATATCATCATAAAGGTTGATCAGTTCATTTTTATTTGACTTTTTATTATTTCTATCTTTAGTATTTAAGTCTTGAATATTATTTTGTTTTGGTTCATTTAAGAATTAATCGAATTAGTCAAATGGATTTTTAACATTGTTTCTTTATTTAAATTTCCCTTAAGGAATATCTTGATTATTTTGATTTTTAGATTTAGTTTATCGATCATAAGTATTTAAATCATTTATATTTCTTCTTTCCTTAGTAACATCAACAATAACATCAGGAACTATTTATTATTAAATATTTTTCTTTGTGTTTTTTCTACTATTTCTATCTCTATATCCAATTTCTTATCTTTCTTTAGTAACATCAACAATAACATCAGCAACAATTTCATCTTTATTATTATTCTTGAACAGGTAAGCAGAAGATTATTGTTATTATGGTATTTTTTTTTTATTATTTTTTCTAAAATTATCAGTTGGTTATCTAACAAGACCTTTTTCCACATTAAGATTATCTTTTATAATTTATCTTTTATATTTATCATTTTTCTATTTAACAATACCATTTTCTATTTTAATAACATCTTTAACTACTTATCGTTTAAATTTATTTTATTTACTTCTGAGTAATCCATTTTATATAACACTACTATCATTAGCCATTTATTATGATGTAAAACTACCTTCTTATATTTTTTTATGTTAGTTTTTCTTAGATTTTTGTCTCTTCAATTATGATAGTTTTAGATTTGGTATCTAATCATCATCAATATCATTATCTTAGATTTTATTTTTTTTATTATGCTTACTTCCTCTTATATCAAATTATTTTTCATCCAGTTCAAAATTATCATAATTAAAATCTTCATCATTATTTTATTAAGTATCTTCACTATCTCTTCTTTTTCTTTTAGATTTTCTTAATTGAATTTATTTATCATTATTATTAACTTGTTCTTTTTAATCAAGTAATAAATGTTAGGGAATTACATCATCGTCTTATCTATGGACATTATTTATATCTAAATTCTTTTATTAGTCAATTATATCATTCAACTTCTTTTACATTTTTTAATCTTTTTATACTTACACTTTCAAAAATTTTATTAGGTCAATTACACAACAGAATATAGTGTAGTAGGCTAGTATATTAAGTATAATAGCAATTGCTAAAGCTGAATTAGCTATCAAAAAGCCTAAAGCATGTGTAGCAATACTTAAATTGGTTACTTTAGATCCACCATCAGCAATATACATGATCATAAATATTAAAAATACTAAGAGGAAACCTTCAATCAAAATTTAAATAATTAGATATAGCTTTTCTTTAGGTTTCAAAACTATTAAATAAAGTATAAATGCACCTGTAAGGATAATAAGTAAACTTAAAGAGGTTAATGGGCTAGAACTTAATGCTACAATAAGAATAAATAAGAATTTTTTAATATATCTCAGTGGTGCTATAGCTAATTTGAAGTTATCTTTTGTAAAATATTTAAATTAAGCAAATTAAGGAATGTCTTAATTGTAAACAGGTCGAACAACTTTATCAATAAATGGACTTAAAGACATTTATACTAATAATGTATCTGGGTTTTCTTTCTGGCAACATGTGAAGTTTTTACATATCGATCCTTATTCTTATGATAAATGTTGAGGTAATTTCCATGTAATAGCTTTATAATTGACTAAATTAGTTAATGCATCATCTGATTTATCAAAAAGTTGTTTAAGTATATAGAATGGATATAAAGGATATATGACTACTATAAATAAAGATAAAATTGATGATAAGCTATGCATTCCACTACTGAAATTAAATGATTTAAGTTGTAATATAGCAAAGTATAAGAAAGGCATATATGAAATCCACATTATAGTATCTACATATATAAATTTAAATCTTTTCTTCATAAAATCACAAATATGATGAAGATATCTTAATAAATTTGGACAAGAAGCACAAATACCATCATATCTATCAAAAATAAGGCATGTTATGTAAATGACTACAAAGAATAACATCATAGCGAATATAGGAACATTTGTTTAGATAAATGATGCATTATACGATTTTGATTATTGTAATAAACGTAATGATGGACCTTATTATTCCGAATTCGATGACGTAGTATTTGGATTATTTATATAACAAATAGAACTCAAAGAGCTTAAGAATTGTGTCATTTAACTATTATTATTTGCAGCATTTTGTAGCATATATAAAGCTTGACCAAATCCCATTACTCCATATGTTGAGCCAATTGCACCAAAAGCAATAGGTCCAGAACTAGTTGCAACATAAACAGTTGACATGATTTGAGTAATATTAGAAGTAAATCCTGACATATTTCCTACAAATCCAAAATTAGCAAATCCTTCATTAATACATCCTGAACCATTGATAAAAACATTATTTGTTGTACATAGTTTGCATGTTGAATTATCTTAACACCAAATACATTAAGATATGCAAGGTGAACATACATTATTTGAATCATTATAATATCGATCTGGACATCTACTAACACATCTATCGTTGAAAAGGAAAAATCCAGTCCTACAAATTTAACAATTTCCATTATTACAGACAAGGCAGTTTACACAATTAGATGGGATACATTGAGAATCAAAAAGTGCAAAATAACTTGAAACACAAGCATTACAAGTTAATGCATCGGAACATTATGTACAATTAGAAGTACATAAACCGCATCTTCCAGTACCATCGATGATTGTTGGAGTGTAATAACCTCTTGGACATATATTTACACATTTTGTATTTCCTTAATTATTGTATAAAAAGTGATTAAAGTTACAAATCTGACATGTATTTGAATTAGTACATTGTTTACATTGAGAAGAACAAGCCATACAAATTGATATGTTTGATGTTGAATATGTTGAGTAATATCCTGATGGACATACATTAAGGCACTCATTAGCACTAAGTGATTAGGAGTATAAATTATATCCATTTTTACATCTATTACAAAAAGTTGAATTTTTACATGATTGACAGTTATCAAAGCAATTTGTGCATATTTTTGTAGCATTATCACCATAAGTACCATCGATACAAGTATGTATACAATTAGTAATAACACCATTGGTATAAAAAGCATATGAACTATTGGAACAAGTAAAACAAGTGCTTATATCACAAAAAGAACAGTTAGTTATACCACAATTAACACATTGTGATAGATTATAATTCCAATATTTTCCTGAAGTACAGTTTGTAATGCATAAATTATTCCTGAGTATAGTAGGAGCTTCACAAGATGTGCAATTAGTTCTAGTATTGCAAGTTTTGCAAGGCAAAACACATTACAAACATCTAGAAGATGAAAGATCAACATAATATCCATTAGGACATGTTGATCGACATGTTCCATTAATCAAATAAAAATTATTAGCACAAACTATACATGTATCAATATCTACGCATCCGATACAATTAGTTGAGCATGAAACACAAACATTATTTAGAGAATATGTACCATTAGGACAATCAGCTATACAGCTTCTATTATGAAGGTTATAAGAGGAAATGCAAGTTGAGCAATTTGTGGCGCTATTAACACATGTTAAACAAGTTTGAGAGCATGATTGGCATTGATTATTCACAAGATATGTCTGAGTAGGGCATGTAGTATAACATTGATTCATATATAATATCATAGATGAACTAGTACAATTGAGACAAATATTTGAAGAACTACATTATCTACAATTAGTGGAACAATTTAAACATAGCCCATTATTAAGATAAGTTCCAATAGGACATGTTAGCATACAAATACCACTTGAAAGTCTAAAAGTTGAAGAACAACTTAGACATGATGCAAATGTACATTGATTACAGTTAGAAAATTTCAAACTGCATTATTTACAAGTAGAATCAGCTGTATCTAAGTAAGAATTTGCGCTGCACATTTGACGACAAACACCATTTAATAAAGTAAATCCATTAAAACAAGATAAACAGTTGGTTGATTGACCTCCATTGCAAGTATTACACGAAGGGAAACATTGTGAACAACTAGATAATGCATTAAGATAATATCCGTTGCTACAATTGTTAGGAGTTATAATACAAGATCCATTAAAAAGTGTAAATCCACTAAGGCAAACATTACAAGTATATAAAGGTCCACAAGATCTGCACCCATTCAAACAAGGCAAACAACTTTGATTGATATTTGTAAAACCTTCTGGGCACATGTTTATACAAAATCCTTGATATAAAATCAAAGATGATGAACAGGACAAACATGTTGATAGGCTTGTACAAGATGAACAATTAAATGGACATTATGTACAATTATTTGTTAATATATCAAGAAAACGACCAGTGGGACATGAATTTGTGCATATAGTTCTATTATTTTAATTAAGAAGAGCAAATCCAGTTTTACACTTTGAACAAATATTAATTGAATCACATTTATCACAATTAGTTGAGCATAATTGACAACTTCCAGATAATTTAATATAGCCAGTTGGACAATCTATAATACATTTATTATTAAACAAAACATATCTAGTATCACAGCTTACACAATTATCTTTATTTGATTGACAAGTTAAACATTATTGTGAACAGCTAATACAAGTAGATGAACTTAAGAAGAATCCATCTATGCATAAACTACATTTAAAGGCTGAATCTAATTTATAAGGTTGTTGACAATTTAAACAAGTAGATGCATTACAGTTTAGACAGTTTGCAATATTACATACTGTACATTTATTATCTTATATATAATATTTTTATGGACAAGCAGCTACACAGTTAGAATTTAGAAGTAAAGGCAAAGCTGAGCTATTGAAACAAGATAAACAACCTTGACTGTTACACGTCAAACAAGTGGAATGGCATTGAATACAGGTTTTTGGATTTGATGTTGTTGAAGGATATGTATTATTAGGACAAGTTACATAACAAATAGAATTATAAGTAAAAGTATTATTTATGCATTATAAACATTGAATAGCACCTGTATAGATAATTTGACATGACTAACAGTTGGATAAATTACATAAAGAGCACGATCCATTAGAATTAAAATATGTTGATGAGACTGTGTTTAGTTATCTGCAATCTAATACACACGATTTAATTGTTGAATTAGTGAGAATATAAGGAGAAAAACAAGTAAGACAAACTATTTGATTGTTTGAAGCCTGAATATTACAATTTGAACATTTCGAAGGGCAGTTGATACAAGTAGATCCGCTTTTTATCATTCCGAAAGGACAACTTTGATAACATAAGCCATTATATAATACAGAAGTAGATGCACATGAAAGACATTAATTACTACTTCCTCCATAACAAGTAGAGCAAGCTGAATCGCAAGGACTACATTGTTGATTAGAACTTAGATATCCATTTGTACAAGTAACAGATAAACAAGAAGGTAAAGATGTAAGCTTATTAGAACATTATAAACAAGTAGATTCACCTGAACAAGAAGAACATTGAGGTCTACATTGCTTACATTATGAATTTACTTGATAATATCCTTTGGGACATACAGTCAAACATATAGAGCCTAATAAAAATTGTCCATTATTGCAAGATAAACAAGAAATTGAATTGTTGACTATGGCACAAGTTAAACAAGTTGAAGGACAATTTATACAGCGGCTATCTTTTTGATAATAATTAGAAGGACAATATACAACACAAGTATTGGAAGTTATATTTAGATTTGAAACAGTCAGTAAATATGTATTATCTTTACAAGAAATACAATTGTTTTATGAATTACAAGTTAAACAGTTAATAGGACATGGTTTACAAGTCATTATAATTTGATTTATTGTTGTTGGATAAGTATTTGATGGGCATGTGTTTAAGCAAATCATATTATTGTTTACTGTCATAGTATATGCTTAACAAACTTAGATTTGTTTGCATACACCCATCACTGCTTAATGATAAAGAGGGCATGGATTTACACAAACCCCATTATATAAATTATAATTTGATTAACAATTAATGCATATTGATGCTGAGGAACATGTTTTACATCCATTTAAATTACAATTAAGACAAGAAAAACTAGCTAAAGATAAATAAGTTGAAGGAGGACATTCATTCAAACATTGTCCATTATTAAGATATAGTTCAGAAGAACATAAAGTGCATATTAATCTTTATGATGATGAATCTTAGTAACATTATTTACATACAGTAGGACAATTTTTACAATATCTAGATGTGAGTGTGATAATATTAGCAGTACCTGGTGGGCAAGAAGGTTTACATTATCCATTTATTAAATATAAGACAGAAATACAGCTTAAACATTCATTAAACAAAGCTCCTGAACAAGTTGAACAATTACTATGACATTTTAAACATAATTTAGAACTTTGATTCAAATAATATCCTTATGAGCATGCTGAAACACAATTTCCAATATTATTTATAACTTATAAATATGAAGGAATCTCGCATGATGAGCAATTTGAGCTTGAAAGTAGACAACTAGCACAAATTGGAGAGCAAGGTTAACAGCTGTATGTAGGACTATTATAAAAAGCAAAAGGACAATCTGCATAACAAGTTCCTTGATAAAGTTGTAAAGGTATTTTACATGATAAACAATTATTTGAATTTGGTCCAAAACATGTAAAACAATTTTGAGAGCAATTAGTACAAATTCTAGTAGTAGTATTATAAAATGAATTAGAAATGGAGCAGTTTGATACACAATCATTTGCTGCAGTTAAAATAAAACCAGGATGACATGTTAGACAATTTGATGAACCATTAATGCATGTCAAACATACAGAAGAACATGGTCGGCAGCTATAAGTTGTAAAAGAAACAAAGAGCACATTGAAAACTTTAAAAATAGCTCTGTAAGATCCAACAGGACAATTCTGAATACAATTAGTACTACTGAGAGTATAGTTACTTATACAACTTAAACATATTGATGAAGATCTACAAGTCAAACAAGGAGATATACATTGAGCACACTGTTGTTGTAAATTAACAGATATTGCTGTATTGACTATTGTAACTTGTAAAATTGATCTGGGATAAAAACCTGAAGGGCATGTAGTTAAACATCTTGAGATACCAAAATTGATATTAGCTGGGAGTAGGTAAAATAGAGAAGTGCATGTTAAACAATTTTAAGAATTTTGACAAGTCAAACAACTACTATTGCAAGCAATACATCTATTAGAAGATGAATATGTTCCAGATGGACAACTAATAATGCATTGATCTCTAAAAAGGAAGTAATTGGCTGTACAATTACGACATACAATATTATTTAAACAATCAATGCATCCAATACTGCAAGATTTACATTTTTAAGAAATACTATCTTCATAAAAATTAGGGGGGCATTGAAAAACGCAAGAACCATCATAAAGGAATGTTCCACTTTTTTATATGCATTTGGTGCAAGTTTAAGTATTATTATGAATCAAACATGATGAACATGAAAATTTTGAACAAGATTTACATTATGAATTCGCGGGAATCGTTCCAGTTGGACATATTAAAAGACATTTTCCTCTAAAAGATAATGTTCCAGCCTTACAGATACTACAAACTTCTTAAGAAAGACATGATATGCAATTTAAAGGACAGTTTATGCACCTTCCGTTTATTAATATAGTAGAATTAGGACAAGAAATCTCACATCTTAAAACGCCATTAACCAAAGAAAGAACATAAGGAACCGAACAAATTAAACAATTAGAACTATTTCGATTTTAATATTAAATACAAGGATCAGCTCTGCAAAAAGTGCTTTGTTGGATAGTGTTCTAAGGGCATTGTTCATAACATTTTCCCATATAAAGATAAGAAGATGTTTAGCAGCTTAAACAATTAATTGCATCACATTTTAAGCATTTGCTTTGACAATTTATACAATATATATCAAACTGATATGTTCTAATAGGACATTAGCTAAGGCAAGTATTATTTATTAAATAAAAAGAAATTTTACATTATTAACAGCGGCTATAGTTACTACAATAAAGACAATTACTGACTTGACAGTTTGTTATATTTGTATTGTTTGTTGTATTAGGTGATAAAATGCATCTATTAGTGCTACTTAAAGCATAACCACTTATACAAGAAATACAATAGTTTGATCTATAACATTATGTACATATAAAGTTACATTTTATACACTTTAAAGTAATATTATTAGCATAATATCCTTTAGGACAGACCTATAAACATATATTATTTAATAAATATTTGCCTTGTTTGCAACTTGTACATCCTTAAGAAGTTATATTCAAACAAGATGAACAATTTATATGACAAGGTCTACAATATGATTGCTGTTAAACTTGAATTTCACCAAAGGTGCCATCAGGACACTAAGTTAAACATTTTCCATTATTATAAAAAGTTATAGGATTACATGAAATACAGTCATTTCCAGTTTAACAGATTTAACAAAATCTTGAACAATGTACACATCTATTTTATTTGTTATAAGTTCCTATAGGACATGTATATAAACAGTCATTTTTAAACAGAACATAACCAGGAATACATCTCAAACAATTTCTTGATGAATTAATACAAGAAGCACAAGTACCTTAACAAGGAATACATGAATAGTAATTATTAAAAGAATTTTATAAATAACTTTCATTAATTATATAATTAGTATATGTAATGTTGAGATAATATCCATCATTACAAGATTATTGACAAAAACTTCCATTTAATACATAATTTGGTATACATGTAGTACATTTAGTAGAACTTAAGCAAGTATAGCATGGTGAGTTACAAATTGAGCAAATTTAATGAATCTAATTTTATATTGATATGTATGTAGTTTGAGGGCAATCCTTTATACATGTATTATTATATAATCTGAATCCAATGATACATGATGTACAATTTTATGAATTCAAGCATGTAAAACATTTAGAAGGACAATTGAAACATTGGTTTATACTAAGAGCAATATAAGTATATTGTGGGCAAGAAGAATAGCAAGAATTATTGTATAAGCTAAATTAATTTTAGCATTTATTACATTTATTTGCAGAAACACAAGTAATACATTTTTATGGGCAAGTTTTACATGTTGAAGTAGATAAATCACCATAAAATCCTTGAGGACATGAATTATAACAAGTCTTTTCATATAAGAATAGGCCCAATCTACAAGAATTACAGTTATTAGGAGTACTAAAACAACTTAAACAAGTAGAATTACAGCTAACACAACTTTCAAATGATATATAATATCCAGAAGGGCAATTATTCACACAAGATGAAAATCCTGAGATTGAATTAATTGAAAGAAGAAAAGGACTAATACATTTTAAGCAATTTTGTCCATTACAAAGCTGACAATTGGTTGGACATGTAATTATATTAGTTTAATTAGTACAAACTCCTGAAACTAAAGTTAAACCAAATAAACAACTAGTACAGGTTGTTGCTGATGTACAAATTGAACAAGTTGATAAACATCTCAAACATATTCCATTTTAGGCATAAAATCCGTTTGGACATGTTGTTATACATGAAAAAATAGATACATTATAATATAAATAATGTTGGACATTATTAACAATATTACAAGAAGTACAGTTAAATTATGTTAAACAAGTTCGACATTTAGATGGGCATGCAGAACAATTATTTCCATTTTTAAGATAAAATCCTGAAGGACAATTAATAGAGCAGTATCCATTAACAACAAAAAATCCAGTCTTACATTTTGTACAATTATTAAAGCTATTACATAATTCACAGTTTGATTCACAAGACATGCATTATCTATTTTATAGGGATTGAGCATAGAAACCTGAAGGACAAGCAGGTAAGCAATGTTATTTAAGTAAAACTAAATTTTAATATGTTATAAGATTGCTTTGACGATATAAAAATAATCCATTTTTACATTTGGTACATGATTAAGAATTACATAATAAACAATTACTTGAATATTTAGTTAGACATTCTCCACAAATATATCCTTCTATATTTAAAAGATGAGGGAATCTTGCAGTTGTTGGAATTGTATCAACTGGACAAACCTTATAGCACCATCCTCGATATAAATAGAAACCAGGCGTACAAAAATCACAAAATTGTGGAGATTGACAATATTGACAGCCAAATTGACATCTTTAACAGATGTTTTGTGATGGAATTGCTAAGTATGTTGCTCCTGGACATTGATTTGGATAACAAATTCCATCAGAAAAATAGTTATTGTTACCATTACATTGAGTACAGTCTTTTTTCAAAGGACCAGAACATTAAGGACAAGAAGGATGACACCAATCACAATGACCATTTTTATCTTTATATTTTCCAGGGCTACAAAAATAAACACATTTAGACTCATCTAAATAAAAGTTACCGTAACAACTTAAACACTGATATTAAGATGGTCCATAGCAAGTTTTACAGTCTTCGAAACATCTTAAACATATCTGTTTGTGAGACCAAAATCCTAGAGGGCACTATTTAATACATTGAGCATTATTAGGATCATAAAAAGAAAGAAGAGAAAATCCACTTTTGCAAGAAGTACAATTAGATAAACTTAAACAAGTTTAACAAAGAGGATTGCACAATCTACATTACATACTTTGTTAATGATGGAATGAAGCTGGCGGGCAAACAGCTAAACAACGATAACTACTTCTAAGATAATAATATTTAATAGAATTTATTGACTTGCATGATATACAAGAATTTTATGTCGAAGAAAAACATCTTTAACAACTTTGATGACATGCCTTACATAGTGAATTTTATAAATAATTGCCATCAGCACAATTATTATCTTGTCGACATTTATAATTCTATAATCTATATCCAGTTAAACAACTGGAGCATAATCCATTGATTTCACAGAATTCGCATCCCTTTGGACAATGTTGACACTGATTTGTATCTGAAACATATTTAGAAGCACAATAATGAAGGACACAAATTTGGCTATTAGGATTAGTAGCTAAAATTTATGGAGCATTTATGACATAATTGTACTCACATTCTATACAAGTAGTTGATGATGAACATATTCTACAATTTGAAGGACAAGCTGAACATCCTGAAGTTGATCTATAATAATAAAGAGGGCAGTTATAGTTGCAGTTTAATTCTCCTTACTGATAGTTATCTTTATATAACTGTGGAACAAATGTACTGCATTTTTAACAAGAACCATCTAAATTTGCTATATTATATTTTGAACATAATGGAGATTTCCATTCACAAAATCCAGTAGTAATACTTTCATTTAATCTATTGAATTATCTTGGGAAAGTTCTTTTAGTTTTATATTTATTTGATCCACAATCAGCTACACAACTTTGTTGATCTAAATAATATCCGTTTTTGCATTTAAAGCATATTTATTTTTAACATATTTCACAATTGTGTCTACAAACTTTGAAATAACCAAGTTATTCATTAAAATACATATCAATTGGATTATTCTTAGTGCATTAAAAGTTAAATAATATGTGATTTTAGTGACATTCTAAACATACATCATTACTATTGCAAATTTTACAATTAGGAGAACAAACAATACATGATAAATCAGATAATGAAGGATAGTAGCCCATCGGACAGAATCTATGACATTTCGATGACATTAAATAATATCCTTCTATACATGTCAAACAAGTCTCATAATTCGAACATTGTTTACATTTATCATTACATGTATTACATTTTTTAGCAGTTAATCCATTTTAATAAGTTCCTATTGGACAAGGATCATTAATACAAGTATTATCATGTAATTTAAATCCATTTTTACAAACAAGACATTTATTTACTTATTATCCAAAACAATATTGGCAGTTAGTTGAACAATTTAAAGAACAAGCTTGATTGGAATCACTTGCGATTATTGTATTATTATCTGTGCATAAAGGTTTGCATTTTGAAGAATTTTAATCAAAAGTAAAACCATCAGAACATTTATAACAAAAATTCTCTTAGCTACACTATTTACAATTAATTGAACATTTATGACATTCGCCATTATGAATGAAATAACCTTATTGGCAGCCATTTATGCATTGACCTTTTAGATACACATAACCTCTTTAACAATATGTACATAGATTGCCAATACATTATAAACATTTTTATGGACAAGGAAGGCAGGTATCTCTTAAAATAGGACTGTTATCGTATGAGCTAGTTATATTTAAGGGAATTCTCCTTTTTTAACTGGTTCCTTAAGGACATTTTTTATGACATTCTTGTTTATTTGTAACTGTATTATTAAAGAAAAAGAAACCAATTTAACAAGTAAGCCATTTTGTAGAATCACATGTTCTACATTTAGATAGAATTTTTTAGCATTTTTAACATGTTATTGATGTTGTATTATAGAATTAATCAATATAACATTTTGGCTCACATCCATTTAATCTAGAAGGAAGACCGTTTGGAGCTTGACATAGGCAAGAACCATTAACTAAAGTATATGGTTATCTGCATTTTAAGCATTTTGAAGGACTATCACAGGCATAACATAATCTTCCGCATGTTCCTACTCTAACAAATAATTATCTGATACCAAATGAAAGTTAATTCAAATTCGAAGTAGCACTAGCTATACTTTATGATTAACTAAGTCTTATTCTTATCTTATTTGATGATAAGGTGTGAGAAGTCCATACATCTATAACTGCTATGCTGTCTGGGTGATTTCCACCACACATATTTATGAATCTTTTTTTATTATCTATTTTTCCAGACCATAGAGTATGTGGATTGCTCAAAGCATTTAAAGACAAAGATTAGTCTTTATCTATTTCCAAGATTAAAGTATTATTAATCCAATTATCACCAAAATAAACTTGAACTTTTATATTGATCCAATCATGAGGAGGTAAATTAAATGTACTTTTAATGATTTTAGTATCATATTTAAATTGACCTAATAAATTATAAGTATTATATACTTGACAATTTTTATCTAAAAAAGAGTTGATGTTTTCAGAATTCAACTAATGTTGACTGGTAGCATTTACAACAACTATATTAGAAATCATAGTTTAATTGTAAATGATTTATAATGAAATGTTTTTACTTATCCATTGATTTGTGTTTGTATTTTGATTACCTGGAATACATTTCTGAAAGTTGTTATTGAGAATAAATCCTGATATACAAGAAGTACAATTAAAATAATCCACACAGGTTTAGCAAGTGGCCGGACAAGGTAAGCATAAATAATGAGTATTACTATTATTCCACTTATAAAGACCTCCTGGACATTGACATGAGGTATTTGTTGTGGCTGTAGCAAGAAAATTATTATGACAAGAGAGACAATTCGAGGTTCTACAATCATTTACGCATAATTGAGAGCATGCTTGTGAGTAAAACACTCCCAAAAATGTTAAAAGTATGATGAACTTTATGAGATTCATTATAATTATATTATATGTTGCATGCTTATTAAATCTATAATTTATAGTTTCTAATACGATTAAACTCTGATGTTAATCATTACTCTTAAATCCATATATTTCATGATAAAAAAATCATAAGACACAAAACTTATTGCATTTTTAAGCTAGACTTAATTCAGAAAATCAATCAAAATTATATGTTAATTGATATATTATATATTTGAAATTAATTTAATATTCATTTATGTTATAATTACAATAATTTATTCTCAATAAATTCTCAATACATATGGTAAATTTATTCTGTTTTAAAATATATATTACACTTTTATAAATCAAACTAAAATTAAATTATTTATATATTAACAATATAAATGAAATTCATTATTATGAGATAATAGTAAATGATAAATTTATATTATTTATGATTAATAATGATATAGAAGATGGTTGTATGATTATTAATAATAGAAAGGTCGCGTAGCTCAGTTGGTTAGAGCGTTGTGCTAATAACGCAACGGTCGAGGGTTCGATCCCCTCCGTGACCATTTTTATTATAAACTTTATCTAACTTCTATTCTTGTATATTAACTTAAACAATCGTTAAATCAATCTATATATTTTTAAAAGTTGTATCAATTAATTAAATAAAAATGCATCAGCCGGGAATCGAACCCGGGTCGACAGCTTGGAAGGCTATAATTCTACCTCTAAACTACTGATGCTTCTTAAGTTATTCAAATATAAGCATCTTATATTAAAGATTTAAATATATCCACAATTTTTTCGCCTGTAATAACGTGAATTTTATCATCTAATAGCATAATAAGTATTAAATTAAATGATTAAGAATATAAGATGATATATCAACATTAACATTTTTTATTAGCTTTTTATTGCTGACCTGTTTTAATTTGAAATGCCTCTTTCTTCTTACGAATATCTTCTATAACACCATTCTTATCACCATCACCATTAGTTTTACCAAATGTTTTAATACAATTTCTTGCAAGTAATTCATATGATTAAACAACACCAGATGATGTTTTAGCACTTACTTTAAATGTTTTTATTCCAGTTTTTAATTAAAATTGAGCTAATTGTTATTATGTGACTTCAAGATCTTGACAATCAGATTTGTTTCCAACAACTACAATTTGTACATCTTTTTCAGCATACTTTTTAATTTAATCTAGCCAAAAAAACTACATATTTTAAAATGTTTTTTGAACTTTAAGATCAAATACAAGCATTATTCCTTGGGCATTTTTATAATAAGCACTTGTTATAGTTCTAAATCTTTATTGCCCAGCTGTATCCCATATTTGCATTTTTACAGATGTATTGTCAAATTATAACGTTCTACTATTAATATATTTTTTACTTAAACTTAAAATCAACACCTATGGTGGCAAGATATGATTAATCAAATTCATCATCTGCAAATCTTTTTAAAAGAGAAGATTTACCAACTGAACTATCACCAATCAGTACAATTTTATATTGATAATCATGACTCATATTTATTTTATCTTTTGATTCTTAAAAATATTATTAATACTATAATAAATCATCAGACAATACAATTTTTTATATAAATTATTTTTTATAAAAAAGTATAAAAATATATCAATATTTACTACATACTTATAAGTAAAAGTATTATTATCACATGATTTTTTTATTTTTCATACCTTTATGAAGATATGTATTGAAAAAATTAAATTGAAGTAATTAATTACATTTTGGCCTTTTATTAGGATCTTTTTGTATTATCGCATTAATAAATTAACGAACTTCATACGGCATATCGTTTGGATAATCAATTTTAATCTTATCGACCTACATTAATATTATAATTTACATTAATTATTTTGTCTCTAACTTTTTTACGTTATTAGGCTTAAAAAGGTACTTTACCAGTCAACAATTAATATGTTAAAACGCCAATACACCATATATCAACTGATAAATCATAATCTTTTCGTTATAATATTTAAGGAGGAGCATAATCTAGCGTACCACAATAAGTTTTTCTTGATGTTTAAACTAAAGCAGACCACCCAAAATCACATAATTTAGCCACTTTTTATGATGAAATAACTATATTTTAAGGCTTAATATCTCTATGAGCTATAGATTTACTATGCATATAATTAAGTGCATCAATAACATCCTTCATAAATTAAGCAGTCTATTTAACACTTAAAGCATCAACATCATTTAAATAATCAAATAACGTTCCACCATTTAGATATTACATGACCAAGTATATAGATTATTTTTATTAAAAAATACCATAGAACTTAACTATATTCGGATGGTCAAGAGACGAATGTAATCTAATCTATTTGACAAATTGATTGACCATATTAAACTATATGATTTTTTGTTTTTATATTTTTTTGATAGCAACTAAAAATCCTAATTAATGATGTTTTGCTAAAAATACTTACCCAAATTTCCCTTTACCCAATATAGGCCCTAATTAAAATCCGTTTAGAATATTAGATTGCTTTCTAGGGCTTTATTATTTGTTATTAATCATTTTATTGTGATTTATATCTACATTTTTTATGGATCCTATTTTTAGAATTGGTTTTTCTCTTTACGTTTCATATGAAGATTTAGAACTGATAGTCAAAGAAGTTTTTATTTATTTTAATTAATCTTTAAGTTTTTAAATCTTTTATGTATCTTATTAATTTTTTTCAGGTATTTTCATTATTTACTTTGAAGTAATTTTTTTTTAATTTTGTTTTTCATTGAAGAATTTAATCAGATTTTTGGATGGACTTATTCTTTAAGAAAATTCTGATGTTTTAGACTATTAAATATGCTCTTCAATATTTTATTGGGATTAAAATGTTGATTTTTTACGATTCTGGTTAGTTTTAAATGGATTTTCTCTACCTGGAGATTTTCGTATCTGATTAGATGCTTAAATTTTGTTATCAAAATTTAAATTAGACTGATTTTTATATTTGTTATAATCAAAAGACTGAAAAGAATCTTGACATGAAACACGCATTAACGTTGGATTAAATAATTTTTGTTAATTACGATTATTAACTTTTTATAAATTCTATTAACACTTTATAAAATTTTGAACATTTTGTGAATTATTTTTGTTCTTAAGCATGAATTCAAAGTTTTATAACTTATTTTATATTTGTTTGATTGTATTGTTGTAACTTTAAGGAAATACTATTCGTGAAGTTTTTTGAACTTTTTAAATGTTCTTGGGTTGAATTAACGGGTTTTAGAATAAGGGAATGTTAGTGGACTAAAATCCATAAGATTTTCTAAAAACATTAGGAGTATATGGGTTACTTGACATTTTATAATATTTATATTGGACGATAATATTATTTTATAAAATACTCCATTAAAATACATATAAAGCTGATTAAAAAGTTTATATTTTTTATACAAAAAATATGAAAAAAATAATATTATAATTTCATTGTTTTATCATAATTAAAATCAATGATATTTCTTAAAAAATGTATAAGACTTTTTAGTGAAATAACTCAATATAAAAATCCTGAGGAAATGATTCGTTTATCAAAATGGATGAGTTTAAAATCGATATGTTCAAGGAAATAAGCTGAATAATTTATAAAACTTGGTTTAGTTAGGGTAGATGGCAAAAGAGTATTTTAAAATATGATAGTTCCATATGAGGCAAATCTAAAAGCATTTACTTCTATTGGAATTCAAATACAAAAGCCAATAACAAAACTTTGGATGATTAACAAACCAAGAGGATATATATGTACTCATCGAGATCCACAAAAAAGAAAAACAATTTATTAATTATTTCCTCAATCATTTTCTCAATATGGCCATCTTATGACTGTAGGTCGCCTTGATTATAATTCATAAGGACTTCTTTTATTAACAAATGATGTTAATTTAAAGAATTTACTATAAAATCCTGAGGCCAATTTGACAAGAGTATATCGAGTTAAAGTTCATGGAAGAGTTACATCTGATAAACTTGAAAGAATGATAAGACCAATGATGATAAAAGGACAGTAATATGGCCCTTTAAATGTAAATATAGATAGATCTCTTTCAACTAATGTTTGGCTTAATATTTCCATGAGAACGGGAAAGAATCGCTAAATAAGAAAGATAATGCAAAAGTGTGATTTGCAAGTAAACAAACTTTTAAGAACAGCTTATGGACCTTATAAAATTGGGTCAGTATATAATATATTAATTTAGTTAAATCATGGATAGATAGCTTAAATTCCGATTAGCCAAGGTTTAGATCGAAAATTAAAATTAACCAAAGCAAAGATGCTAGCTAATAGTATTAATAAGTTCGGAAAAAATTGTTTGATTGAAGTAGACATAAGAAACGCAGCCATAGGTCTTGCAAAATAATAATTGAAGCTAAAACAACAATAAATCTAAATGAATAAAATACTTTAGAAAACTTAATAAACAAAATTTATTGATTAATAAAAACAATAAGAACAATAAGAACAATAAAAATAATAGCAATGATATTTTTTTTCAATATTTGATTTATTTAAATATTATGATGAATCAATTAAAAAGAAGTTTTGATATATTATATAGCCTATATTTATTTAATAAAATAAATGAAATTTTTTATTATTAGATAGGATAGTTGATATATAATTAAAATTATTAATCAATATAAAAATGAATTAGAGTGAAATTTCCAATAAAGATCTAGTAAAATTCCCAAAAATACCATACAAAAGCAAGTCTTTACCTATCAATAATAAAGAAAAAATTAATACTATTTAATAAATAACTGCAAAAGCATGGCTATATATCACTACAAATTCACAATATTGTAAATATTATATAATAAAGCTCATAAATCAAGTGCTAAAAGATAAATTGCTTCTCTAACAAAAATAATGACAGCTATTTGTACAGTTGAGTTATGTGATAAATATCAAATGAATATCAAAACAACTTATTTTAAAGTTACGAGTTGGGCTACTTCAGTAATAGGAACAAGCGCATAATTAGTACAGAATGCATGGATGACTGTATAAGACTTATTATATGGACTAATGCTTCCTAGTGGAAATGATGCTGCTACAGTTTTAGCATAAAATATAGGTGCAGTTATATATTTTGATAAAAGTGGTAATAAATCTTTGATCAATGGTAAATGCTGATATATTTAGTTAGAAATTAGAAGTATAGATCTTACATAAGATTCATAAAGCATATATTACTATAATCAATAATTTGTTCAATATATGAACAACAAAGCTAAAAATTTAAGAATGCTTAAAACTAGATTCGCAAATCCTCATGGACTTGATCATATCAATAATTATAGTACTTGTGAAGATGTATATCTCATGTGTAAATAATTTATGAAATATGATTTATTAAAGAAAATAGTTAAGACAGTAACTTATAAGGCTTCTTTTAAGTTTTTAAAATAAGGAAAAGTTATATTAAAAGCTATATTTTGGACCAATACAAATAAATTACTTGAAAAATCAAACATCACAGGTATTAAAACAGGAATCACTAACAAAGCTGGCGGGTGTCTAGCTACTTCTTTTAAAATTGATAAAAACTAAGGAATTATAATAGTTTTAGGATCTAATTCGACAGACAGCAGATTTAAAGATACAATAAAGATAATGAGTTTAGCGTAAGATGAAGCTCTTACATAAACTTCATGAATATTAGTATATTTTCATATATTTAATCTTAAATTATTAAAACTATAAAAATAATCATTTTTGATTTGATTAATGAGCTTTTGTTGTAGCTGTAAATTTATTAGCTCCTCCACTAATTAAAAAATCGGGATTTCTTTAAGGTGATAAATAATCTGTCTTTTCTTATATTTATGATTTCTT
>Ga0169931_10004474_pt1 | contig 21756 bp, 18 predicted proteins | sample Kivu_15m_20L_FD_129675 | JGI IMG/M metagenome (GOLD analysis project Ga0169931, IMG submission 129675) | Freshwater microbial communities from Lake Kivu, Western Province, Rwanda to study Microbial Dark Matter (Phase II) - Kivu_15m_20L... | ecosystem: Environmental > Aquatic > Freshwater > Lake... | reverse complement strand
TTTATTGGAGATATTAGTGAACATGAGGAAGTTGATTGTTTATTGAATTTTAATTCACTATTTGATTTTTATAAAAGTCAAATAATTGTCTAAAATTATTAGTGTGGTCCAGACCGCCGAGGGGTATTTGTTGATCAATGTAAATAGTTAAAGTGTTGATAATGAGCACTTATTTTAAAGTGTGAGTTTCCTCAAAATCTTCAAAAATAAATAGAAAACAAGGTGGTTGGTGCGCAGTTTAGTGCGCAGTAAATGATAAATCATGAAATTAGAAAATTCAAAAATTGGTATTATTGGACTTGGATATGTGGGCTTGCCTTTAGCAGTTGCTTTCGCAGAAAAATATCCAGTAGTTGGTTTTGATATCAATCAAAGTAGAGTAAATGAGCTAATTGAAGGAGTAGATAATACCCTTGAGATTGAGAGCAACCAGTTACAATTAGTTTTGAGAAGAACCCTGACCAATAGTAATGGATTTTTCCCAACAACTAATTCAGTTGACTTAGTAAATTGCAACATCTATATTGTTACTGTCCCAACTCCAACAGATAGATATAATAGACCAGTATTAACTCCAATGATAAAAGCGAGTGAAACAATTGCAAAGTTTCTGACAAAAGGGGATATTGTAATTTATGAGTCGACTGTTTATCCGGGAGTTACGGAGGATGAGATGGTACCTGTGCTTGAGAGAGTTAGTGGCCTAAAGTATAATGAAGACTTTTTTTGTGGTTACTCACCTGAGCGAATAAATCCAGGCGATAAAGAACACACAGTAACTAAGATATTAAAGGTTACAAGTGGATCAACTCCAGAAATTGCTGATTTTATCGATGATATCTATAAGAGTATTATTACCGCAGGAACTCATAAAGCTTCAAGTATTAAGGTTGCAGAGGCTGCCAAAGTAATTGAAAACTCACAACGAGATATCAATATTGCTTTTGTTAATGAATTGAGTAAGATCTTTAATTTAATGGGTATTGATACCATTGAAGTACTTGAGGCAGCTGGAACGAAATGGAATTTTTTAAAGTTTAAACCTGGTCTGGTTGGTGGGCATTGTATTGGTGTTGATCCTTATTACTTAGCTCAAAAAGCTCAAGAAGTAGGATATCATCCTGAAATTATCTTAGCTGGAAGACGCTTAAATAATTCTATGGGGAAATATGTTGCAACTGAAGTGATTAAATTAATGATGAGAAAAGACCTAAAAGTATTAGGGTCTAAAGTATTAATTATGGGTTTTACTTTCAAAGAGGACTGTCCAGATGTTAGAAATACTAAAGTTATTGACATTTACCGAGAGTTTATAGGTTTTGATATTAACGTCGATGTTTACGATCCATGGGCAGACTTTTCTGAGGTTAAAAAAGAATATAATATTGATATGTTATATTCGATTCCAAATTTTAATGATTATTCTGCAATTGTTTTTGCAGTTGCTCATAATCAATTCAAAGATTTATCAATAGCAAAAACAAACTCTTTAGTTGTTTTCGATGTAAAAGGGGTATTAAAAACAATAAATGTTGATTCACGATTATAAAAATAAGTTATGTTTAAAGTTTTAGTTACAGGTTCTGCTGGTTTTATTGGATTTCATTTAACTGATAAACTTTTGGGATTAGGTCATGAAGTTGTAGGACTTGATTCAATAAATGACTACTATGATATAAGCTTAAAATATGCTAGATTAAATTATCATGGTATTAATGTAACGAATATATTAGAAAACAAAATTAATGATAGCAAAAGTCATCCAAATTATAGATTTATTAGGTCAGACATAGCCAATCATGACTTTATTGTAAACTTAATGGAATATGAAAAATTTGATTACGTGATTAACTTAGCAGCACAAGCTGGAGTCCGATACAGTATTGAAAATCCAAGAGTATATACTCATTCAAATATAGATGGATTCTTATCTATTTTAGAAGGTTGTAAAAAGAGCAATGTTAAACATTTAATATATGCAAGTACTAGTAGTGTTTATGGCCTAAATGAATTAATGCCTTTGACAGAAGATCATATTACAGATCATCCAATGGCACTTTATGCAGCGACTAAAAAGGCAAATGAACTAATGGCTCATAGTTATAGTCACTTATTTAATCTTCCAACTACGGGCCTAAGGTTTTTTACAGTTTACGGTCCATGGGGTAGGCCTGATATGGCTTTATTTTTATTTACTGATGCAATTTTAAATAATAGAGAAATAAAAGTTTTTAATTATGGAAAAATGATTAGAGACTTTACTTATGTTGGGGATATTGTAGAAAGTATAAGTAGACTTATAACTGTTCCAGCGAAGTCAGACTCTAACTGGGACGGTCTAAGCCCCAAAAGTTCAAGTAGTAGTTGCCCATACCAGATTTTTAATATTGGCAATTCATCACCAACAAAATTAAATGATTACATAGTAGCTTTAGAAAATTCATTAGGTAAAAAAGCTAAAAAAGTTCTATTACCAATGCAAATGGGTGATGTACCTGCTACACATGCAAGTGTAACGCGATTAGAGAATTATATTAGTTTTAAACCAGCTACTAGTGTACAAAATGGAGTTGATAAATTTGTAAAATGGTATTTGGAATATTATAAAATTAGTAGTAATACAAAATAACATACATAAGTTGTTTTCTTCTAAAAATTTAGTGTTTAAAAATATTCGATTGCAAAATCTTGCTCGTGAAGGGTTTTGGATTATTATCGGACAATTGTTTACAATTTTTGGTAGTCTTTACTTTATAAAAATAATTACTACAAAACTGGAACCAAGCTTATTTGGATCAGTATCATTATTGTTATCCGTTTCTACTTTTTTTAGTCAAGTTTTATACGGAGGAGTTGGTTCTGGAGTAGCAAGATTTTTTTCTGTGGCAGAGATTAAGATGGACCTTTTGGGCTATTTTGAAAAAAGTAAGCAAATTGTTTTTAAAACCTCTATGTTTCTATTTGGTTTTGGAGTACTAGCTGTTTTATTATTGCTGATTTTTGGTTACGGGAATATCGTCCTCTTAACGGTTTATATAATATTCATAACAGTTCTAAATGGTATTATTTCTGTTTTAAATAATTTTCAAAACTCTGCAAGACAAAGAGCTATTGTGGCCCTACATAATGGACTTGGAGTAATTTTAAAAATTATCTTAGCTCTATTTCTTTTTAGTTTATTTGGTGCAAATGAAACTAATCTACTTGGAGCAATATTCTTATCTTCAGTTATTGTTTTAATATCTCAGTTAATTTTTCTTCGAAACAGATGGAAAAATAAAATCAGCATTGTGGGGAGCACTCAAAGTAATTATAACTGGTCTTCTCAAATTTGGGCGTACGCATTTTCAGTTATTTTGTGGAGTAGTTTTATGGCTTTACATCAGCTTTCAGACAAATGGGCATTAGAATATTATAATTCATTAAAGGATGTTGGAGTTTATACTGTTTTATTTCAATTAGGTTATACCCCAACATTATTAATAATGACAAATATTCTTGCTTTTTTAAGTCCGATAATGTATCAGCGAGCAGGTGATGGTAAAGATCTTATAAAAAATAAATATGTAGATTCTATTTTAACAAGACTAGTTTGGCTAACATTTCTTTTTTCAATTATTGGGTTTTTAATTGCATATTTTTTGCATAGAGAAATACTTACCTTAATTGTAAGTAATAGCTATTTGGAGTATTCCTATTTATTGCCTTTTTTTGTTTTATCTGCCGGAATTTTTTCTGCAGGACAAATTTTAAATTTAAAAATGGAAAGTAAAATTCAAGTTAAAGAAATGGTTTTTATTAAAATTAGTACTTCAATATGTGCCATATGCTCGAATTTTTTATTATCTGCTTTTTATGGGATTAATGGTGTACTAGCAAGTTTGTTTATTTATTCGTTAACCTTTTTTGGTGGGATGTTATTCGTATCTAAAAAATAATTTATTATATAAATGAAAATTTTAATATTAGGTAAAGGAAAAATTGCTGAAAAGTTCAATTTGATGAATCCAGGAAATATTTCAATATACAATTATAGTATAAGAGATTTAATTTCAAATTCTTATAACTCAAGTGAATTCAATTCTATAGTTAAATCTGTTGATGTAATAATATATTTGGGATATCATCACAAAAGTTTCTTCGGGAATTATCGGTTCTTGTTGAAAATATTAAAGGGTTTAAAAAAAAATGAGTGGGAGGGGAATTTTATATTTTTTAACACTCAATCTTCTATATCTGAATCAATAATTAAGAAAAGAAACTATGATAAGCCCAAAGTAAATTTCGATATCTATTCTTTTACCAAAAAATTACAATCAAAAATTTTATACAAATTTGAAAATCATATCAAAATATTTGAATTATATCTTCCAGTGGTAATTGGTAAAGGTTCTAACGCAGAAAGTTTTTATGATCGATTGACTTATTATAATGAAATTTCTTTTCCAAATAAAGGCAAAAATAGAATTGCTTATCTTGATATTGATTTACTAACAACTTGGCTTTGGAGGCAAATTGGAAATCAAGTTATTGATGGCAAATCTCAATTGGAACGAAAATTATATTTATATGAATTCATTTCAACTCCTCATGATATTTTAAGTATGAAATATGAGAAATTAGGAATTGATTTCAGTTCAGTTATTTTTATTGATTTCAATTTGAAGTATGATTATTCAAGTTCATATATGTCAGAAATTAAATTCAGATTCAAAAAATCTATTTTGGGTCTGCTTGTGGTAATATTAAAAGAACAAGTTTGTTTATTACTGAATAAACCAGTTTCTAGTAATGCAGTTGAAATTATTAAAAAAGATTTTAAACTTCATTATAAAGTAAATGAAGATGAATATTTCTTCTATTCAAGAAGTATATTTTTAGAATTAGTACCTTTTAAAGTGTTAAAAATTTATAGATGAAAAAGCGACGTTTGTTAATAATTGGTTCCGGTTTAGGCGGATCTTATTTAGCTTCTTCATTAGTAAATCATTTTGAAGTTGTGATGGTTGATGTCTGTGAAATAAATCCACTATTTAAAGACCGATTGAGGGATTTAGATAAACCAGCAGTTACTTATCCTACGATTGAGTCGGGTCAAGGTGGTACAACTAGAGCGTGGCATAATGCATTAATGGAAATTGATTTTGAAATTTTTGAAAGAAATTGGCCAATTTCAAAAGACGAATTGTTAAAATATTACGAGAAAGCTTATTTATCACTTCTTGGTTCTACTCGCGAATCAGTAATTTCTAAATCAAATTTATTAAAAACCAAATTGAAAGAAATCGGGTTTTCAGAAAAATATTTAAGCCAATTTATGGTAGTCCCAGAAAGAAGGCTTAATGCCTTTTTTGCAAATAAGCTTGAAAATAAATTACAGTTTCAAAAAGGAGAAGTAATTGGGTTTAATTTGAATGAAAATCTGAATAAGATTAAATCTATTGATGTAAAATTGGACGATAGCTCAATAATAAAAATGGAAGCTGATTTATTTGTATTTAGTGCAGGTGGTATTGGTACGCCAATTTTATTGCAATTACTTAATAGGCAATTACAAAATCAATCTCTAAACAATGCTGGTAAAAATTACGAGGATCATTTAATGTCTTTTGTTGGTGAAGTTGAATTGACTAAACCGTTGTATAAATTTTGGAATTTGCCAATTAAGTTTAATAATAATAGAGGAAATATAAGAATCCCCTTTTCCTTTTATTGGGATCAAATTCAAGTTTCAATACAATTTAGACCTGCATATCAGTTGAAAGTTGCAAAACCGCGAGAAAAAGTTCTTAGTTTAATTACAAGTATACGTAATAATCCGTTCAAGATTAAAAATTATTTTGAAATCATTATTAATATTGATGATATAATTGAGATTTTATCTTTTAAATTTGGTTTAACTATTCCTACTAAAAAATATACGCTATTATTAGTAACTCAGCATCCTCCAGTAAAAGATTTGGCAATATGGAAAGAACCAAACAGCAGTCAAATTTTCAGAAAATGGCGAATTGAAGATTCTTTTTTAGAAGAATTGGATAGTTCAATAAAAAATTTCATTAATGATTTGGGAGATAGCGTAGTTAATCATAGATTATTTGAAAATTGGAAAGATAATATTTATTCAGGTTCACATCACTCGGGTACAGCAAAAATGGGTATTGATCCTCAAAATTCGGTGTGCGATTTGAATTGCAAAGTATTTGAAATGGATAATTTATTTATTAGTGATGCATCTGTACTGCCGGGAACAGGATTTGTTAATACTGGATTAACAATTGTAGCTCTAGCTTTTAGGTTGGGGGATTATTTAAAAAGCAAATTTTAAATTAGACGAAATTATTATATTATTCCTCTTAAAGTTAACTTCTCAATTAATTAATTTAATTTCATATTAATATTACTTATTTACAATGAAAATAATAAAGAGATTGCTAAATGATGTTTTAATTTTACAACCAGAAATTGAAATTTCAGATGGGGTTACTCAGTCCTCGTACAACTTAATTCAATTGGAAAAAGTTGGTATATTCGAGAGTTTTATTCAAGAAAATCAGTCCCTTTCTCATAAAAACGTTTTGAGAGGGATGCATTATCAAGAAGTTAACCCTCAGGGCAAATTAATACAAGTTTTAAGTGGATCAATTTTTGATGTCGTCGTTGATTTGCGTAGTTCTTCTTCAACGTTTGGCAAATATGATGCTCATTATTTAAATGCTAAACAGAATGAATTTATTTGGATACCTCCAGGTTTTGCGCATGGTTTTTTATCACTCGAGGAAGAATCTATAGTAAATTACAAAATTACTGAATATAGAAACCCTGATTATGAAAGAACTTTAATTTGGAATGATGAATTTGTTAATATTCCGTGGCCTTTGAGCAATAATATCCCAATTCTGTCTGAGAAAGACCATAATGGAAAATCGTGGCACGAATTAAATTATTACAAATAAAATAATAATTAAAATGAAGATTAAACAAAAAATAAATAAGAAATTTCTTACCAAGTCGAATTCTGGAATAGTTAATGGGTATCTAGTACCAATTTATAATATTCATGAGAATTTTTTTCCTAAAGGGGAGGAACCGCAACAAGTTTATATGACTGCAATAAGTGGTAATCATATAAAAGGTCCACACTTGCACTTTATAAGAACTGGTTGTTTTACTTGTATAAAAGGAAATGCAAGATTTGTTTTAAGAACGGAAAGTGGATATGAAATAATTTATAGTGGTGAAAATTATGAATATAAATCTGTTATCGTTCCTAAAGGTGTGCCGGCTGCATTACAAAACCTAGGAGAAGAAGAAGCTTTGATTTTAAATATGCCGCAACCAGCGTGGACTGCTGAAATGAACGATGAACATACTGCTGACTTTTCAGATTTTAATTTCAATGATTTTACTTAATTAGTATTATTACATATTAGGATTGTGGAAGATAAAAAAATTAAAATATTAGTAGTTGGCGACTTTATGTGGCCTTGGTACCAAGATTCTTGCTCAGATGCGCTTGAAAACCTCGGGTGTATTGTAGAGAGATTTGGCTGGTTTAAAGACTTTAGATATTGGGTTGAAAATAAAAGTGAGCCTAGGTTTCATACTTTTTTTCATAGAATTCAGTATCGGTTTCATTTTGGTCCAGTTGTATGGAAAGTAAAACGTCGTTTATTAATTCGTTCTAAAAAGTTTCAACCTGATATCGTCTGGTTTTATAATGTTAAATTAATCTCTCCTCGTGTATTAGGAAAACTTAGAAAAGAATTGACAAATGCTATCTTTGCTCAATATTCAAATGATAACCCTTTTAGTACAGCAGCTAAGTTGGGTATATGGAAGAATTATATAAATAGCATTAAGTTATTTGATGTGCATTTTGCTTACAGATTCCAAAATTTGGAAGATTATAGAAATTATGGTTCAGAGAAAGCTTTCTTGCTTAGATCCTATTTTGTCCCTGAAGTAGATTTTCCAGTACCCGAGAATGACATTCCAGAGAAGTTCAAATGTGATGTTGTATTTGCAGGTCATTACGAAGAGGATGGTAGAGTTGAAATGTTAGAGGCAATTTGTAGAGCTGGTTATAAACTTAATTTGTTTGGAGGATCTTGGAATGAGTCATATAGAAAGTTGAAACCCAATAGCCCTTTGTTGAGTCTTTTCCCTATATGTCCAGTTACCAATGAAGAATATCGCTATGCTATTTGTGGTTCGAAAGTCGCGCTATGCTTTCTTTCGACTTTGAATCGAGATTCGTATACACGACGGAATTTCCAAATTCCAGCTATGAAAACTGTAATGTTAAGTCAGTTTACAGAAGATTTGGTTTCGCTTTTTAAACCAGATTTAGAGGCAGTATTTTTCAATAATGAAGTTGAGCTTTTAGAGAAAATTCATCTATTAATTAGTGATGAAAAATTGAGGAGAGAAATTGCAGAGAAAGGGTTTATTAGAGTTTATGAATCTGGCCATGACGTAAAAAGTAGAATGAACGTCTGGCTGAAACAAATAGGAAATAAAAAAAAATATGGTGGAAAATAGAAAAATTATAATTATTGGTGGTCATGAACAAGCTTGTGCTGTTTTTGAATTGTTGATAGAAAAAGGGATGAATATAGCTTTATGTGTAGTGAGACAGGATGATACAGGCACAGATTCGACATTCCCTTCTTTATTGGCTAGAGCTAAATTGAGGGGTATTCCTACATTACAGCCGAAAAAGTTAAATACGCCAGAAGTATTGTCAATTGTAAAAGATTTTGATGCAGATATTGTCCTTAGTCTTCAAAATAATATGATTATTGGTGAAGAATGGCTTAAAATTTTCAATGAAAAGTTGGGGATTGTAAATGTTCATTATGCCCCATTGCCGAAATATGGAGGATATTGGCCTGAAATGTGGGCAATATGGAATGGAGAAACTGAATTTGCCGTAACTATGCATTATGTGGAAAAGGGATTAGATTCAGGTCCAATTATTGCTCAATATTATTTTGATATATCACCCCTTGAAACAAGGGAAAGTCTCTACCGGAAAAGCACAGAGTTTTGTTTTAAAATGATTAAGGAAAACCTAGATTCCATTCTTTCTGGTAAAGTTCATGCGACTATCCAAGATGAAGATCTACGGAGCTATTATCCTAAGGGTTTACCCAATGATGGGTTCATGGAACTCTCTTGGGATTCCGATACACAGAGTCGATTTATTCGAGCGATCAGTTTCCCTAAATTTGTAGGCCCGAAGATAAAAATTGGAAATCAAATTTATTCTATTTTAAATGAAGATATTGAGTTTTTCAGACCTGTTAGTATAAAAAAAGCCGAATAAGTAGACATTTAATTTTATAAACTTGAAACTAGCACACTATCCAGCAGCTAGTATCTCAAAAATGGCTTTGAGATGGAAGATGACTATTATTGTTATTACACAATGTTTTATATATACTTAAAAAATAAAAATTATGATAACAGTATTTGGATCTCTAGTAGGAGATGAAGAAATTTCTAATGTCTCGAATTGCATGAGAAGTCAGTGGATGGGCTTTGGAAAGCATGTTGATCAATTTGAAGAGAAGTATAGGAGAAAGTTTAAAGTCGCAAATTTTGCCATGGTAGACAGTGGTTCTAACGCTCTTTATATGGCTATTACTTTGCTTGATTTACCACCTCATTCAGAGGTGATTCTGCCTAGCTTTACTTGGGTTTCTTGTGCTCAGGCTGTATTGTTAGCAGGTCACATTCCAGTTTTTTGCGATGTTGATTTACTTACAATGAATGTAAGGGCTGAAGATATAAAAGCCAAGATCACAAGTAGAACTGGTGCGGTGATGGTAGTTCATTATGCAGGTCTACCTGTAGATATGGATCCGATTTTGGAATTAGGTTTACCAATTATTGAAGATGCTGCCCATGCCGTTGACAGTATTTACAAGGGGCAGCCTTGTGGAACAATAGGAGACGTTGGAATTTTTAGTTACGATGCAGTGAAGAATCTAACTGTTGGTGAAGGTGGCGGCATTACTTCACGTGATTCGAGCCTCATCGATAGGGCGAGAGTCATGCGCTACTGTGGTATTGGTAAATCAGGATTTGACTCTGCGGTAAGTATGTCCAGTGAAAAGGCACGTTGGTGGGAGTATAATATCAAGGAGCCGTTTATTAAGATGTTACCCACTAATCTCGCGGCGAGTATTGGGTTGGCTCAACTAGATCGAATTGATGCATTACAGGAAAGAAGGAAAGAAATATGGGATTATTATCAGAGTGAACTTACAGAAATTGCAGTACTCATTAACCCTCTTAATGTCAATGTAGGAGATAGACATTCTTATTTCACGTACTGTATTCGAGTACCTCATCGGGATGAGTTAGCTCATTATTTGTTAGAAAATGGGATATACACTACATTACGTTACCATCCCCTACATTTAAATCCTTTGTATGGACAAATGGATGTACGATTAACTAATACTGAAGTTTTAAACGAGGATGCGCTGAGTATACCAATTCACCCAAGAATGACTGAGGATGATGTAGTGAAAGTGGTTAAACACATTAAATATTTTTACTCATGTCATTAAAATTTTATAATGAGGTGTATAAATCTGGGCATCCGTCTGGTTATGATGGAGGAGTTGATGGTATGCCAGATCGAGTAAAAAAACTTTGGTCAAAGACTGAAACATGGCTGATTGACTCAGGATTAAAGGTGAATACTACAGCAAAAATACTTGAAGTCGGCTCGGGTATGTCTTATTTATCTAAAATTCACCCAGGTTGGCATGGTGCGGAGTATTCAAAAAGTGCTGTTCAGAGGGTAAAGGAGAGAGATGGACAGGATACACAAATATTTGAGGAAGATGCTCAATATTTATCCTTTCAGACAAATTATTTCGACGGTATTTTTACTTGGGCTACATTGGAACATGTTCCCAATCCAGATAAGGCTTTTCGTGAAATTCACCGAGTCTTGAAAAAAGGGGGGGGGGCACTAATTGCTCCCGCATGGAATTGCCGGTCATGGACGGTTAAGAAAATAGAGCAACAACCATTAAGTGAATTGTCCTTTAAAGAGAAAATTGAACGGTTTTTTATACCTATTCGAGAACATATTATTTATCGGGCTTTATTTGCTATACCAATAAGGTTAAGCTATGAATTATATTTCTTTTTTGTCAAGAGTGAGCTTAGTTTGCGTTATAAAAGTTTACAGCCAAATTGGGAACTCATTGAAAAATATGGACATGTAAGTGACGATGATGCACTTGCTGATATTGATATACACTCTGCAATTCTCTTTTTTTTAAGCCGTGGTTATATTATTCGATCACATCCTAATTTTCTGAGTAGATTATTTTCACGGCATGAACCACTTATCGTGCAAAAGCCATAGCACCGAACTTAGTATTATAAGTTAAAATATTAGTTTACAATAAGTTATGGTTTGCAGGCAGTTTAATTAATAGTAATTGATTATAGTGAAATATTTAATTACCAAGAGTTAATTCCATATTAGTGCTTTTTGTTTATTCAAAAATTATTACCAGGTGCAGAGGTAAGATTTTGAGTGTCTCGAACCCCTAAAAATTAGACAAAAGTTCGATATTGGTTAGTCTGTTTTGACTATTAATTCTCTGCTTTCGGCAAAGATAGACTCGCCTCCAGAAAACTCAAGGCTATACGAAGCGGTGGTGGCTATTCTGAAGACTTCCCTCAAAGCATTGGCGGCTATTAATTGAAAAACAGTAAATTGGTAAAATAGAGAAGTTATGAGAAAGAGTCAGTTCACCGAAAGAAAGTTAGTGGCATTCATTCGTCGCCACGAGCAGGGCGAGCCAGTCATTTAGGAGGCTAAGACAATTTTTAGGCACAGGTATTTCTATTCCATGTATATTTTTACTTTGATATTTTTAAGTTTCATTTCCCTTATTTCATTTTACTATGGAACTTATTTTCCAATTGGCTTTAGTGTGTTTATTTTATTTTTATTAACACTAAAAAATATTGTCTTATTTAAAAGAAATAAAATAGGTTTATTGTCTCTATCATTTTATATAATTTACGTTCTTCCATTTATTCACTTATTAGAATATTTCTTGATTGATTTAGCCCATGATTCTCCTGTTTTGATGTGGGGTTTGTTGGTACGGGAAAGTATGTTGGATAATAAGGTTGTTTCATTGACCGGCATGATTGGTTGTTCAGGAGCTTTAGGGATTTCAATTGGGTTTAATCTTAAGAAATTATCTCTGGGTGTGAAGAAATTACCTGCTGCACCCATCAAGAATTCGTTAAAAACTGTTCATTTGATAGTTTGGTTTTTATTTCTTTTATTGGGAATTGTGTTATCGAACTTGACAAGTCCGCAAAGTAATATTTTCACTGCGGGTTATGGCGAGAGTAAATCGACCCTTTATGATAGTAATTTTAGCTCCTCATGGATGGTTTCTTATTCAATTTTGACCTTTTTATTTGTTGACGCGATGTTAGAATCAAAGCATTCTGTGAAGAAAATCAAGTGGAACGCAATATTACTGTCGATATTCTATATACTTATTTTTAATCAATTACTCCGCGGGGATCGCGACTCGCTTCCTTGGCTAATTTCGCTATTGATGATCAATTTTTTTTGGAAATATAAATTTATTGAAACGAGACAGTATATAAGTATATTCCAACCCAAATTCGTTTTTTTATTTTTTCTGCTATTTTTTACAAGTTTACTACTTGGATTTATGAGAAATAGTGTTATTGGTTTATCCTCCTTGGGCGAAGTTTTGACATTTTTAAGTGAAAACAGTGAGCTGATTTCTTCAAATGTGCTTCATGGGACATGGTCTGCAGTGTTATTAACTCCTTTGAGCTTAGCAAATGATTATATTTATAATTCACTAGACTTTAATTTGGGTACAGATTATGTTGATTTATTCCTATCGTCACCTCCTGGTTTTATTGCTGATGTAATTGGATATTCTCGGCCTTGGGATGTTTCACCCGATCCTGCAATGAAATTAGTCACAAGTGAAACTTCTACTGGGGGTGGAATCCATTTGTCTGCAACGGCATTTTGGAATTTTGGTTTAATTGGCGTAATATTCATTGGTCTTCTTTGGGGCTATATGATGAAGGAAGTCGAGTTATTTGCTAATTCAAGTAAACCATTCCTTGGACTGACTCTAATTGGTGTTTGTACATTAGCTATACCACATGCAATGTGGTATGGGGAGAAAAATTTTCTTAATGCTATAGTCATTTGGTTCTTGTTTTATAAGCTTTTTTCATTTGTGCAAATAATTAATGGTAATGCAAAAAATAGATATTGAACATTGGGTTTTTATTTTGGATAGAGCTACCCCTCACAATAATGTATTGATTAACGAGATTGTAAAAGACGGTTGTATTGATTTAACAATTTGCTACGCGATTGAAGAAGATAAAGCGAGATATAATTGGGTAGTTAGCCCAACACATGAAATAAAGAAAGCCCTTATTTATGGAAAAAAATTGAACCTTCCGTTCTTAGCGAAATGCGTATTTTCAAAAAAGTCGAAATTTATAATTGTTGGCTGGGCTAATGTAAATACAATATTACTTCATGTTTTATTTTTTTTATTTCGGAAAAAGTATAACCATTGGTCTGATTTGCCAGATCTTGATGCAAAGCTAAATTCTGTTTTTAAATCTGCGATTAGATGGTCAGCTTATTGGTTTTTACGAAATTCTTATTCAACGGTTTTTGGGGTTGGTAAAACTTCAGTTTTGGGTTTTCAAAATTTGGGGTTTAAGCAAAACCGTATAGTTAATTTGCCAATATTTATTAACTTGTCAAATTCAGAATATGATCATTATAAATTGAAAGAACATTATAGAAAAAAGGGTATGATTAAATCTGATAAATTTATTTTACTTGCGGGTAGTCGGTTGGTTTATGAGAAAGGTTTTGATTTACTTATAAATGCATTTAAATTATTGCCTCGAAATTTGTCCCAAAATATTTGTCTTGTAATTGTGGGTTCTGGGGAAGAGTTTGAAAATTTAAATATGCAAGTCATTGAATACAATCTTCAGGACTCTGTAATTTTTACCGGTTGGCTTGAAATCATGGATTTCATTAATTTAATGAAAATCTCAGATGTTTTTGTTCATCCGGCTCGCTTTGACTCATATGGTGGGACTATTTATGCTATGTCAGAAAGTTTACCGGTGATTGGTTCTACTAAGGCAGGCGCAGCTGTTGATCGAATTGTTCACGGCATCAACGGTTTTTTATATCATCCAAATGATGTAGAATCACTTTCAAGCTATATTTCTCTTCTGTATAAAGATAATATTTTATTGTCAAATATGAGAAAAAATGCTAGAGAAACTGCTATGAGTTGGCCTCCCAAACGTGGTGTTCAAATTTTGAAGGATAACTTGATTTAGAATGCAAATTAAATTTTATATTTTGTTTTATTTAATTAAATACTATTAGAATGTGTGGAATAATTGGGATTGCTTCATCTAGGTCAAAGGTTGAGAAGAGAATCTTACAAAATGGTTTAGACAAAATTGCACATCGCGGTCCAGATGCTTCGGGTATATGGATATCAGAAGATGAACGTGTTGGCTTAGGACATAGGCGATTATCTGTAATCGACCTCTCCCATAATGGTAGCCAACCTATGTTTTTCCCAAAAGAAAACCAAACGATTGTTTTTAATGGTGAAATTTATAATTTCATTGAATTAAGAAAAACACTTCAATCAAAAGGGTATGAATTTAAAACGAATACGGACACCGAAGTGTTACTGAAATCCTATTTAGAGTGGGGTTTTGATTGCGTCAACCATTTGATAGGCATGTTTTCATTTGTTATTTTTGATATTAACAAACAAACACTATTTTTATCAAGAGATCGTGCTGGTGAAAAACCATTATATTATCATTTGAATGATGGTAATTTTCTATTCTGTTCTGAAGTCAAAGGTCTTCTCACATTTCCGTCTATTTCCAGAGAATTAAATTATGAATCTGTTGAAACTTATTTTGCTTTGGGGTACCTACTGGGAAATAATTCATTAATTTCTAATATAAAAAGACTACAACCTGGGCACTCTGCATTGTTTAACCTAAACGACGGTGAACTTAAGGAATGGAAATATTGGCAACTTCCTAAATTTGAAATTTCAAATATTACAAATGAAGTTATTCTAGACGATATCGAATCTCTTCTAACTATCTCGGTTAAACGACAATTAATATCAGACGTGCCTATTGGTGTACTTTTAAGTGGTGGGGTTGACTCAAGCTTAATAACTGCGTTAGCTGCTAAAAATTCAAATTCGATAAGAACTTTTACAGTAAGAAATACGAATAAGCTATTTGATGAAAGTAAGCACGCAAAAATTATTTCAGATTACTTTTCAACTAATCACACTGAATTAGTATTAGATACAGGAAACTTAGATTTAGAGAATATAATTAATCAAGTAGACGAGCCTCTTGGAGATTCATCTTTAATACCAACTTATTTAATTAGTAAGTTGGTCAGATCCCATTGTACTGTTGCTATAGGTGGAGATGGTGGGGATGAGTTATTTGGAGGTTATAAGTCATATAGTGAACTTCTGAAGTTCTACGAGTTCTTAAAGTTTATACCAAATACAATAACCAATAGATTAAATCTGTTGTCTAAAATTATACTTCCTGTAGGCTTCAAAGGAAGGAGTTTAATTTCAAGATTAGATTATGATAGAAGAATAGGTTTACCTATCGGCTTGATGCACTTTGACTATTATGAGAGGTGTTCTTTATTGAAAAAAAATAAATTTAATAGTGATATTCTTGAAAGAAATCTTAAAAGTAGAATAAGTATAGAGCCAGACCTTTTACAACGTGCAACCAGGTTTGATTTTGAAAACTCATTTGTTGAGGATATTTTATTTAAAGTTGATCGAATGTCTATGTTAAATTCACTTGAAATGCGTGCTCCTTTTTTGGACAAAGATATTATTGAGTATGCATTTCAAAGAATCCCGAGCAATTTAAAGGCAAATAAAAATGAACGGAAAATAATACTTAAACTATTAGCAAAAAGAACATTGCCTAAAGAATTTGATTTAAATCGCAAGCAAGGATTTTCATTTCCTTTGCAAGATTTAATTGGAAGACCCCAAAATTTGGCTCGAATTAAAGATGTACTTCTAGATAATAATTCAATTTTCAATCCAACTTATGTCAAATCCATAATAGAAGGTTTCAGCATTGGCCGATCAAATGCAGATCGAATTTTTTTATTGTATATCTTTGAAAAATGGCGTCAAAATAATTCTTTAAAATAGTTTTATGGGATATATAATAGGGATAAATGCTTCTAGAGCTAAGTCTGGTGGAGCGAAATCTCATTTAATAGGGGTTTTGAATGAGGTAAAACCTGAACTTTATGGAATTAAGGAAATTCACGTTTGGAGTTACGACACTCTGTTAGATTTGCTTCCGAATAAGATATGGCTAGTGAAGCATAGTGTGCAGAAAAAGGGTACAAGTATTTTTAAGGAGTTGCTTTGGGAACGCTACACTTTAAGTAAAGAATTGAAAGCTAAGAAGTGCTCCATTTTGCTTAACATTGATGCAGGAACAGTTTGCGATTTTTCTCCAGCCGTAACAATGAGTAGAGACATGCTTTCATATGAACCTGGTGAATTAAAACGATACGGGTTTTCTTATTTAGGTTTACGTTTGCTCTTATTACGATACGTCCAGAATAGATCCTTAAGTAGAGCAAATGGTGTAATATTTCTTACAAAATATGCTTCTGAAGTTATTCAAAAATCATGTGGAAAACTTAAAAATATTGCTATTATTCCCCACGGAATAGGAGACAACTTTAAATTAAATCATTCACGAATTTGGCCAATTGAAAAAGGGAGTCAGATTAAATGTTTGTATGTTTCACCTATTTGGTTATTTAAACACCAGTGGACAGTTGTTAAGGCAATAGAACATCTAAGGGGTGAAGGGTTTAATTTGGATCTGTATTTGATTGGCTCAAATACGACGAAGGATGCTATGAAGTTGTTAGAGAGTCAATTAATGATTTCGGATCCTGAAATGAAATATGTAACATTAACTGGTGAAGTTGAGCATGCTATGCTAACGGAGTATTACAAACATTGCGATATTTTCATTTTTGCCTCAAGTTGTGAAAATATGCCAAATACGCTGATAGAAGCTATGGGAGCAGGTTTGCCAATTGCATGTTCGGATAGAGGACCAATGCCAGAAATATTAAAAGACGGGGGTATTTTTTTTAATCCTGAAGATAAGGAAAGCTTAATATTAGCAATAAGGGAAATTATAAATAATTTTAATCTTAGAGAAAAAATAGCAATACGAGGAAAAGAGTTGTCGGAACAATATTCTTGGTCCAGGTGTGCTGATGAAACTTTTAAATTTATTGCAGCAAACCACATGTCGAATGACATTAAGAAGACAATTTTTAAACTTCAATAGTTAATATACGGTGTATGTTAAGAGAAGTTACAGCATCAAGAAAATTAGTTTTAATTAGTTAAAACAATATATGTGTGGAATTGTAGCAATTAGTGGAATTAATCTAGAGGAATATTTAAATAACCAGGTGTTGTCATCAATTGCCCACAGGGGGCCAGATGATAGAGGTGAATTTATTTCCGAAAATGCTGATGCTTATTTGGGACAAACCCGTCTTTCTATTATTGATCTTACTGAAGCAGGTCATCAGCCCATGCGTGATGGAACCGGTAGGTATGTGATGTCTTATAACGGTGAAGTTTATAATTTTCAACTTCTTAAGATTGAACTAGAAAGTAAATATGGAACTATTAATTGGAAGTCAACATCTGATAGTGAAGTTATTCTTGAAGGTTTTGCTAGAGAGGGGTATCGTTTTTTGTCAAAGCTAAATGGAATTTTTGCCATAGTAATTTATGATCAGAATGAAAAAACACTTCATGTGATACGAGATCCAGTTGGAATTAAGCCTTTGTACTTTACAGAGCAGAATGGAGTAGTTTTTTTCTGTTCTGAATTAAAAGGTTTATTGTCAATCACATCATTAAGGAGGACCATCAGAAAGGAGTCACTCCCAGAACAGCTTGCTTTTATGTATGTTCCTGAACCCTTCACAATGTTTGAGGAGTTTACCAAGGTTAAACCTGGTGTTTACTATTCCTACAAGAAAGGCAAATTACAAAAATCTGAATCCATCTATGACTTCTTGCAATCTAAACAGGATGATTCAAGAGAACTGGACATTACTAAAAAGCTTTATCAGACATTAACACAGTCAGTTAAAAGGCAGGTGATTTCTGATGTTCCAGTATCATTATTTCTTAGTGGTGGACTAGACTCGTCCTCCATAGCCCATGCTGCCGTAACTGCGGGTGCAGATATTAAGACTGCATATACCATTTCCTTTTCAAAAGAAGATAGTAAATACGATTTACAAAGTCCAGACATTTTGTTTGCTGGAAAAATGTCTGAGATTCTTAATTTGGAGCTGAGGGTTATAAAAGCCAATCCCAATTTCCTTTCTTTGCTCCCAGACCTAATTCCGTATATGGAAGATGGGATTTCAGATCCAGCGGCCATTAATACCTATCTTATTGCTAAAGCTGCAAGGGAAGATGGGGTAAAAGTTATGTTGAATGGGCAGGGTGCTGATGAATATCTTTGCGGATATAGAAGGTATAGGGCTGAGTATATGATTGCCAAAATGCCAACCGCAATTAAATCAGTTTTGGCTTTATCTCAATATGCTTTGCCAAGTTCTATCCCTGGAAAATTAAACTCGCAAATTAGAAGATTGAATAAACTTGTGGATTCCCTTAATCTAGCAACTGAAGATAGGCTTCCTGGTTATTTCATGTGGGGAAAAAATGAAATGATCAATAACCTTTTCTTGACTCCACCCAGAAATGACCCAGGCGCTCGTTTAAAAGATTTTTTTAATATTCACATGACATCTGATACAATTTCTGCCTTGTTAATGGCAGATCAGAAATTTGATCTGTTGTCCCTAAATCTCTCTTATACTGATAAATTAGGGATGGCTGTTGGCGTAGAAGCAAGGGTGCCATTTTTAGACTTTGAAATGGTTAAATTAATGAATGCCATACCTATTAAACTTAAAATTAAGGGAGGGGTTGAAAAATACATTCTTAAAAAAGCAATGGAGCCTTATCTACCACATGAAGTAATTTACAGGGAAAAAGCTGGTTTTGCTTTACCAATCCGATCTTGGTTTAGACAAAGCAGTCCTATGATAGAAAAATACTTCAATGAATCAAGAATCAAGAAACAAGGAATCTTTGATCACAATAAATTAAATGAAATTTTAAAATTGCAATTCGAAAATAAATCCGATAATTCGTATCTAATATTTTCAATTTTATGTCAACAAATCTGGTTAGAGCAACAACTAGGATTTTAAATCTAATTTAACTATGAGTAATATTTATAAAGTATGTTGCAATTGTGTTATGGACTCTACTGATTCAAACATTACATTTAACGAATTTGGTGTCTGTGATCACTGTAATACTTATAAAAATAAAATTCGGCCTTTTTGGCATACAGATGAGAGAGGTCGTAAGCAACTTGAGGAGTTAGTATATAAGATAAAGAAAGAGGGGGAAGGTAAAGATTTTGATTGTATGATGGGTATGAGTGGAGGTATTGATAGCTCATATTTATTGTATAAAATGGTTTCTGAATACGGGTTACGACCATTGGTATTTCATGTTGATGCCGGTTGGAACTCACAAATAGCAGTTAATAATATCGAAAGACTTGTCGACGGATTAGGCCTTGATTTATATACTGAGGTAATAAACTGGGAGGAAATGAAAGATCTTCAACTGGCATTTTTCAAATCTGGCGTGCCGCATATTGATGTTCCACAAGATCATGCATTTTTCGCTACGATGTACAAGTTTGCATCGAAATATAAAATTAAAACTATTTTAACTGGTGGAAATTATTCAACAGAGTGCGTAAGAAACCCATTAGAGTGGATGTATTACCAATCAGATTCAATCCAATTAAAGGATATTTTCAGAAAGTTTGGTTCAGGTAAGTTAATAGATTATAAAGTAACTAACATACTATGGCACAAAATCTGGTTACCTTATTTCAAGAGAATTAAGTTATACCGCCCATTAGATTTTATTCCTTACAATAAGGAACAGGCTATGCAAGAATTGGTCGATAAATTTGGATATCAAAAATATCCTCAAAAACATTTTGAATCTCGATTTACGAGGTTTTATGAAGGTTTTTGGTTACCTGAAAGATTCGGTTTTGATACTAGAAAAGTTCAATTTTCGAGTTTGATATTAACCAATCAAATGACTCGAAATGAAGCTCTGGTGAAACTAAAGGAAAAAGTATATACCAAAGATCAAATTGATGAAGATTTCGAGTTTGTGTCAAATAAACTAGGAATAACTGTTGATGAGTTATGGTCATATTTTAATGCCCCTAAAAAAACTTTCAAGGATTATAAATCCCAAGAAAACTTATATTCTTTAGGAGCCAAAGTCATGAGATATTTCAAATTAGAAAAAGGAGGAAAGAGATGATAGGAATCATCAATTATGGATCAGGTAACATACAAGCAGTAGCGAATATTTATAAAAGAGTTGGCATAACACATAAAATAGTGAACACCAAAAATGATTTTAACGAAGTAGAAAAGTTGATACTTCCTGGTGTTGGCGCTTTTGACGCAACGATGAAGGTGTTGAATAATTCGGGACTACGTGATGCTCTAGATTACCAGGTGTTGGAAAAACAAAAACCTGTTCTTGGGATTTGTGTTGGAATGCAAATTATGAGTAATGTAAGTGAGGAAGGATGCGAAGCTGGTTTAGGATGGATAAAAGGAAAAGTAAGAAAGTTTGATATTTCTAAGCTACAGCAAAAGCCATTTCTTCCGCACATGGGATGGAATACAATAAATCCGATTTCAAATTCAGCATTGTTTCAAAATATAGATAATGGTTTAGGTTTTTATTTTGTTCATAGTTTTTACTTTGAAACAGAAAAACAAGAATCGATATTAGCTCAGACGCATTTTGGTGAATTATTTACTTCGGCTATCAATGATCGTCATATTTTTGGCGTTCAATTTCATCCTGAAAAGAGTCATGTAAATGGTATTGAGTTACTTACAAATTTTGCAGAAATATAATGTTAAGAGCAAGAATTATTCCTTGTCTATTGGTACACAAAAAGGGTTTGGTTAAGACAAAAAAATTTTCAGAGCCAAAATATGTTGGAGACCCTATCAATGCTGTGAAAATATTTAATGAAAAAGAAGTTGATGAATTAATTGTTTTAGATATTGACGCTACCGCAGAATCTCGTCAACCAGATTTCGAAATGATAAAAAATTTGGCAAATGAATGCCGAATGCCTTTTTGTTATGGTGGTGGTGTAACTACAGTTGAACAAGCAAAAAAAATTATCTCCCTCGGTGCTGAAAAAGTAGCATTAAGTCATAGTGCTATTTCAAATACTAATTTGTTACGCTCTATTGCTAAAGAGGTAGGTAATCAAAGCGTGGTTGTTATTTTAGACATAAAAAAACGAGGTATATTAAAAGGTGGTGGGTATGATTTATATACCAAAAATGGTAAACACAAGGCTAATGTAAAAATCTTGGATTTTATTACTGAGCTAAATAGTATTGGAATTGGAGAGATTGTAATAAACTCGATTGATAACGAT
>Ga0169931_10004473_pt1 | contig 21764 bp, 20 predicted proteins | sample Kivu_15m_20L_FD_129675 | JGI IMG/M metagenome (GOLD analysis project Ga0169931, IMG submission 129675) | Freshwater microbial communities from Lake Kivu, Western Province, Rwanda to study Microbial Dark Matter (Phase II) - Kivu_15m_20L... | ecosystem: Environmental > Aquatic > Freshwater > Lake... | reverse complement strand
GCCCCTTTCACCGGCAGCACGTTCACCAGCGCCGCATGCCGCTTGTCCTGCACCGGAAACCCCGGAAACGACTCCAGCGCACCGCCAAACCGCCCCTTTGGATTCAACACCGCGCCGTTGAGCTTCAATCCGTCCTCTTTTTCAAAGCTCCAATGCCCCAGCACATGCTTCCCGCTCGCATCCTCGCCGCTGTAGCCCGTTTCCCACGTTTCCTGGAGGGCCAGGGCATGGGACACACAGCAAAGCAGACAGGGCAGCAGCAAACGACGCAGAATCATGGCCCACTCATACGTGGATCGTCACCCGGTCTTCAGGATTCGGCATTGCTCATCCAAAATAAACCTCATAGCATGAGGTGCGTATGAAAACACATCTCTGCATTCCTCATTGGGCCGTTCTTGCCGCGGCCGTTCTGATGCCGCTCCTCGTTCACGCGCAGAACACGCGCCCTCTCATCTATACCGACGCCGAATACGCCGCTCGTGCCGAGCAGGAGGCGCGAGCGCGCATGGCGGCGCAGCAGCAGGAGCAGATGCGGCAGCAAATGATTCTGCACCACCTACAATGCCTCAAGAACACCACCCAGGTGCTGCAAACCTCCTTCGCAGACCATTGCAGCCGGCGGAAGTTTGCTCCGACAAGCCCTGAGATCGCTGTGTCACGCGCTCTGACAGACCTGCTGGGTGATGTGAGTCACCTTTATGACGACGTTCTGGGCCGCTGCGGCCGGACCAAGCAGGTGGACCTGGCTCATCTTTACCGAACCTTTCACATGGCGGAATACTCCACCGAGGACGCACAGACCGTCGCGTGCCAGGCTGGCTATTCCCGCAGTCTGGCCGGTCACTTCGAGGACATCCGCGAGCACATCGATGAGCTTGGTGCGGCCGGTTTTCGCAATCCCCGCCTGAACCAGTTGCAGATGAAGAGCCAGTTCCATGCGAACCGTGTGCCAGTAGCCCAGGAACGTCAGTTCGCTGCGCCGCCCGTGCCTGCACCGCCGCCGCAGATCACTCAAAATGTGGATCCCAACGCCGCACGCCGCCAGGGCATCCAGGTCGATCTGGGCGAGTTCTTCGGTCGTTTGTTCGGCAGGAAGCCACGCTGAGTCTTTCAGACAAGCCGCGAAAGGAATGTCACGCCTTCACTGCCCAGCGCAGTTTTGCTGGTGCTGCGCGTGGATTTTCACGGGTTTCCTGCGCTGACGGCCGGATCACCTCGTCGTTGGTGGCGCTGAAGACGCCGCCGCGCAGTCCGTCCCGGAGGAGGTGCTTCACGCGACGATCCTCGCCGGAATGGAAGGTGAGGATGGCGACACGGGCACCGGATCGCAGGCAATCCGGCAGTTGATGAAGGAAGGTGTCGAGCGCGGTGAATTCCTCGTTCACTGCAATGCGCAGGGCCTGGAACACGCGTCGCACGGTGGCCTCGCGCTCTTCGTCATCAACGCGATGGGGCAGAGCCTGCTTCACAGCCTCGGCCAGTGAGCGTGTGGTGGCGTGGTCGGTGCCAGCAATTGCCTCGGCGAGCAGGGCCGCGTGACGTTCGTCGGCGTTTTCTTCGAGAATCGTCTTCAGCTTCGCGGCCGAGAGCTTTTGCAGCAGGTCGCGGGCGGAAACGCCACGCTGCGGGTTCATGCGCATGTCGAGCGGGCCGTCGTGCTTGAAGCTGAAACCGCGGGCGGGATTGTCGAACTGCATCGAGGAACAGCCCAGGTCGGCCAACAGCACGTCCACGCCATCGCTCCAGCCGAGTTCGCCGAGCGCACGCGGCAAACCAGCGAAGTTCATGCGTTTCACGACGAGCGCGGACTCCTCGCAGCCACCCGCACGCAGCCGCGCCTCCGTGCGCACGATCTCAATGGGGTCCTGATCGAGCGCGAGCAGCGTTCCACCCGCCTGCACGGCCTTCAGAAGCGCGCTGGCATGGCCGCCGTAGCCGAGCGTGCAATCCACGGCACGTTCACCGGGCTGCGGTGCGAGGATTTGCATGATTTCCGGCAAAAGGATCGGCACATGCTGTCCCGCAGGCGTTTTGCCGGAGGCGCGCACTTTGGCGATGGTCTCGGCGTAGCGTTCGGGATTCAGCTCCTTGTATTTGTCCTCAAAACGACGCGGATTCTTGCCCGAGTAACGCGGACGGCGTCGATGCGGCGTTGGGGCTTCCGATTCGCTCACAGCTCGTTGTATTTGGCATTGGAACCACGCGCCTTCGCCACGGGATAGCGCTTCTCATTGCGCTCGATCTTGTCGAGCATCGCCTGGCCAAGATCGACGCCGAGATTGCTGGCCAATTCAAAGAGCAGGATGCCCACATCGGCCATCTCGTCCTTCAATTCGGGCATCTTGTCCTTCACACGCTGCTCGATCTGGCCCGGCTGCTGCCAGACGAAGTGCTGCAGCAGCTCTCCCGCCTCGGCGGTGATGGCGACGGCGAGTTCCTTCGGGTTGTGAAACTGCATCCAGTCCCGGGCGTCGCGAAACGCGCAGATGCGCGCGGTGATTTGCTCGATGGTCATGGCCGCATGATGCGATGGATCAGACCTTGAGCAAACGTTTGCACCGACACGGGCCGTCCTTGACACGAATTGCGCGGCTGCGGCAGAGTGTGCGCAGATTCATGGAACCCATCGCATATCACATCGATCACCACGGGCAGCAGGCAGGGCCATTCACGATGGAGCAACTTCAGCAAATGCTGGCCTCCGGGCAGATCACGCCAGACCAGATGGTGTGGAGGCCCGGAGAGGCGGATTGGCAACCGTTGCGCCGTTTTCTGCCACCTCCGCTGCCCCAGACGACCGCCGTGCCGGTTCCATCGTCATTGCCGGTGATGTCGGCTCCGGCAGTCGTCAAACCGAAGAAAAAATCCAAGGTCTGGCTGTGGGTCACACTGGTCGTGCTGCTCGGCGTCGCCGCGATCGCGGCGGTGATCGGCTTTGCGGTGAAGGAGGTGATGAAGGAAGGGACGGATGAGATGGCTTTCCGGCCGTTGTTTGAAGAAAGGGCGAAACATCGGCCGCAATGGCGGAAGTCGAGCTACGAAGCCGCCGGACCGGCGGACGAGCCTGACGCAAAGGAGTTTGCGCTGGTCCGTTACCGCAGTCCCGCAGGCGAACTGGCCGCGTATCTCACGCCGGACCCGAAGGACGGGAAAAAACATCCGGCGATCGTGTGGGCGCACGGCGGATTCGGCGGCATCGGCAGTTATTTCTGGGAGCCGGCGGGCAAGCGCAATGACCAATCGGCGCGCGCCTTTCGTGAGAAGGGCATCGTGATGATGTGTCCGTCGTGGCGCGGCGAGAATGACAATCCCGGACGTTTCGAGCTGTTCTACGGCGAGGTGGAGGACTTCCTGGCGGCGATCGAACATGTGAAAAACCTGCCGTATGTCGATCCGCAGCGGATTTACGTCGGCGGACACAGCACGGGCGGTACAATGACGCTGCTGGCCGCGGTTTCCTCGGACCAGTTCCGCGCGGCGTTCTCCTTCGGCGGCATGATCGACGGCGTGGAGACGCTGGGCGATGGCGAAGGCTACGGCAACACGCCTTACAATCCGAACTCGAACCTGGACCACCGCCTGCGCAGCCCGATGCGCTACGCGAGCTTCATCCGCAGGCCGACCTTCTATTTTGAGGGGGGTGAATACTACGACGAGGGCTCGGCGGGACTGATGGAGCTGCGCGCCCTGGAACGCTTCGAGTCCTTCCATCTGCCGGGTGACCACTTCGACATCCTGCATCCGATCACGCAGCTTATTGCGGAGAAGATCAGCCAGGACACGGGATCGCATTGCAACATCCGCTTCAGCGAGTCCGAGCTGCGGCGGCGCTACGACGCGGCGTTTGCGAACAGCCTCTCCACTCACCTCGCGCGTTGGAGCAAGACGGATGGACGTCTGGCCGAGGTGCTCGAAAAAGCCGATCCTGAAGACACGATGCCGCGCACCACGGCAGACGTGCAGGCTGTAGTGCTCGCGGTCGGGCGGCTTGCGGGCAAAAAAACGTTCACTCCTGAAATTACCGCCGACATGGCCACGCTGGCTGGGTTGCGAGACGTGATCGAGGAACAGGACGTGCTGGACGAATTCGACGCGGAAGCCCTGCACTCGCTCATCGAGTGGGCGCAGGCTCGATTGAAGTATGCCGGAGCCTTTGCAGAGAAGGAGGCGGAGTCATACTTCGACCTGCTAGCGGCGCTGGCGCAGACCGAGCAACGAATGGCGGCGAATCTCGTCATCGAGGCCGTGCGCAAAGGCACCCTGCCCGATACTTACGCATGGAACGCCGTCTTCAGCGCCTACGACGAAGAGCATCCGCAGACGGAGCATTTGATGAGCACCTTCGCCGCCGAGCCGCCATCGAACTTGTGTGGCGTCATACTGCTGGACGCGGCGAACCAGCTCGCTCTCGATGACTGGGAGGGCAAACACCCATTTGACTCCGAGAAAGGCACCGCCTGCCTGCGGGCCTGGCTGGAAGACCCTGATCCGGAAAAGTCGGGCCATGCGCACAGCGCCGCCCTCGGTGCGGCTTTCATTCACACAAAAGACCGCGACGCATTGATTGCCTTGGCGCTCAAACACCCCGGCCAAGATGTGGCGCTCGAAGGCGCGTGGGCCGACGTGCGCACCGGCGGAAAACAGGGACTGGAGCTTTTGAAGGAAGCCTGTCTGCGTGTGCATGATTCGCGGCGTGCCCGTGATTATCTCGAAGAACTCGATCACGAAGGCGACATTCCAAAAGCGGCGCTGGAGCCCGCCTTCGCGGCGCAGGCGGAATTATCTCGCTGGCTCCAGCATCCGAACGAACTCGGCACAGCGCCGCTAAGCATTGAGGTTTATGACCATAAGAAGCTGTTTTGGCCTCCCACGGAGGACCAGCGCGAGATGTGGCTCATCAAGTTCACCTACCAATTCAAAGATGATGCCGCGCCGAAGACCGGCTACGGCTGTATTGGCAGCATGACGTGGTCTTCGTTCGAGGAATACGCCGCGCCACCGAGTCCGGATGAACTCTACCTGAACCACTGCGCGCTGGAAATAGAGCGCGACGAAAATCGCACCGAGAAGGCCGCCAAGACCGGGGATGCGAGAGCACGGGCACTCGCCGCCTTGAAGAAGGGCAACCCGGGTGTGTTTGACTCGCTCGTCCTTTCCAAGAAACCTTGAAGAGCGGCCAAAATCGGTCCAGCCTCGCGCAACGCATGCAAAGACGCTCCAGCCTTCCACGTTGATTATTCCACCATGAAACGCACCGCCATCCTCTCCGTCATTCTCGGTCTCGCCTCATCCGCCCTTCAGGCCGCCGATGAGTTGCCGGTCGATTTCGTGAAGCAGATCAAGCCTATCCTCGCTGACCGTTGTGTCGAGTGCCACAACTCGGAGACGATCTTCGGCGAGTTGAACCTGCAGAACCGCGAACTGGCCTTTCGCAAGCGCAAGCTGGGGCCAGCCATCGTTCCCGGCGAGCCGGAGAAAAGCATGCTGTATCTCGCGCTCACGCTGCCACCGAAGGACAAGAAGGCCATGCCCGCCACCGGCCACCGCATTCCCAAGGACGAGGTCAGTACCATCCGTCAATGGATCAAGGAAGGCGCGAAGTGGCCGGACGGCAAAGACGGTGCCGTCACCGTGCAACGGAAGAAGTCGTGAGGGACATCGTGCTCGGCAGCACGCCGGAGGAACCGCGACGCGGCCCCGGTCCCGGAGGGCCGCCTCCACGCCGCCGTGACAACGATCAAGACATCAAGGACCTGCTCTTCGGCCCCGCGCCGTTTTGATGAGGCTCACTTCTTCGTTATCCGCTGACGCACGCACTCAAACAGGCACACGCCGGTCGCCACGCTGACGTTCAGGCACTCGACTTTGCCTGCCATCGGGATCTTCACGAGGAAATCGCAATGCTCGCCGGTGAGACGGCGCATGCCGGGGCCTTCCGCGCCCATGACGATGCCGATGCCGCCCTTCAAATCGAGATCGTAAAGGCTCTGCGTCGCTTCGTCGGCGGTGCCGACGAGCCAGACGCCGAGTTCCTTCAGCTTGTCCATCGCACGGGCGAGATTCGTGACGCGGACGAGTGGGATGTTCTCCGCGCCCCCACAGGCCACGCGGATGACGGTCTCGCTGATCGGCGCGGATTTGTCCTTTGGCATCACCACCATCGCCACACCGGCAGCGTCGGCGGTGCGCAGGCAGGCACCGAGATTGTGCGGGTCCTGCACGCAGTCGAGGATGAGCACGAGCGGGTCTTTTTTGTCCTCCAGCAGCGTTGCGAGATCGCTCTCGTCATAGGTGCCCACATTGCCATCACTGCGGGCGTGGCGGTTTTGACGGGCGATGGGTTGATCGGAACGGTTCGGGCGCATCAGTGTGGCAGGTCGGTGGGACGGGCGCACAGTGGGACGTTGAAGCGGGTTTGGCAAAATGTTCGCGTCACCTGCTTGCGAACTGTGTGAAGTGGTCAGAGCAGTCACCGCATGAAACGACCTGCCTTGAGGCGCTTGTGGCTTGGAATCGCTGTTCTGACGGCGGCGCTGCTCGGTTTCGTGTTCGGATGCGAGTGGTGGATCGCCAGATCGGCGGCGGGGCGCTGTTCCAACGAGGTGACAGCGCTCGCTGAAGCCCCCGTGGCCGTGGTTCTCGGCACCTCCCCGAGAATGGCGGATGGCCGGGCGAATCTGTTCTTTTTGCCTCGCATGGAGGCCGCGGCGGCCTTGTTCAAAGCAGGCAAGGTGCGGGCGTTGATCGTCAGTGGAGACAACGGCACGCGGGGTTATGATGAACCGACGGAGATGAAGCGCGTCCTGACGCAGATGGGCGTGCCGGAAGCGCGGATCGTGTGCGATTACGCGGGATTTCGCACACTCGACTCGGTGGTGCGGGCAAAGGAGGTCTTCGACCAGCCGCGGATCATCTTGGTTTCACAGCGATTTCACAATGACCGGGCGGTTTACCTGGCTACGGCGTTCGGAATCGAGGCGCAGGGGTTCAACGCGGCGGATGTGCCGGTCACACTGTCGGTGAAGACCTTTCTGCGTGAAAAACTGGCCTGTGTGAAGGCCGTGCTGGATGTGAACGTGCTCGGCACACGGCCGAAACTCCTCGGAGAAAAGGTTGCTGTGCCGTTGCACTGACACTTTGCGGACAATGCGTCCGCGTTCCGTCACAGCCAGATCGTCAGCGCTCGACGCAAATCGGCGCTCGGAGTCACACGCAGAGCTTCATCGACCTCAAGGCGGGCTTTGTGGCCGTTCTGCGAGATTTCGAGGAACACGGGCAGCGTGCCGGGAAACTGCGTGAGCACCTCATGGATGCGCTCAAGGTCGGTTTCATCGTGCTGACGCGTGTTGAGCCTCAGGACGATGGGTTTTGGCGGAGGTGGCGGTTTGGGGGCGTCAGAGGCGGGATCGGCGGCATTGCGCGGTTTCGCAGCCTTGGGCTTGAGCGGCTTGGCGTCGTTGCAGGTGCAGCGGTTGCCCTCGGTCTTTTGATCTTTGCTAACGCGGACGCGGAAGGCCATCACAGCCCCGTCGGCGAGCACATCCTTGAGCTTCTCGTAATCGTCGCTCCAGCACATCATCTCCTGCACGCCGGTAAAGTCTTCCACCTTGAAGGTGGCGAAGGGGCGGTTGTCTTTCTTCGAGTAGCGAACCTCGAGCTGGCTCAAAATGCCCGCGATGGTGTGTGTGCTGGCCTTCTCCTTCGTGTCGATCTCCTCAATGCCAGCGATCTTGATGAGCTTGGGGCTGTCGAAATGGCCGCGATAGCTGTCGAGCGGGTGACCACTCACGTAGAAGCCCAAAAGCTCCTTTTCAAAGGCCAGCACCTCGTCCGTGCTCCAGACCAAGGAGGGAGTTTCGGGCTCGTTTTTCTTCTTCTTGGGTTTTCCCAGGTCGAAATCATCGAAAAGGCCGCCCTGGCCGGATTTTTTGTCTTTCTGCAACGACGCGGCCGAGGCAAGCACCTGCTCGAGTTTCGCGAACATGACGGCGCGCAGCTCGCCGGTAAAATCGAAGGCTCCCGATTTCACGAGCGCCTCCATGAGCTTTTTGTTCACCGCGCGGTTGTCGAGACGCGCCGCGAAATCTTCGAGACTGGTGAAGGGGCCGTTTTGCTCGCGTTCAGCGATCGCCGCCTCCATCGCACCCTCACCGACGTTTTTGATGGCGCTGAGGCCATAGCGAATCGCATTCGGCAATTCCACATTCGTCACTCCGGCTTCGTCATTGGCAGCCACGGCTTCTTTGCTGAACTCGGGTGCGAATTTGAGAGCCGACTTGTTAATGTCCGGCGGCAACACCTTGATACCCATCTCAAAACACTCGCTGACGAAGTTCGCGATCTTGTCAGGATTGCTGATTTCGTAGCTGAGCACCGCCGCCATGAACTCGACGGGATAGTTCGCCTTCAAGTAGGCCGTGCGATACGTCACGATCCCGTAGGCGGCGGAGTGAGACTTGTTGAAGCCGTATTGCGCGAACTTTTCGAGGAGGTCGAAGACGGCGTTCGCCTGCTTTTCCGGGATGTTGTTGGTCTTGAGACAGCCTTCGACGAAAATGAGGCGCTGACGGGCCATCTCGGCGGCGTCCTTCTTGCCCATGGCACGGCGGAGCAAGTCGGCTTGTCCGAGCGAGAAGCCGGCCAGCACGTTCGCAGCCTGCATGACCTGCTCCTGATAAACCAGGATGCCGTAGGTCTCCTTGGCGATCTTTTCGAGCAGCGGGTGCGGATACTCGACCTTCTCCTCGCCCTTTTTGCGTTTGATGTAGTCCGGGATGAACTGCATCGGGCCGGGACGATAGAGCGCGAGGATAGCGATGATTTCCTCGATGGTGTCGGGACCGAGCTGTTTGCACGTGTTCACCATGCCACCAGATTCCATCTGGAACACGGCGACCGTTTCGCCACGTTTGATGAGGTCGAAGGTCTTCGTGTCTTCCAGCGGCGCGTCGGCCACCTTGAAGCCCGGGACACGCTGGTTGATCCAGTATTCGGCCTCGTGGATGACCGTCAGCGTTTTGAGGCCGAGGAAGTCCATCTTCAGCATGCCCAGCTCGGTGAGCGGCTTCATCGCGTATTGCGAGAGGATGGCCTCTTCCTTGTCACGCGTGAGGGCGATGAAGTTGTCCAGCCTGCGGTCGCCGATGACGACGCCAGCGGCGTGGACGCCAACACCGCGTGTAAGGCCTTCGAGGAAGGTGGCGTGACGCCACAGCTCCTGCGCGTTCGTGTCGGCTTCGAGCTTGGCCGCGAGGTCGGGATTTTTCTTTACCGACTCCTCCAAATCGATGTTCAACTCGTTCGGAATCATCTTTGCCAGCGCGTCGCTGTCTCCGTAGCTCCAGCCGAGCACGCGTCCGACATCGCGAATGACGGACTTCGCGCCCATCGTGCCAAAGGTGATGATATGGCAGACGCTGAGGTCGCCGTATTTTTCCCGGACGTATTGGATGACCTCCGGGCGACGCGTCTGGCAGAAGTCGATGTCGATATCCGGCGGCGAAACACGCTCGGGGTTGAGGAAGCGCTCGAACACGAGCTCAAACCGCAGCGGATCGATGTCCGTGATGCCGAGACAGAAGGCCACGAGCGAGCCTGCGGCCGAACCACGGCCCGGACCCACGGGGATGTTGTGCTCGCGCGCCCAGTTGATGAAGTCCCAGACGATGAGGAAGTAGCTGGTGAAGTTTTTCTCCTTCAGCAGGGCGAGTTCCACCTCCATGCGTTCGTGGAGGACTTCGTCATTCAACGCACGGTCGCGGCCATAGCGACGCTCAAGGCCTTCCTGAGTGAGTTTGCGCAGGTACTCGTTTCGATCCCCACCATCCGGCATCGGATACTGCGGATAGCGGTCGATGGAGGTGGAATCGAGGTGGATTTTGACCTCGCAGCGCTCGGCGATCTCTAGCGTGGCGTCGCAGGCCTCAGGCACCTCGGAAAACAACGCGCGCATCTCCTCGGCGGTCTTGAAATAGACCTCCGGGGAGTAGGTCATGCGATTCTGGTCGTAGATGCTCGCGCCAGTGCCGATGCAGATCATGATGTCGTGGGACTCATGATCGTCACGCTTCAAAAAGTGGACGTCATTCGTGGCGACGGTCTTGAGGCCATATTGTTTGCCCCACTCGATCATCTGACGGGCGCTCTTGCGCTGCGCCTCCATGTTGTGATCCTGGATTTCGAGGTAGAAGTTCTCCGGGCCGAAGATGTCGCGGAACTCCTGAAGGCTCTTTTCCGCCTCGTCTTTGCGGTCGGAAAGCAACAACTCGTTGATTTCGCCATTGATGCAGCCGCTGAGGCAGATGAGGCCCTTCGCATGCTCGCGCAGCGCGTCTTTATCGACACGCGGCTTGTACCACTGGCCTTCGAGATGCCCCTTGGTGATGAGTTTGGAGAGATTGTCGAAGCCCTCGTTGCTCGAAGCGAGCAGCGTGAGGTGGGAGGCACGTTTCCTTCCAGCGACCTCGTTTTTATCGAACATGGAGCCGGGCGCGAGATAAGCCTCGCAGCCAAGGATAGCCTTCGTCTTCGCCTTTTTCGCGGCCATGTAGAAGTCGATCGCGCCGTAAAGGTTTCCGTGGTCGGTGACGGCGACGGCGGGCATTTCCAGCTCCTTCACGCGCTTCATGAGCGCGTCGATGCGCACCGCGCCGTCGAGCAGCGAGTAGTCGGTGTGCAGGTGGAGATGGACGAAGGAGTCGGGCATGCGGCGGGGGCAGGATTAACCCTGTTTGGAAGGCGGGAACAAGGGCTAGTTGTTCACATCGTCGTCCGACCTCGGCTTGCCATGCCAGCGATGGTGATGGCGGTACTTTCTGAGCAAACGCCAGCCTTGGAAAAGCAGCACGCTGACCACGCCCAGGAAAACGAAGAACCACCAGCGCCCCGGAGCAGCGGCAGGCACCGGTGAGGGCGCTTCGGATGACGCCACGGGTTTTTCGCTGGGGAATTGCGGTTGAAAAAGGCGGCTTGTTTCACCGGGAAAGAGCACCTGCGCCCGCCGCTCCGCTTTTCCAGCCGTCCCGGGCAAAAAGATGAGCGTGGTGTTGGCCTCCCGGCCAAACTCGATCTGGAAACCGCCCCCGCCGGCTGGTGCCTGTCCTCGGAGCGTGGCGAGCAGATGCACTTCCTGTGTTTCAGGGTTCAAGGGCGTGTTGTCCTCGCCGTCGATGGCTTGGAACTCGCAGGCAGGGAACGGTGCCTTCTGACCGCCAAAAACCATGCCCAGCGCTTTGGAGAGGTAGTCACGCGCCTTTTCGTGCGTGGCGGCGATCTGCTCCGGCGACTGCTCCTGATACCACGATCCCGGCACCGGCGGCAGCGTGGTCGGATCCACCGCCAAAAAGGTGCGCGGGTCCATGTTGACGCGCAGGGTATAGGCACCGTCCGCCGCAAAATCCGCCTCCACGACCATGTTTGGCACCACATGAGCCTCCACGCGGCAGACCACCGCCAGCATGACGGGCACGGCGGCTCTTAAGATTAATCTGCGGGAAACTCGCGGCAGCATAGCGCATAGTGGAGATGTCCATGATCATGGCAAACATATCGTCGTGTGCGGGAGTCTCAGGTCGAGGCAATGGGCTGTTTTTCAAAATGGCATCTTTTCTCCAAAGAAAGAACCCACGAAAAACCTTGTAGCTAGTGCGTGCCCGCGCTTGACTAGCGGCGCGTAAATTGCTTCAAAAAGACATTCAGCACCGACCCGCATGGGAGCCACACTTAAATCATTGGAAAAAGAGCTCGAGATACCTCTCGAGGACTTCAACATGATCGGTCGCAGCCCGGATGCGTCGATCCGTCTGCTGGATGGGGGTGTGTCGCGTCAGCATGCCACGATCCGGCGTGACGGCTCCCTTTTCTGGGTGTCCGACCTCGGCAGCGCCAACGGGAGCTTCGTCAACGACGTGGCCGTGACCACGGCGCGTGCGCTGCGCCATGGTGATCGCGTCCAGTTTGGCACCAGCATGTTCATTTTCGACAGCCAGGAGGAAGAACGTCCGCAGAGCGAGTCGAGCAATGCCAGCACGCAATCACTTCATACCATCGCGCTGCCGGTGAAGACCGTGAAGGCAACGCTGCTGGTCGGGGACCTGCGCAACTTCACTTCGCTCTCAGCCCAGCTTAGCGCCGAAGAGGTGGCCGCCATGTTGCGCGAATGGTATGCCCAGTGTGAGCAGGTCATCAAGACTCGTGACGGCATCATCGACAAGTTCATCGGTGATGGTGTTTTTGCCTACTGGATCGGCGATGACCCCTCCGTCCGGGCCAAGGCAACTGAGGCCGCAAGGATTCTCAGCAGCCCAGACTCCAGCAACTCGCCCAAGCGCAAATGGCTCAAGGAAAACATGAACCTGGAGGTTCACTGCCACATCGGCCTCAACATCGGTGATGTCGCGCTCGGAGCCATGGGGCGTGGCAACAACACTGCCGTGGGCGAGGCCGTGAACGTGACCTTCCGTATCGAAAGCCTCACGCGGAAACTGCAAGTGCCAGTCCTCGCGGGGGCACCTTTCCTGCAAGGCTGGCCGGAAGGTTTGCAAGTTTACCAAAACGTCGGCATTCACCCGGTCAAAGGCCAGCCGGAACCGGTCGAAGTCTATTCATTGGTCGACATGCCGACGATGGCGCTCTAAGCGCCATCGGCAGACAGGTAGCGGTGCAGGTCCTCCCGCGTCATGCGGTAGAGAAACCATTCGCTCATGCGCTTCGCGCCGAGTCGCTGCTCATACACGCGCTGTGCGTTCACGTTCCAATCCAGCGCCGTCCACTCCATGCGGCCGCAACCGCGCTCGTAGGCCAGACTCGCCGCCTTTTTCAGCAAGGCACTGCCCACACCTGCGCCGCGATGCTCCGGCAGCACGAACACATCCTCAATGTAGAGCGTCGGCAGTGCGAGGAAGCTCGAATACGTCTGAACGAGGATCAAATACCCGCACGGCACCGCCGCCCCGTCCACAAACGCCAGCCACACCTCGATGCGTGGCCTTTCACTGAGCGCATCCGCCAGCAGCCGCCCCTGCGCCGCCGCATCTGGCGGCGCGAGCTTCTCAAACTCCGCCAACGCGATGACGAGCTGACAAAACGACGCCGCGTGGTCGCGGGTGAGGGGCTGGAGGGAAATGGTCATGCCATCAAAACTGGATCCCCAAACAGCGTGAAGTGCCCGGCCTCGGTGATGCGGACCTTGAATATCTCGCCGTTGTGGCGCTGCGGATTGCCGTCGAAGACGACGATGCGGTTGCTGCCGGTGCGGCCGGTGAGGCGCTCGGAGTTGGTCTTGCTGGGGCCTTCGCAGAGGATTTCGACTTCCTGGCCGACGAGTTGATCGTACATCGGCAGGGCGATGCTGTTGACGAGGGCGAGGAGGTCCTGATTGCGCTGCTCTTTGACCTTTTCGGGCACTTGGACGGCATCCTCCATCTCGGCGGCGGGGGTGCCGCGGCGTTTGGAGTAGCGGAAGACGAAGGCGTTGTCGAAACGGAGGTCTTCGAAGAGCTTTCGGGTTTCCAGGTAGTTCTCCTCCGTCTCGCCGGGGAACCCGACGATGACATCGGTGGTCACGGCGATGCCGGGACGGGCGGCGCGGATGCGCTGGATGAGCTCGGTGAACTTCGCCGTCGAGTAAGGACGATGCATGCGCTTCAAGATGGCATCGCTGCCGCTTTGCACGGGCAGGTGCACATGCTCGGCGAGCTTGGGCAGGTAGGTGAAGGCCTCGATGAGGTCCTTCTTGTAGCCGATGGGATGCGGGCTGGTGAAACGGATGCGCTGGATGCCGGGAACCTCATGCACGGCCTCCAAAAGCTGCACGAAGGGGCTTTTGCCATCGACCGCGGGGAATTCGTGCCTGCCGTAGAGATTCACGATCTGGCCGAGGAGCGTCACTTCCTTCACGCCGCGATCCGCGAGGCGTTTCACCTCCTCCACGATGTCAGCGATGGGGCGGCCGCGCTCCTCGCCGCGGGTGTAGGGCACGATGCAGAAGGTGCACTTCATGTTGCAGCCCTGCATGATGCTCACGAAGGCGCTGGCCTGCTTTTCCTTCAGCGTGTGGTCGCGGATGGTGTTCTGAGACTGCTCCTCCTCCTCGACATCGACGATGGAGAAGCGCTCGTCGTCCATGAGCGTCGCCTCTTTCTTGCGGATGATCTCATCGACGTAATCGACGACGCGGTGATACTTCTGCGTGCCGACAACGAGATCGACGCTGGCCTTGTCCACGAGCTCGCTGCCACGGCTCTGCGCCATGCAGCCCATGAAGCCGGTGACGAGCGGGATGCGCCGGCGGCGCACCATGCCCATCTTGCCCAGCGCCTTCTGCTCCGCCTGATCGCGCACGGAGCAGGTGTTGATCAAAACCACGTCCGCGTCCGTGTCGGTGGACGTCATGGTGTAGCCGCGCTCGACGAACATCTGCGACACCTGCTCGGTGTCGCGCTCGTTCATCTGGCAGCCGTAGGTTTTGATGTGGACGCGGGGCATTGTGAATTCCTGATTTTGGATTCCTGATTTTAGATTTGGGGGCGGAGAGTAGATGGCGGGAGGAAAGGGCGCAAGGGGCGGCGAGATGGCGGTTGCCAGAGCGTGGACATCTGGTTCAAAATGGCCGCATGAGACATTTGCTGCTCGTGTTTTGCCTCGCTGCTGTCATCCAGCCGAATCTGGTCGCACAACAATCCACAGCGATGGCTGTGGATGCGGTCAATGAGTTCGCTGTGGCTCATCATCGGCTGATGCCGGATGGAAACGTGCTCGCCTCGCCCTGGTCGATCCAAAACACGCTGGCGATGCTTGCCGCGGGTGCCGTTGGCAGCACCCGCACCGCGATCGAAAAAGCATTTTTCCTCGGAGATGACGAAAACGCGAGGAACGCGTCTTTTCACGAGTTGCAGCGTGCATTGACCGCGAAGCTGGACGCGGATGTGCCGATGGAGATTCGCTCCTCGAACCGCCTTTTCGTCGAAAACAGGCTCCAACTGGTCCCGCATTGGCAAAAGCTCATGCGTGAGTCGTTTCAGGCCGAAGCCGGCCGGGCCAGCTTTGCGGCTGATGCAGACGGAGAGCGCGGCAAGATCAACGAGTGGGTGAAAGAGCAAACCCAAGGCAAAATCCCCGAGATCATCCCTGCGGGCGCTTTGAACGGGCAAACGCTGATGGTGCTGGTGAACGCGCTCTACTTTGACATGCCGTGGGACGAGCAGTTTACGAAGGAGCTGACCACGCAGCAGCCCTTTTACCTCGACGCCAGCCACGCGAAGACCATCCCGCTCATGTTTAAGCAGCACGCGCAGCGTTACGCGCGCAAAGAGGGCTTCCAGATCGCCACACTGCCTTATGCGAGCGGTCTGTTTCAGTTTGTCGTTTTTGTGCCTGATGCCGTGGATGGCCTCGCTGCGGTGGAAAAGCAGCTCACTGGCGCTCTACTCAGCGAATGCGCACGTTTTCCGCGCACGGAAGTGCGGCTGTCCATTCCGCGCCTCGCCATGTCGGCACCCGTCGTGAGTTTGAAACAAACGCTGACCGCGATGGGCGCGGGCGAGATGTTTGCGGACGGCAAGGCTGATTTCTCCCGCATGATTTTCGATGCGGAGAGACTTCAGCCCTATGTCAGCGATGTGTATCACCGGACATTCATTGAAATGGATGAAGACGGCACGAAGGCAGCCTCGGCATCAGCGGGTGTTGTTCGCTACAAAAACGGCGCGCCCAAAGCCATCGCGCATCAGGTCGTCAAAGCCGACCGCCCATTCCTTTTCATGATCCAGCATGTCAGCACGGGAGCGTGCTTGTTCCTGGGACGCGTGAGTGATCCAGCGCCGCTGGTTGCGGCTACGACCGCTCCGCCGCCCGTGCATGGACCTGCGAAGAAATGATGGGAAAAGAGAAATTAGGATCGGCCTGACGGGCTTTCGCTGTTGAGTGGCCTGTACAACCACTCCGCCATTCTCAATTCCTCCTCTTCAGTTCTTCCATTCACGCCTTGATCTCAAAGATCGCCTCCACCTCGACCGCGGCTCCGGTGGGGAGCTGGGCGAAGCCGAGGGCGCTGCGGGCATGGTAGCCATCGCCTTCTTTGCCGAAGATTTCGTGGAGGAGGTCGCTGCAGCCGTTGATGACGAGGTGCTGCTCGGTGAAGTCGAGTGTGGAGTTCACGCAGCCGAGCACTTTGATGACTTTGAGGCCGTCCAGCGTGCCGTGGGTGTCCCAGACGGAGCGCAGCACTTTTTCCGCGCAGTTCTTCGCGGCCTTGTAGCCGTCCTCGGTCTTCAAATCGGCTCCGAGCTTGCCTTTGAGGTCGCTGACGTGGCCGGAGGTGAGGAGCTGGTTGCCGCTGCGGATGCAGAGGTTGAGGTAGCCGGGGGGCTGCTTTGCGAAGGTGAGGCCGAGGGATTCTGCTTTTTGCTGGGGAGTCATGGTTGGGAGTGAGAGGTGGATGCAGAATACGATTTGGGAAACAAAAACTGGCATCCTGACACGATCAAATCGCCCACGCTTTGACTTCCCGACCCATGCGCCACATGAGTTTGTCCAGCTCGGAGCCGAGGCCGTCTTTGCGACCGTTGAGAAGTCCGGCCCAGCAGATGCCCTTGGCCGTGTGGACCATGATCGTGCTCGTTCCGGGCAACGATCCGCCATGCCACCGGTTGGGCGCTTTGTTCACGCTCCAGCCGCGTGCGTAGCCTTCGCTGACCCCGTGCGTGGTCATGGTGCGAATCGACTCCGATTTGAGCAACTTGGGCAGTTGCGAGGCGAAGCGCACGAGATCGCCCGCGGTGGCGATCCAGCCGCCGTGCGAGTCCATGCGACTCACATTCAGCGTGTAGGCAGCACCGGGTTTTTCCGTGAGATACATGACCTCCGACGGCTGGCGGTCGGCGAGCGTGTTCCCGGCGATGCGCATGCTCTTGATGCCGCACGGGGTGAAAACGGCCTCGCTGAGGTGTTCCGCGTACGCTTTGCCGGAGAGCTTCTCCAGAATGCGGCCGAGCACGCAGTAGCCGAAGTTCGAATACGCGTAGTGTTCGCCCGGCTTGTGCGTCTGCTTCTGGTTCGCCAGCGTCCAGGCGATCAGTTCATCGTGCTTCATCGCGATGTTTTTGAACATCGGGTCATCTTTGTCATTCCCCCAGCCGCCGCTGGTGTGCGTGAGCAGATGATCGATCGTGATCGCGGCCAGATCGCCGTCGTAATCGCCGCCGAGCAGGCCCTTGGCACCCCAGATCGTGTCGCTGAGCTTCAAGCGGCCTCGTTCGACCTGCATCATCACCGCCGTGGCCGTGATTGGCTTTGAGATGCTGGCGATGCGGAAGCGGTGCTGCGGCGTCACCGGCTCTTTTTTGTCCCCATCGGCAAAACCGTAGCCTTGCTCGAACTCAACGATGCCATCACGTCCATACGCGATGCTCAGGCCGCCGATGCCGTGCTCGCGCAGGAATGCCTCCGCGATGTCGCGGATCGATTTGGCCTCGGAACCTTTCGGCGAGGCTGCCAAGACCGGCCATGCGGCCAGTGAGCTCACAAAAGCGCGTCGTTTCATACAGGCATCATCACATCTTGACGCCCCGCATCCGTCAATGAAAACATCCGGGCATGTTTCGCTCCCTCGCATGGCTTTGCCTTTTCACCTGCACCGTTCGCGCCCAGGTCGTCGATACCAGCACACTCATCGGCAAGGTCGTCTGCGGTTATCAGGGATGGTTCCGTTGTGAGGGCGATGGCAGCAACAATGGCTGGCATCACTACGCCGCAGGTGGAAACTTTGAGCCTGGACACGCGCACATCGAGATGTGGCCTGACGTCAGCGAGCTGCCGGCTCAGGACCGCTTTGCCACGTCCTTCAAGCATGCCGACAGCACCGTCGCCGAGGTCTTCAGTTCCGTGCGCGAGTCCACCGCGCAGCTTCATTTCAAATGGATGCGCGACCACGGCATCGACGGTGCGTTTTTGCAGCGCTTTGCCGCGACCACCCGTGACAAACGCTTCCGTGAGCCGATGGACCGGGTGCTGGCCAACTGCCAGTCTGCCGCGAAGGCACACGGACGCAGCTGGACGCTCATGTATGACCTCAGCGGGATCAAAGAAGGCGGCATCCAGCTCGTCATCGACGACTGGAAGCGTCTCATCGCTGAAAACCAGCTCGATCTCAAAGATGGCGCTTACTTCAAGCATCACGGCAAACCGCTCGTCGCCCTCTGGGGCCTCGGCTTTAAGGATCGTGCACCGATGCTCGACGAATGGTCACGCCTCATCACCTTTCTGAACGAGGAGGGCTGCGCCATCATGCTCGGTGTGCCCTACTACTGGCGCACGCTGGATCACGACTGCATCAAAGATCCCAAGTTGCATGAGCTCATCGCTCGCGCCGACATCGTCAGCCCGTGGGCCGTGGGCCGGCTCGGCACACCGCAGGACGCAGCGAATCGCGTGAAGAAAGTCTTGGAGCCGGATGTGGCCTGGTGCGTGGACCGCAAGATTGACTACCTGCCGGTGCTCTTCCCCGGCTTCAGTTGGCAAAACCTCTCCAAATCACGCGGCGAGGAGGCGAAGTTCAATGCCATCCCCCGACTTGGCGGTCAATTTTTGTGGTCGCAGGCCGTCGCGGCGAAGCAGGCCGGTGCGCAGATGCTCTACGTCGCCATGTTTGACGAACTGGACGAAGGCACGGCCATTTTCAAAACGACGAATCATCCGCCCGTCGGCGCGAGTCCGTTCCTCGCCGAGCCTGATCTGCCGAATGATCATTATCTCTGGCTCACGGGCATGCTAGGCAAACTGCTGCGGGGTGAGGTGTCGAGCGAAATGCCGAAGCGCTGAACACAGTAGGACGACTGTGGCGATAGCCCGGTCGTTTTTCTGGAGGCGTTACCTATGCGAACACACAACAGACGGGCGGGCTTTCGCCACACCCTTTCTATGACAGATCCGAGGCCAGCACCGAATTCGCGGCACGCAGAGCCAATTGCTTCGCTTGCGCGATCACGCGCACGGGAGTGTTGTCGAAAAGGTAGGCGTGGCAGCTCGGGCAGGTGACGGCACGTGTCACCACGATGGAGCCGCAGCCTTCGCAAACTTTGTATTGCTCGGGATGGGTGGCGATCTTCTCGGCCTGCTTCAGACGTGAGTCTGGTTTGTGCTCGTGCGCGCTCATGAGACGAAGGCATGCTACGACGACTGTCGCGGCCTGCAACTCCGGTGATGCATAAGTTGCGCCAAAAATTGCGCTAATTACGCGGATGTTAAACACTCCTCAGCCCAGCCCTTCGACGCTCCAGCCGTCGCGATAGGTGCGTGTGAGTTGGGCATTCAACTCGGGCCGGTTGGCGATTTTGCCCGCCGTGGCATCCCATTCGATCCAGTCGCCGGGATTGCGCTCAGAGAGCACGCCAAGCAACACCGCCTCGGTCACAGGGCAACCGTAGGTCGGCAGGTCGGTGGCCGCCTTTTGGCCCGCCATGCAGGCATCGACCCAATCCGTGTAATGGTTGGCGATGCGGTTCTTCGGGTAGGTGTGGCCGGTGAAATTCGCCTCCGGCACCAGCCACGGACGCTGGCTGTGCGGTTTGAAGATGCCGCCGCTCTCGCCGATGAAGAAAATACCGCTTGGTGTGTCTTTGGTGAGCACGCTGGGCTTGATGACACGCTTGTCATATTCGTAGCCACCGTCCGTCCAGGTCATCTTGATCGTGTCGCCCGCCGTGAGCGGCGTGCCGGGGAATTCGAGCTCCAGATGGCGCTTCATCGCATACAAATCGCCCTTGCTGCCCTCGTCGAGGCAGCGCACGCGCTTTGGCGCCTGCAAACCGAGGCAGGCAAACACCACGTCGAAGTAGTGGCAACCCATGTCGCCCATCATGCCTACGCCAAAATCGACCCACGAGCGCCACATCGACGGATGATACGCGCCTTCGAGGAAGGGCACCTCACTCGCCACGCCGAGCCACAGGTTCCAATCCACGTTCGCCGGCACCGGATCGGCCTCCGCCTTTCGCTGCGTGACTTTCGGCCACCAACTCGCCTTTTTGTTCTCCCAGCAGATGACCTCCTTCACCTTGCCGATGGCGCCGCTCTTGATCAAATCGACCGCCAGCGACGTCTCGACGCTCGAATGCCCCTGCGTGCCCATTTGCGTCGTCACGCCCGCCTTCGCCGCCTCCACGCTCAAAACCCGCGCCTCGTGCAAATGATGCGTGAGCGGCTTTTGCAGGTAAACATGCTTCTTCGCCCGCAAGGCCGTCACCGCCTGCGCCGCGTGCATGTGATCCGGCGTGCCGATGGTGATCGCATCGACGGTGTCGCCCAGCTTCGCGATCATCTCGCGGTAGTCGCGGAAGGTTGCCGCATCACCCAGCCGCTCTTTCGCGGCGGGGTCCTGCAGCTCCTTCCGCCGCGACGACATGCCCTTCGTTGCCAGTTCCAGCGTCTTCGCATCCACGTCACACATGCCCACGATTCGCACCTTCGGATGCTGGAGCACGCTCATCATCGTGTTCCCGCCCATCCCCCCCACCCCGATCGAAGCCACCTGAAACATCGAGTTCGGCGACTTCGCGCTCAGAATGGCAGGCGCGGAAACGTAGGCGGCAGTGTGCTTGAGAAAGGAGCGGCGGTTCATGGTGGTGTGGAAAACGAGACCGGGAGCCCTGCTATTGCGGCTTCATCAGGAATGCGCTCCGTCGGCACGCTCAGAGAACCCCTTCCGGAAAGTGCACGCCACCGTCGTGCCAAGACGTCCGCTGCCAAGCATGGTGAGCCAAGTCCGACAGGCTGCTAAAGGCACGACTTCATGTGAGGCATCGTGGTCAGGTCTCACTCGCCAAACTCCAACTCACGAATCTGAGTCAGCGAAACAATCTCTGTGCGCGAACGGCCCTCTCTCTGAATCTCAAGGAACGTGGGATACAACTTGCCGGTCATTTTGACGCCAGACTCTCCGCCAACTGCGGAATTTGGAGGCAACTTCATTCGCCAAAGCGTTCTCCATGAGTTCGGCCCTGTTGACCACTCAACCTTCCAAATGACGCCTTCTTTGAGTGGAGCCGGCCTATCGTCTTTCAGTGGAGTTGGCTTAGATTCGTAAATGACCACAAACCCAAGCAGGGTGAGACAGCCAATCAGGGTGATGTATTCTTTCATTGGGGTAAACGAAGCGTAACGTCTCGGATCAGGCGACGGCGAGCGTCAATGGAGCGGAGCGACATAGCTTGTCAAAGACAACCCGCAGGGCAGCACCGGCGGGTGCTGGCAACACGTTGCTGACACGACAGACAGCCTCCGAGCCGTTACTGCATCCGTTTTGTTCGCCCTTGGTTTGGCCGTTGATCTGCTGGGTTGTTGTCATCGTTCAGATGTTGAAGCTTTGGTGAACGCCAGCCTCCAGAGCAAGGCCAGAAAGACCATACCACCCACAGCCTCGAAGTAGATCAACTTCAGCGAACGTAACTGGTGCATACCCTCAGCAAAGTAATGTTCGTGCCCAGCTCCGACCCTATCCATCTCGCCCCAGACGTGATCTGAGTGGACTATCCACGAACTGAGTTTCATCGTCTCGTGCGTAAGCCAAATCAGTGCAATCACAGCAAGGGCCGCTAGTGCAAAGGTGACGACTCGAAGCTCTTTTGACATGGCGTGAGGCGCTGCTATTGAGACTCGCGTAATAAGGATACATCAAGGCCAAAGTTCTGCCTGAGTAAAGCAAGCAGCGATGATTGATGGTCGGCGGCGCATTTTGCGCAGGGCGGCAGTGGCCTCAAAACTCAGTT
>Ga0169931_10004472_pt1 | contig 21765 bp, 25 predicted proteins | sample Kivu_15m_20L_FD_129675 | JGI IMG/M metagenome (GOLD analysis project Ga0169931, IMG submission 129675) | Freshwater microbial communities from Lake Kivu, Western Province, Rwanda to study Microbial Dark Matter (Phase II) - Kivu_15m_20L... | ecosystem: Environmental > Aquatic > Freshwater > Lake... | reverse complement strand
TTATCTCCTTGTCTTCGTATAAGGTATCCTTTTCACTCATTTGATCATCAAAGGAAAGATCATAAGAAAGGCCACTACAACCTCCTCCTTTGACTGCAACTCTTAAATAGAATTTGGAAGGATTTTCTTGGATAAGCGATTTTATTTTATGTGATGCATTTTCTGTAACAGTAATCATCTTAATAAAATTTTAGCTGGAGTTCCTGTATATACCCCAGGAGAATCTATAGATTTAACTATTCCCGCATTTAAACCCACAGTAACATCATCGCAAACATTAAGTTTCTGTCTTATACAAGAATTCGTTCCGAAATAAACTCTATCGCCTATATTACAATTACCTGAAATTTTAGCCCCAGGAGCAGTGGTGAAAAAATCCCCTATTCTACAGTCGTGACCGATTGTAGTAAGTAAATTTATATGTGCATGTTTACCTATGACACAATTAGTAGTTATTATAGCACCGGCACAAATTATACTGCCCTCCCCAATTTCAACATCGTTCCCGATTATTTGAGCACTTGGATGAATATAGGTAAAATATTCAGTATTCTTCGGTAACCTATTAACAATCTCATGTCTAGCACTACTGTCACCTATTGTAACAGCAACATTGTATTCCTCTGGGTCGAATTCAGATAATGGAGAGATGTTGTCGTTATTTTTTTTATAATATTTCTCGTCGACGAAACACTTTAAATTGAATTCTTTCATATGAGCTCTAATCTCGTTAGCAAATCCGCCAGCTCCAATAAGTGCTAATTTTTTCATCTTTTTATTTTTTGTATATCTCGAATTTACTTAAATCTGGATAAGATAGCTCAAGATCCTCGTTCTTCTTTTTTGTACTATCTAAATTGTAAAATTGTGTCATTAAAAGAAGACCCCTAGCAGCAAGCTCTGGCATCATATAAAAATTCCAACCGATCATATCAAAATAATCATCATGATAAGAACATTCTCTTCTTCCACTGAACCTAGCTCTTTTGAACCAAAGCATTGCTTGATAGTCATCGGTTAAAATCGCTCCACCCTTACTAAGCTTTAAAGTTTTGTATGGTCCGGTAAAAGACAGACACGTGTGAGTTCCTGCTTCGTACATATCAGCAGTAAATCTAAGAGCTGAATCTACTACATTGCTAGGTTCTAACCTGTAAGCTCCTTTGATTGTTTTTCCTTTAACTGGCTTAAATTTTACTTTTAATCCAGCATGGATAATCTCGCAGGGTACTGATGGATACGTCCTGGATGGGATAGTTATTTCTTGATCTCTAATTGATTCTTTAATGTTCTTTTCATAGTATAAGGCAAGAAATAGAGCATTACTCATGTTATCTAGAGCAATCGCATACGGAGCACCGGTATAATCGCAAAGTGCTTTTTCGAAATCTTCAGTTATTTTATGAACACCATTTGCCATAATTTATTTTTTTATTTCCACCTATCATATGATTTTAAACTGTCCTTGGATCCACTTGTTCCAGTAAAATGATATGCCCATGGCTTCATTGGACCAAGAAAAAAATCTTCGTGATACTCTTCCGCTATATCAGGTAAAACCCAGTTCCATTCATTTTCTAAAAATTTAATTTTGACATTTTCAGATACGAATACTGCATTGATTAAATTTTGTGGAGAGAACCAAATTCCTCCCCCATTAAAATTCACGTAATTGTATATCTCAGAGTTATTAAAAATTAGATCTTTTATTCTTTCCATTAATTGGTTTATTCTCTTTGGATAAAAAAGAGTCACCCCAACATTAAAATAATTTTCCCAGTATTTTTCAAAGGTAAAACCATCTATATTTCTTTCAAATATTTCAACAGTGTTACCAACTAGAGCATTTCTTTTAGTTATAGAATCCCTCAGATATACGGGGTCTTCAAATCGGTTTCCTGGATTTCCGTCTTTTACTGCACAGAACTCAAAATCTGGAATTAATTCATCAAATATATTAGGAGCCCTGGAATTAATTACGATGTCGGGATCAACGACTAGAACTTTTTCATATTTTTCAAAGAATTGATATTCCCAAATTCTATCCCAAAAAAATGGATTTGGTGCTTTGGGATGATGAACGGTGTTTAATTCATAAAAATCTGCTCCCCATCTTTTTGATGCGTGCCTAATTGAATCCATACTTTGTATGGTAAGTTCACGATCTTCAAAAACATTCTGAACTACAACAATATTTTTGCTCATGCATATTATACAATTGAATAACGAAATGGTTACAATAAAAAAGGTAGCAGGGACTTGCGGGAATTAGACCTCGGAGACGTCTTCCTTTTTGATACCTTCGATTAATAATCGAAGCCGGAACGTATCATACACAAGTTTGCTACCAACTTCTTTTTAGTTGCGGGGACAGGATTCGAACCTGCGTCGTTCGGCTTATGAGACCGAGCTGGAACCATCTCCAAACCACCCCGCTATATTTAAAGATCTAAGAATTTTTATATATTCCTTTTATTTTAAATTATAGAAGATGAAAAGAAAAATATTCGGAAATTAAAATCTTTTTTCTATTTCTTCTGCAGCTTTTTTAATCATCTCCGGATCTTTCAATGAATGTATTCCTAGTAAATCCATTTTTAGTTTTGGTATAACACTCAATCCGTGGGGTATTTCATATTCAGCAGGAATTTGATAATGGTTAGGAAGGGATGAATGATTAGGGAGAGATCCGACTTTTCCATCATAAAAATCAAACATAAATTTGACAGACTCGAATTTCCATGTCCATAAAAAATCAGGCTGAATATAATGCTTACCTTCATAAAGCCAAACCACAGCATTTGCTATAGGCTCATCATTAAATTCTTGATAAACGAGCGGATCTTCAATACACATCTTGATTAGATCCGGATCTAAGCAAATTCTTTTATAATCACTCATAAAAGATTTGCAATTTTTATTACCTATAAAAAAACCTGCGCAGAGAGAATAGACAGTAGGTTTTCTTTCTATTCCCAATTTTTCTAAAATTCTGTCTCCGACTTGTGGTTTTCCATTAACAAAAACCCAATCCCAAGTATACTTAAGAAATATTGGGGAGTTTTCTATTAGATCGGCATATTTAGTAAAAACTGAATCTATGACTGGGGTAACTAAGATATCAGCATCCAAATAAACAAATTCGTCTACATCATAGTCGTTTAAAAATTTATCAACCACTAATGGCTTTATGTTATTCAAAATTCTCTCCCTTACTTTCTCCGGATCTAAACCGTGTAGATTATAATCCATTAAATCAGGGAATTCGAATTTCTGTTTTATAAGATTTGGAGAATTAAAATTAACTGTTCCCCTAGAGTAATATAAAAAGACTGGATATTTCGAGTACCTATTCAATTGCCCAATCAGGGTCTCTGTCATATCAATAAATTTTTGACCAATTGAATATACTACGTATGCTCTTTTATTCTTAGCTAAATCGTGGAATGGATTATTCATCGTATCAAAATCTTTTTTTAATTTCTGCCGCTACTAATTTGATTGTTTCTATGTCCTTCAGAAAATGAATACCCAGAAAATCCTGCTTAGATTCTGGTATAACAGAGAGTCCAAACGGAACCTCGTTTTCTCCTTCTAGCTTATAATGAGAAATTTGTGACGAGTGTCTCGGAAGAGAATCCGTTAAACCGTCATAAAAATCAAAAACGTATTTTACTGGATCGTATTTCCAAGCCCAAAGAAGATTTGTTGGAATTGATTTGTTACATCCATATTGCCACGATAAAGCATTAGCAACAGATTCATCGGTGAATCCTCCATATCCTTCGGGACTTAAGGCAAATTTTACTATTTCAGAATCAAAACAATATCTCTCCCAATCATCTAAAAAAGATTTACAATTTTTATTAGCAACAAAAAGACATGTGCAAAGAGAAGTTGTTGTGGGATTTCTGGAAATTCCGATTCTTTCCAATATGACATCAGCAACATGTGATTTACCATTAGTTGTTACCCAGTCCCAGGAGTATCTTAAGAATATCGGATAGTTAGAAATTTTTTGCGGGTATTTAATAAATAAAGAATCAATAACAGGGGTAACTAGAACGTCTGAATCTAAAAAAACGAATTCGTCCAGATCATAGTTATCAATTAAAAGCTTACATGCCCTGGGTTTAACAGTAGTAAGCATTAATGTTTTAACATTATCGGAATTAATTCCCTCTATTTCATAAGGAATGGATGAATCTATCTCGAATCTTTGTTTAATCAGGCTAGGAGAATCAAAATTAACACTCCCCTCCGAATAATAAAGAAACACGGGAAACTTTGAATATTGATGAATTTGATGGATTAATTCTTCCACCATATCAATATATTTCTGCCCGACGGAGCACACTAAATAAGCCTTTCTGTGATTTTTGAGCTTTAGAAAGGCTGTTTTCATAAATTGCTTTTTTTGACTATCCACCAAGTTCCTGTGAACTCGTTAGTGACCTGAAGATCGTAACCATTATATTCCAAAAATTCTTCCACTGCTGGATTCACTCCAAACATTCCGGCGTAAAATCTGTTATTATAATCTCCGTCTAGCCACATCCAAATGGGATGGTTCTTTTCCCCCCTTGCATATGCTTCTTTGTTGAAGCATTCTAGTTTTAAAAAATCATGTCCTGCAAGAATTCCTCCTATTTTAACTTTGGGATACCAAAGCATAATATCATTTTTTACGTGTTCGTAGGTGTGGTTTGCGTCGATATAAACAAAATCCAAAGATCTGTCAGGAAATAATTCGGAAGCCTGATCTGATGTCATTCTCATCATTAAACCCCTTTTCTCCAATCCCCGAAGATTTTCAAAAACATCATCATAAATTTTTCCCTGCACTTTCATATTTGAAACGTCATCATACTCCTCTTTCTCCATTTCCCTCCAGGGATCAACAAGATATAAAGTCCCTGGCCACTCTTGAAGTATTTCTTTGGCGAATACCCCACGATAAGATCCAACTTCAACTCCTTTGTTGGTCAATCCCATTGATTTCAATAAAGATGGAAATTCTTTTCTGTCTTGCATGTTTTGTAAGTTATTATTTTAGTTCTTAGAACAAAATCAATGGAAAATTCCAATCAACATAAAAAATCCCTTTAGATTTTTTTTTCTAAAGGGATTGATTTTTGTGGAGGTGACCGGAGTCGAACCGGTGTCCAGTCCATCTGTTAAAAGAAACTCGTTCACAGGCTTATTTGATTTTACTAAATCAACAAAATTCTTGCTACCAAGTTTTTTTATAATTGAGGCAAGGTTGCTGTCCTCAACGGAATCTACTAGAGCGATCTTAAGGGTATTGATGTTATCTCAGGGTTACTCGTAGATTTCAAAGGTACTGTTAACCCTTTTTCCCGTTTTGTCACTTTGTTTAAAGTGAGGTTCTGACCACCTCAGCGATTAGGCAGCTACTGCGTAATCAGCACCAACGAAAGCCATAGCGTCTTCGAAGGTCATTGTAGATAATTCTACGTCGTTTATTGTTTGTATAGGTGATTAACGAGTTTCCAATACTAACTCGGCCTGCATCATCTCAAAGAACTACCAATGTCTGTCGAATGCCAAATACACCCCCATTGATAAATTTTATATATCTAATAAAGGTTTTGTTTCGTGCGAACACGGATTATTTTATCAAGTGAGGTTTTGCCTCATTCATTCCAGCATTGGTAATCTGTACGTATCTTGGATGGTATGTTTCTAGAGAATCTGCACCTGCGTAAGAAAGAGCTGATTTAATTCCGTCTAATAAGCCTTCTAAAACAAATTTAGCTCCACCTTTATACGGAATAATCGTAGATTCACCTTCCACATTTCTTTGTGTTTGCCCATGAACAGTCTTGGTCTCCAGGGAGGCTGCTCCTCGATATCTTTTATATAAACCAGTGGATTTTTCAACTATTTGCCCCGGGGATTCTTCTGTGCCTGCAAGTAAAGAACCTAACATCACAGTACTTGCACCAAGAGCCAAAGCTTTAGCTATATCCCCACTTGTTCTAATCCCTCCGTCTGCCATTACTGGGACTTTGGCGATCTTTGATATTTCTTCAATACATGTTACGTTAGGAATACCAAATCCGGTCTTCACTCTGGTAGTACAAAGAGATCCACCTCCAATACCAACTCTTAATCCGTCCGCTCCCCATGATTCTAAATCTTGAGCAGCTTCTGGTGTTGCAATATTTCCTGCTATCACATCAATTTCAGGGCTAATAGATTTAATAGATTCTATTGCATCCTTGACATTCTTATGGTGTCCGTGAGCAACGTCTATCAGAATAATATTTGCTCCTGCTTTCACTAGACTTTTTGCTCTATCCAGATAATCTCCATTAGCTCCCACTGCAGCCATAACAGGCACCTGACTTATTTCAGAATGCCAATCATTATACATGATGCCCCAATCTTCAAAAGGACCACCGAATCCGTCTCCGTAAATTTTGTATCTCAACATCTCAACCATGCGAGATTGATTTTCTATTGGCATGAAACGATGAATGCATCCTACCCCGCCAAACAAAAAAATTCTATATGCCATATCAAGTTCGCACACTGTATCCATCGGAGAAGCCACCAGAGGTCTAATTAATCCATATCTCCGTGTTACTAAAGTTCTGAGATTGATTAGACTCCTGGAAGCAACTTCGGAGTAAGCAGGAACTAATTGAATGTCATCGTAAGTTAGAGCAATACTCATTGTGTTTTTATTTTACTGGTTTTTTTCTTTTAGGTTTAATCTCCTTCGGGTTGACATAATCTAATTCGGTTTCCCCCGCCTCTAAAACCTCTTTTGGATCGTCACAAACTTTTTTTTTCACATATTGATAAAGAAAAATAGCAACTCCGATACCTAATCCTTTAAAAATTTCTTTCATGCGCTTATTTTTTATCATTTTCTTTTTTGTTGTTCTTTTTAGATTGTCTGCTAAATTCATCGTCAAGATCTTCTTCGTTCCAGTTCAGAAAATCCTCACCCTTGTAATCTGGGTAATTTTTCTGCATATTGTCTATACCTCTTACCCAGAAAAATGCTATGATTGCAGAAAGAACTAAGCTTATTCCAATTGCGATTACGTATTCCATCTTTTAATTATTTAGAAATTTTAAAATTTTTTCTTTAACCCCTGATTGTTTAATCCCCTCAGATTCTCTTGGGGTCCAAACAAAGTTTTTCAATCCCCAATATCTTTCATCATCTTCGCCATTAGTGTAAGTTATATCAATCCCCATGTGCAAATCATCAATAGCAACCCAATGCGTTACTTCTGGGTGATTTTTTAACCAATCTAGAATTTCGAAATGTCTTTCCTGTTCTAGACTTTCATTTCTACTATAATCAAATTCACCAATCTTAGGAGCTTTTCCATCTCTAAACAAATCTCTAAAAAATGGAGTACAATCAATCGGCTTCCTGGAGATTCCCTGAGATTCGTAATATTCCCCAAGCTCCTCCGTGGTTGCCCATCTTTTCCAATCTGAGCTCACTACTATCTCTGCTCCTGTTTCTTCTATAATGCTATTCAAAACTTCTATTGCTTTTTTGTCGAAGTCATCAAATCTGTATTCCAGAGGAATCTCGTCATTACCCATAGATAATTTACGTCCTCCCCATTTCTTTTGTTTTTTCATTCTGCCTCCCCAATTATTGGAAAGACAAATTACTCCATCATGATCTAAAAAAATAACTTTCATTATATTCCATTCGAGATTTGTTTTGCCTTTTCTTTTATCTTCTTTTGAGATCATATTTCTAAAATAAATGGTGCTAGGTCCTCCCCTAAACTATATTCTAAATAATCCGTGAGCCAAATATTATAGTCCCTTTTGTTTTTATAATTCTTTAAATCAGAAACTGGAGTGTGCCCCACTATCTGATGTAGATCTACAGCCTCTTCTTGAAGCTGTTTAGGTCTAACCCAAAGTGGCCCTCCGTACATGCTCCATCCACCACTGGCTCCGTCCACCTGAAAAATCTGGGGGAGTTCCATCCTAAATGCCTCATTTAAAATCTCCTCTTCGCTGCTAAGTTTTCTTAGTTCCGGGTAGTGTTTTAAAATGTCACTTAACACAGGCTTTAATAAACCAGCATGAGTCCAAAGATAATCTCCCTCTTGGTATGCCATTTGAAAAAGATCTCTATTATGTTCGAAAAGTATTTGAAGATCCCATCTTGCTTCGGGACGGTATCCACTACAAATCTGATTTGGGATGAAGTATTGCACATCATGATTACCCCAGAGTAGAATCACTTTATCTGGTAATGCTTTCTTAAAGAAAATAATATCCTCTAAATTTTTCTTGATCTCAACATTACTAATAGTAAAGCTGTCAACATAATCCCCAACAAAAACAATTTTATCTGCGGAAAAATATGGATAATCCTCTTTGAACAAGTCGTCCATCGGGCTAGCACCGGCATTAATCATGATTACCCACTGCTCGAATTCATAACTACTTCCGTGGGTAATGAACTTCCAATAGTCCCTCCCGTGAATATCCCCAATTGTTAGTATTTTTCTCTTTCTTTCCACTATGTTGTAAATGTATAAATAATCCCCGGTTAAATAAAATGCAGCGATCTTTTAATCATAGATCCACACTGGACGAAATTTTCATCGAAAACAGTATAAAATGTGAGGATGATTCTAAACACAACTTACATAAAGCAAAGAATAACGAACGATCTGGAGAACCCAGTTCCTTTTAGATATTCGCACGGAGCCACCGATTTAGATATGGGCGACGGACTTTTGATTTATTCGTTGATTCATTTCTTCAGATTTAAAAACTGTGTCTGTATAGGCAGTGGTGGGGGATACATCCCGAGAATTCTGACTCAAGCTAGGGCGGATCTTCATTCTATAGGAACTTTTTCAGGGGATTCTGATTTCAATTGGGGAGATATAGGATCTACCTATGTAGTGGATCCGTGCAACGGAATAGGGGGACAATCTAATATGTGTGACGAAAAGGGTTTTTATCGTCAAACATTCCACCCAAGATTTATCAAAGAGACTTCGGAAAAAGCTTATCATGACTTTTTTATTCTTCAAGACATAAAGATAGATTTTTTGTTTATTGACGGGGATCATTCCTATGAAGGTGTTGATAGAGATTTTAATCTTTACAAAAACATTTTAAACGAAAATGGAATTATAGCAATTCATGACACTGATGCTGAATTCTGCTCCAATTTTATAGTATCCGAAGATCAGAAGAAAGATTTTTATGACTTCTCGGGTCCTTCACATTTTGTTAAAAATTTCACTGATGATGCATGGGAAAAATTTAGCTTTTTTAATTACGGAAGGTTAAAAGAAAAACCATCATCTTCTGGGATAACTCTATTTAAAAGAAAACCCCTTTGATAAAATTAATTTCCATAATTGGTCACGGAGTTTCACTACTTCCACATTTCATAGAACACTACTATAACATGGTGGACGAAATTAATTTTGTGGTCTATGAATCAGATCTGCATCCAAAATTACAAAGGGACGTCAAAAGAGCAATAAGGGGTAAGGAAAAAGCTAAGATAGTAAAAACAGTTTATGATAGAATTTTTGACTGGAACAGAGTTACCGATCTTTATAATGAACAAATAAAAAAATCAGTTAGCTATTGGTATATGATTGCTGACATAGACGAATTCCAAATTTATCCAGAATCCCCTAATTACATTGTCAGTGACTGTGATAGTAGAGGATGGGAAATTGTTAGAGGAGGATTCATAGACAGGATAGGAAACAATGGTGAATTTTCTGAAATCAAGGAAGGTGTTTCGATGTTTGAGCAATTCCCAATTGCTGGATTTTTTAGATATCCCATGAGTGGAGCATGTCCAAATAAAATATGCTTGGTTAAGGGGGGAACTGAAATAACCTCAGGGCAGCATTACGCAAAGATCGATGGCCAAACTACTTGGAGATGGCAAGGATGGAATCACCCTTTAATAGCACCGGTGGAAAAATATTCCGTCCAGGTCCACCACTTCAAGTGGGATTCAACTTGTTTAGAGAGAATTAAAAGGGTTGCAGATATTAATCAGAATTATTCATATTCCGATGAATATAAAATAATGTACGAGTCTATAATAAAGAACAAATCCAAAATAGACATCAGCGATCCAAATTTCATGTTTGAATATGGGTGCACTTTTTTTGATGATTACGAAAAATGGAATATTTTAATTAAAAAAATAATATCAATTTAAAATGGCAGAATCTAAAAAATCAGCTAGAGAAGATCAGCTACTAGAACTTGAAATTAGAAAGGTTAAAGCACTGGAGAAAATATCAGATTCTTTAGAAGATATTTCTGCCTGGCTAGAGGACATCGATAAGGAAGACTGGAGTGACAGAATACAGTATTACTTAACAGAATTTCACAACTCAATAAAACCTAAGGATCCCACTATAGATGGATAAAAAATTAGGAGTAATAGTACCATTCAGGCACAGAGGTGAACATTTGCACGTCTTTCTAAGAGAAATAACAAAAAAGCTTAGCAGAGATAAAATTCTTCATGAAATTATTATAGTTAACCAGGACGATGCAAAGCAATTCAATCGGGGGATGCTATTGAATATTGGATATAAATACGCTAAATCCCTAGGATGTGGATATGTTGTATTTCATGATGTTGACCTTATACCAATTGACGCAGATTATAGTTATTGTGATCATCCAGTTCATTTAGCAACGATGATAGAAGAAGAGGATACTAGAAGAAGGACCAGACCATTTGAAGAGTATTTTGGCGGGGTTACTATGTTTCCCACCGGAACATTCAGAAGAATTAACGGGTACTCTAATAAGTATTGGGGATGGGGATTTGAGGATGACGACTTGTTTCTAAGATGTAAAAATAAAAATATAGGAACAGAGGATCATTACATTAAAAAAACAAGGAATTTTCATAAATCATTAAAATTTAACGGGGAAGATTCTTTCGTGAGAGCAAAAAACAACATCCCCATAAACGATGACATAACAATATTTGCGTCCTTTTTTCCTGATGAATTAATTTACGACCCAGCAAAGAATTTTGATGTATACACGGTTTTCAGCATTCCCGGATATGACACCGCAATTTCTTACAATTCATTTAGAAGATATAATTTCGTAACTTTTAACTCCGACGAAAAATCTTTTTACATAAACACTGATATAACAACTAACTATCAGACAAATGTTTGTATCACTTTAAATCAATCATCAAACGAAATAAATTTCTATCAAGACGGAGAGCATATTGGTAAAACAAATTGGGAGGGTAAATTAAAGGACTATTCAAGAGAAAAGTATTTCTTTATTGGTGCAGGAAATCCTAAAAGGAGTGGGGATCCAGATCTTCACATGACACCTAATTTTTTCAGAGGATACATAGATTCTTTAGCAGTTTTGAAGGGGGTTTTAAATGAGGAAGAGATTAAATTTATTTCTTCTTCGAATGATTTTTCAAAATATAAAAGATCTAAATCGGTTCTTTGTCACTATGACGCTGAGCATATAGAAAATTATAAGTTAATTGATCTTTCCGGAAATCAGAATCACGCTAGTATTTTTAAATGTGAAATTGTTGATATCGAGGGTCCTTGGTTTAAAAAAATAGATTTACCTATCAGAAGAGATTCGGTCTTTAGATCACTGAAGCATGAACAAAACGGCTTCTTTGAAAATAGATGGAAGGATAAAGCAACTCGGTGGAACCAATTAAGATTTTATAACGAAGTAAGAAATAACAAAAATCTTTTGCTTGGAGATGGATTATCAGATCTAAAGTACATTGAGCATGGAAGAATAAAAAACGGAAACATAACCGAAATTAATGTAGGAATATGAGCCATAAACTGGGAATTTGTATACCTTATAGAAATAGGTTCGATCATTTACAGAGATTAACCCAAGATTTGGGTGAATATTTAAAAAATCGCGGAATAGATCATAAATTTTATGTAGCTCATCAGGTCGACGATAAGTTGTTTAATAGGGGGCTGATGAAAAACATAGCAGCTAAATTTGCTTTTGATGATGGATGCGATTATATTGCATGGCACGATGTTGACATGATTCCATTCTCTGAGGATTGTGATTATTCTTATCCTGCTGAAAATCCCGTTCATATAGCAACTAAGCTCTCAAAATATGACTATAAACTAAATTACGAGCAATATTTTGGAGGTGTCATTCTCTTCACGAAAGAACAGGTAGAAAGAACTAATGGATACTCTAATGAATATTGGGACTGGGGAATGGAAGATGATGATCTTTTCTACAGATGCCACTTTGAAGGATACAGCAATTGTAGAATATACAAAAAATATAAGGAAAAGTCAATCGCAAAATTTAACGGCAATGATTCTTTCATGGAAATACCCTGGGTAAAGGGATTGAACGAAATTCTTAGCTCGGATCATACAATTTCTGTTCTATTTAATGCCAATCAGCAACCAGAAAAGTACAAAGATTGGTTGATAGGAGAGGACGATAAAAAGTTCATAGAATTTCCAATTTTAAGAAAAAATAGTTGGAGTCCATATTCTATAAATTTTAATAACTCAAGATCAGTAACAAATTTTTTCTATAATAAGAACCACGGTATGACCTATACCTGGGTTAAAAGAGAGGAAGACGTTTGGTCCTGGGTGACAACATCATATTCCTCAGAAAGTAGAAGATTGAGTTTCTTTCTAAATGACGAATTAGCAAGATCTAACGAGAAGGGTATTAAAGAAAATGAAACCATATACATTCACGGGGGAGCATTTCGCTATAATGATAAGTTAGGAATATTTCTAGGAAAAAACAATGATCCATCAGACCCGATATTTTTCAAAGGAAAAATAGCGGAGGTTTTAATTTTTGATAAGCACATAAAAAACCCTAAAAATGTAAAAGACTACCAAGGATCAAAAAAAGTTAAACCAATCTTTCAGCTAACGTTTAATAAAAGGGGTGATGATACAGTTTGTGATGTTGCTGGAGGAATATCGGTTAAAATCAATAATATAGAATTTTCTACGGAGGACTTTGAAGTGACTGATATGCCAATACCACACAGGAGAGAAGGTTCTTTTGAATGCATGCCACATATTGACGAGGGCCTTATTAATAATAGATGGGCAAAAGGAGAAACTACGGCAAGAAACGAGAGAAGATTTGTAACTAAAATGCAAAGAAAGTACATCAATTATAAAGAGGAAGGATTCAATAGCATGAAATACGACCTAGTTTCTGTTAAGGAGGTATTTAATAATACTCTTTTAATAAATTGTAAAGCATAATTAAAAAATAAATATATGGACCAGCACACAGACCCTGAATTTTTAAAACAAGCATTTGAATCAAACCAGCACTTAAAAAAAGACTACAGCCTGGGAAAAATAAGAAATTACAGGGATATTCCTGGCTGGATAAATGATGCGGAATGGATCTATGCCAGAATGGTTGAAGAATGCGTAGACGGAGACGAACTATTAGAAATAGGGACTTTCTTTGGACAATCAACTGCAAGAATGTGTGAATTAATAAAGGATTCTGGAAAAAATATCAAATTTTACTCCATGGACATTTATTATGAAGCAGAAACCGCTTTAGCTCTTGGAAGGCATCCAGAGAGCTTTTTAGAATTTAGAAAAGCACATGATTATACAGACATGTTTAATCTAGTGAATAACATTTTAAGTTTTATGGGCTTAAAAGAATATGTTGAACTAATTTGCTGTGATTCTAAATATGGGCACAGGCTTTTTGAAGATAAACAGTTTAAAATGGTCTACGTGGACGGAAATCACTTCTATGATAGCCTTAGTTTAGACCTTAGAAATTTTTGGCCTAAAATTAAAAATGGGGGATATATTATTTGTGACGATACGGTATACGAGTCAGTTAGCAAAGCGATCAATGATTTCATTGAAGATTTAAATATAAACCTTGAAAATGTTGAATTTGGGAATAACTGTTGCTTAATAAAAAAAATATAAATCATGTCTTCAATAGATAATCCTCATTACTTGAGAGTTAGAGACGAGCTAAATGGTATTGGAAATGGAATGTGTTTAGCTAAATGGACGCAGGTAACTTTACAATTACAATCAGGTCACAATCACTCATGTCACCATCCAGTGACTCATAAAATTTCAGAATCTGAAATAAAATCAAATCCCGCTGCTCTCCATAATACAAAATATAAAAAACTTAGAAGGAGAGAAATGCTAAGGGGGAAAAGACCAGAAGAATGTGATTATTGTTGGAACGTAGAAGATAATTCGAAGAGATTTTCTGACCGGGTTTTTAAATCTGCAGAATCTTGGTCATGGCCATATAAGGAAGAAATTTTCAATTCAAGATGGAATGATGATTATAACCCAAAGTATGTTGAGGTGGCTTTTAGTAATGCGTGTAATTTTAAATGCGCTTATTGTGGTCCTGCTTACAGCTCAACATGGGCTCAAGAAATAGAAAGATATGGTGGATATCCTACACTAGATAAATTTAACGATTCGAATTGGCTGAAGAGCGAAGATAAAGTACCATTATTACAAAGTGAATATAATCCATATGTTGAAGCTTTCTGGAAATGGTGGCCAAATCTTTACAGGGATCTTCACACGTTCAGAATAACAGGGGGTGAACCGCTACTCTCCAAGGACACATGGGGGGTTCTGGATTACATAATAGAAAATTCAGAACCAAATAGGGATTTACATTTAGCTATAAATTCCAATCTAGGTGTTCCAGATTCTTTAATAGACAAATTGATTGAAAAAATAAAAATTATAGAAGAAAAAGAATTGGTTAAAGAGCTTGTCATTTTTACCTCCTGTGATACATGGGGGGAACATGCTGAATATATCAGAACTGGATTGGAATTTAACAGATTCTGGGACAATATAAACAAAATACTAAGCTCGTGTAAAAAAGTTGTTGTGACCTTTATGGTAACATACAACGCTCTGTCGGTGTTCCATTATGATAAATTGATCAAAGAGATCTATGAACTAAAGAAAGAATATGGGAGCGATCAAAGATATTGGAATTCTGCAACATTTTTGGATACATCGTATTTAAGACATCCACAGCATTTAACAATAAAAATACTCCCCTTTCAATTTTCGGAAAATATCTTAAATCAGTCAAAACTTGTAACATTTTATAATACACCATCATTTGACACGAGATTAATTGGGTATTCTGACGTTGAAACACAAAAAATTAAAAGACTTTACGATTGGATGATAACTCCACAGGACGAAATTGAGCAAATGAGACATCGGTATAGCTTCGGAAAGTACATAGAAGAACATGATAAAAGGAGAGGAACTAATTTTACCAAAACTTTTCCTGAGATGGAAGAATTCTACAACTTTTGTAAAAATATTCAATTATGAGCCTAACAACAAATAGAGATAATATTTATCTTATTGCACCCAATATTCCTTACGAACTTGCTGAAAGGATAGGGGATTTTATGGAGGAAGGATTTAGTATTTTTTTAAGGGCTAAAATTAATTTAAAAAGCCTATCGGAAGGAAAGGAAATGTATCTTTTTGCGAGAAACGGAAAACATTGCGGGATCTGTGTTTTCGTTCATGAGGGTAGTGTTTATGTTCAATGGGTTCATTGGTTTAAAGATGCAGACAATGATGAAAAACATTATTTTATAAGATATGAACTTCCACAGCATATAAGGGGGGAGTTTAACAATTACTTTGTTTCTTGTGATACGGACAAAAAAATGATAAGCTTTTATGTTAATGGAATTTTGGTGGGTAACTTAGATTATTCGGGAAAGGAAAAAATAAGTTATACTGATTCATACATTTGGTTAGGTTGCGCTAATATGATGACCGACGATGAATTTAACTCTGTTGCAGAAATTGAATTCTCAAATTTTGTTGCTTCGTCTAAATGTTTATCATTCATAGAAATGTCTAGCCTTATAAATAGTTATAAGAAAAAATACACGTATAGGAAATTTGATTATAGTTTACCTGTGCTTGATAAAAATACTCCAGACCTAGAATCTTTTAAAATTTTCTGCGATTTCGAGGATCAGAGTATTTTTAAAATTTGGAATTTAGTCAATAATGGAAACTTTTTTCAAAAATATATAAAAAATAACGTTTATTATTAAATGAGAATCGCTTTCTGCTTTAGTGGACAACCCAGAACGTGGGAAAAGTGTTACCCGAGTATATCTAAAATGATCTCTAGTATAGAGAAAAAACTTAACGCTAAGGCTGATCTTTTTTGCCATTTATGGGATTTTAATTCCATTTCACACACTCTCATCGACCCAGTAAATGTAAAAAATTTAGAAATAGATTTTACTTCCATCCCCTCCAACAAAATTCCTTCAGAAGAAAAACTAAAAATTCTAAATACAATAAAACCTGTTTCATTTTTGATAGGAACGGAAGAGGAAAATAGAAAAAAATGGAAAGAAATAACCATAGAGAATGAAAAATATTCATCAACACACGGAAACAGCCTGATTCATTGGGCATCACCACAGTTTTATAGCATCATGCTTTCTTCACATTTGAAAAAAAGATACGAGCTCGAAAAAAACTTCCGATATGATGCATGCTTTAGAATGAGATATGATTTATTTTTTGATGAGCATCAGATTGATTTTTTTTCTAATGGAGATTTTGAGGATCTCCAGTTTCCAAAACATAACACGATATACCCATGTCACAGCAGAAATTTTAAGGTTGGCGATATTTTCTGGTATGCAGATAGCACATCTTTTGATAGGATCTGTGATTTCTACAGATGGATTCCTGTCATAGGAAAAAAATGCTTACCACATAAAGAAAATATTGGGACGGAAGATGCTTTTCATTTTTATATAAAAATGCTAAAAATGAACATCAGGTCGTTACATCTCGACCCAAAAATTTTAAGACCTGATGATTTTTTAGAAATGCAAGAAAAATTTAGAAAAAATGCAAAAGCCGGAAAACAGGGGATCATTTAAAGTAGCAGTGTGTTTTAGTGGTCAAGCAAGATATTGGAAGGAATGTGTTGATAATATCAGAAAATTTTTTGAATATGATTTCCAACATTTTTTTACCAAATCCCCGATTGAAACTGATTATTTTATTCACACCTGGGACACTAATACCTGGAGATATCCTAAAGAAGAGCACTCTAAATTTTACGAGGAAAAAATAAACAATATAGAAGAAATTGCCCTTGAATATAAGGCCAAAAAATACATTCAAGAAAAATTCGATCAGAAAAGATTTTCCAGAGCTTGGGATCCTATGTTTTACAGTTTTTCCAGAAGCCTTTTTTTAAAAAGAGAATATGAGATAGAAAAGAATTTTGAGTATGATGTAGTTATTAAAGCTAGATTAGATGTCATATACAATCCGGAACAAAAAATAAATCTTTCGGGAATTAGTGTTGGAGTTAATGGATTAATTCCGGGGGTTTGTTATACTATAAGAAACATCAATAAATTTTCTTATGAATTTAATTACAATTCTTTCGATGATGTTCTTTTTTATGGCGACAGCAGAACTATGGATCTAGTCGGAGATCTTTACTTCAATTATAAAATAATTCACAATATTGATGAATTAATAGAATTACGAAAAGGAATAAATATTCTCCCCTCGACTTTTTATGGTCCAGGAACTCTTTTATATGAACATATGGTTAGTATGGGAATACATCCTGAGTGCAAGGAAAATATTGAATATTGTGTTATGAGATCTACCGCAGTCGCTGACAATTTAGATTCTATAAAGGATTATGAAGAAATTAAAAAAAGATGGATAGATTGGTATATTTAATTTATAAATATGATAGAAACCCTATATGTTAACGGATGTAGTTGGACATCCGGTAATGAACTAGAAATAGACGAGAAATATTTAAAATTTATAGAATCTCTGGGTCTTAGATTTATAAACGAAAAGGGATTCGATTTATTTGATGGTGATGGTAATTGTGTTTGTTCTGCATCTGATTATTGGAACAAATTCAATTGGGGCTTCTATTTGTCACAGTCGCTGGGCTCATTAAATTATATAAATGGATCCAGGGGAGGATCCAGTAACGATAGAATAGTGAGAACTACGGTAGATTTTATTATGAAATTGCCAGAAGAAAAAAGAAAATCTCTACTTGTGGTGATAGGATGGACAATAAGCTCAAGGAGGGAATTTTATATAAAAGAATTAAAAGATTACGAAAGATTTAATACGCACGAAATTTTCAGTAAATCTGTGCCAGACATTTTTAAAATTTCGGAAGAGCAGAAAAAAAGATATGATCTTTTCCATTCTCTATATTTAGAAAACTTTCACGATAACACGGAAAGCATTAATCGATATACTAATCAGGTATATCTATTAGCAAATCTTCTAGATAATTTAGGAGTGAATTATCTTTTTTTTGATGCAATCGATCAATCTGGCGGGATTATTTATTATCAAAAAGAGGAAGATTTTAGTGATTTTTTGAACTGGCAAAGAAATAATAAAAGAATTATATCGGATTTATCAATGATGAACTTTAATTATTTAAATGGATATAAAACAGGACCCGGACTTCATCCATTATCAGAGGGTCACGAAGCATGGGCTAAATTTTTATTTGAAAAAATTAAAAATAGATTAATAGTAAATGGGAGATAAACTAAAAATAATCTGCGACGGGGATTCTTGGGTTTTTGGTTGTGAAATCGTAGATCCACTGATTGAGAAAAAATATGGTGGAGAGGGTATACATCCGGGTGCTTATGATTTTTTTCCAGAAAATGATTCATATAGAATCCCTAGAATTTTTTCCACGTATCTAGCAAAGATCATGGACGCAGAGGTTGAAAATTTAGCTTGGCCAGCTGATGATAACACGACGATATTAAATAGGACAGTGGTACATTTATCTAAGGAATATCTTGCTAAAGGTTTATCGACTGATAATTTATTAGTTATCGTTGGATGGTCATCACCTGAGAGAAATTCTTTTTGGTTTAAAGAAGGATCTGCTTCGACGAGATTTAGATTGTGGCCAAATGTTCAACATTTTGATTTTCCTTTACAAAAAAAATTCTGGGAAATATACGTTACGTCACTTTGGAACAGGGAAGAATATCTTCCAAGATACGTAATGAACGTATTACAGCTTCAAAATTTTTGTGATACACACAACATCAAATGGATTTGTTTTAACTCATTTTACCAGACACCTAAGGCAAACTCTCCCAAGGAGTGGAATGATCTGGAGATTAAAAAAGAACTATTGGATCTAAAATTAAATGGATCAATCCATGGATATTCGAGCAATACAGTAGAAAAAAATCGGAGAATACAAAATATGTATGAATACGTTTCTTTGTGGGAAACTATTAATCCGGATAGATTCTACATGAAGGATCAAAAAAATAACACATTTAAAAGCTTCATAGAAGCTAATAATCAGGACGATGCTTACTGTGGATGGCATCCCTCCCCATCATCGCACGAAATCTGGGCAGAAGAATTGTATCGGTATATAAAAGATAAAAATTTGATTTAATGAAAAAATTAGTTATTTGTGGGGACTCTTTTAGTATTGGAATAGGATGCCACGATTTAAATAATGAACCTTACGGATCTCTGTTAGCTAAGAATTTGGATCTAGAACTCATCAATTTAGCAAAGGGAAGTAGTACAAATCTTTCAATATTCCTCCAAGCTAAATATGCAATCGAGAACATCCCCGATATAGAATTATTAATATTTGGTACAACTTGTTATCATAGAACGGAATTTTTTCCAGAAGAAGCGGATCCTTACTCCACATTAAGCAATTCTCTGGTGAACTACCATCAATATCCTCCATATGGATATATGACATACCCATACCTTTTAGAAAATCCGATGAAAAATGATGGTAATGAAAAAAATTTAATGTTTACCGAAAATTATCACGGGGTAATAGACTACGTGGATAACATTTTAGGAAAAAACAATGGGGTAAATGATTCCGGATATTATAGAAAATTTAAAAGGGAGGATAATAAAAGAATGGAGCTTCTCAAGGATTATTATTTATATTTCTATGATGCTAGACTGCAGAAGCAAAATGATATGGGACAGATTATTATGGCCCACGTGTTGTTAAAAAATCAAAACATAAAACATTATATTTTAACACCAGATGTTTTAGACTTTGCTCCGTACGTCAACACCAAAAATTTGATTAACATAAATTGGGGAGAACTTTCTATTAAATTTCCGGACGATCTAAAATCTCTGCACACTTCCTTCGAAGGACATAAAGAAGTTTTTGAAAAAATAAAAAATAAAATTGATTCGAAATTAATCTAATGAGTAAAAAAATTGCTTTACTAGTTGGAGGAATGTATAGGGAATTTGAAATAGCTCACAAAAGTTGGCCATTTTTAAACTATAATAACATAGATGTTTTTTTCAGCACATGGGACAAAACATATGAAATAAATGAAAGGCTTGGAATAAACATAAAAGAAAATGTGGACTGTAGAAAAATAAAAGATTTTATACCAAATGCAAGAATAACCATATCGGAGGATTTCAGCGATGATAAAACAACAATAAGTAGTATTAAAAAAATAATATTTCATTGGAAAATTCTTAAAGGAATGATGGAAGAAACCAGAAATAATTACGACCTTATTATACTGACTAGGCCAGATATGGTTTATTTAGAAAAATCAAATTTCAATCTCCTACTGGAACATATTTTGGATGATTCTATATACGGATTAACCCCGATCGAAAAGTTAGAAAAATATCCTCATTACTACGTTCAGGATTGTTTATTTATTTCAAAATCCCATGTTATTTCCAGAATGATAGATACTTTAGATCCTTACACTTCGTGTGATGATATACACCTATTACTGAGTGAATATTTTATAAAAAATCAGGTAGAGGTTAAGTCTTTACACCCTCAATTTTTTGAATATTATGTTGCTAGAAGCATTCATAGAAATTTAAAAAATATTTCTTTTGAAAAAATGAAAGAAATAGGGTTAGATTGGTGGCACATAAAACACGACAACAGGGAAACGAATGAACTAAAAAATAAGTTAGATGAATGGGCTATAAAATAAATTTAGCTTTTGATTACATATTTCCTAATTTGGTATTGCCGAACGCTTCCAATCCGGAAATCGCAATTCTAAATTATCTATCTTCTTTAAATTCAAATAAATTTATTGGATGCACAATAAATGAATTCGATCCACAGGTCAACCACAATTATTTCGGATATGAAAACGGTGCAAGAATAAATTCACTAAGTGGATTTTTCTTTGAATCTGAACCATATCGTAGTTTATATGAAATAAATTATAATTCAATTTTCACATCTTCCTTTATTAATCCACAAAAATTCATATTTCCTATAAAACCGAATCCTGTATTTAATAATTTCTTGGGAATAGAATCAACAAATAAAAAAATATTCGAGGGTAATTATTTTTGGAAATATATCTCGAAAACAGCTATCGAAAACATCAATCGAGGAAACGGAAAAATACTTCTGGATTATACAATGGAACCTTTTATAGAAAAAGAAAGCTATGAAAATTTTCACAAGATTATTTCTATGGGTGTTTTAAATAAAAATTCAGTTTTGTTGCTTGTCAACAGTTTTAATGCTGACGATTGCTACAACCAATGGTTTTCCGAGGAAGAAAGAACTATTTCAGTTAAAAATGTACCTTTTTGTTTGGACTATTCATCCTGGTACTATTCTAAAAGCAACAGG
>Ga0169931_10004471_pt1 | contig 21766 bp, 18 predicted proteins | sample Kivu_15m_20L_FD_129675 | JGI IMG/M metagenome (GOLD analysis project Ga0169931, IMG submission 129675) | Freshwater microbial communities from Lake Kivu, Western Province, Rwanda to study Microbial Dark Matter (Phase II) - Kivu_15m_20L... | ecosystem: Environmental > Aquatic > Freshwater > Lake... | reverse complement strand
GGTCCCGGTTCGCCTTGTGGTCCGGCAGGTCCTGTTTCACCTTGTGGTCCGGCAGGTCCGGAATTGCCATTTCCAGAACTTTCTGCATACAATGCAAAAGGAACACTTAATAATTCTGAGGTGCCAACAGTTTCAAAACCCGAACCCGGATTTACCTCTACCTGAATCCACTGATTCCCCTGGTTCCATTGGATATCCGAAAATTCGCCACTCAAAGCTTGGCCTGCCCCAATTTTAAGATTGAACAATCCAAACTGGTTGGTAATAACTTGATGGTTTTCGCTGTAAATAGTTGGTCCGGAGGCTGATCCACTGCGAATACCGATTCTTACCTGCATATTGGAATTTACATAAACACTGCCCGAACTGTTGCGTGCAATGGCTTGATAATTAATGCCTTGTGGAACATTTTGCGCGATATTATTCAAGGATAGAAGCGAAAGCAGAAAAAGGAGGAAGAGATGTTTTCTCATGGTGTGATTCGGTTTCATAAATGAATCATGCAATTTACTATTAGAAGTAATTTATCTGTAGATCGTTTTTATCTTGGTTTGCGCGAGGCAATAAGTTTGTTTTTACTGTTTATAGAACAAAAAAAGCCGGCATGAAGCCGGCTTTAAAACAGCAATCAAGTTGATTAAAAGTTATGTGAATATCCTACGCTGAATGTTCTGCCGGGATTGAATGAGCTAAAAACCTGTTTTTGAGCTTCATATGATTGATAGAACGCTTCAAGTCGGTCACTTAAAATATTATCAACACGGAAGCTAAGTGTTGAGTTTTTCTCCTTCCCGGTTCTTAAGTTGAAGCTGAAATTGAGGCTGTGAAATGGTTCAGAATACACGTCAGGAAATAATCCGGCACCAACAACTGTGAGTGTGGCCCCTTTAACATTGTAAAATAGTCCTGCATCAAAGTTCTTTTCCGTGTCGTTGTAACTAAAGCCTGCATTAATTACATAAGGTGCCTGTCCTGCCATGGCTCTGGTTTGCTCAATGGTTTGACCGGTTTTTTCGTAAGTTTTTCTTGAGTTAAACTCAAGATCGGTCATGTCAATCTGCGATTGAACAATCGTAATATTTGCATTGAAATTAAATTTTTCAAGATTCTTCGCAATAAAATCAAGGTTTTTTCGCATTTCAAGTTCTAAGCCGAATAAAGTTCCATTTCCCACATTTCGGGGCTGGAATTCGGTACTGGTTTGCTGTTCCGGAATACGAACAAGCTCAATAGGTTTGTCAAAATGCTTGTAAAAGGCACTCACAGAGAAAATCTGTCCGCCTTCAAGAAACAACTCCCATCTTAAATCCAGATTGTCTATGCGTGTTTCACTTAATTGGCCATTCCAATCGCCGTAGGTAAACAAGGAACCATTAAAAATACGGTTAGTTACCGGGTCAAGTATTTGCGCAAAAGACAATTCCTTAAACGAAGGTCTTGCTATAGTGCGTGTATATGAAAACCGAATGTTTTGTTTTTCAGTGGCCGCAAATATAAAGTTGGCAGAGGGGAACAAATCAAGTGCATCAAGCACTTTAACATTGTCCAGATTCCTTCCTCCAACAGTATCGCCGTTGGCAAAGCGCTGATCGCGTCCTGTATGGCGTTGCACATAATTTTCTGCTCTTACTCCGAGTATCGTTTTCAGGCGGGGGCCTAAATTCATTTCGTTCGAAACATAAATCCCCGTATTGTTTACATTCGATGAGTAGGCATTGGGATTGGGGTTTGGGTTACCCGATTGATAATATACGTTGTTTTGTGTTCCGGGATAAATATTTTCGGGATTCAAAACAGTTGCAGGATCTGGCGTAGGCCAATTTTGTGAACCGAAAAATTGTATATCAAAAAATAAGATTTCATATTCTCTCATTTTGTAAACGTGACTTCCACCAAATTTAAGTTTGGCATCGATACTTTTAAATTTATAGTTGCGTGTTAAGTCAAGCTTGGCAACCGCATTCACCTCACTCAAGCTTCTCCATATTCTCGCTGGATTTCCACCTGCGCCAGCATTGAAGGCCGTATTTGTTTCACCAATGGTGAATGCTGTTTTTCTTATATCAGGATCAGCGGTTGTGGAAAATGTTCCTGCTAAGCGCCAGTCTATCTCCCATTTGTTTTGATTTAACAAATGAACTCCATTAAGTAATGCATGACTTAATGCTCTTTGATTGTACTCCAGATTGTCTGATGAAGCTATGTAGCCAGATTGTCCAACACCTTCGGGATTGTTATCAATATTAAACTTGCCTGCACGACTCTCTCCATTCTGCAAATGCAATAAATTCAATTTAATCTTTGAATTACTTGTCTTGTAAGCAAAACCTCCCAAAAGACCAAGCAGCGTATTTTGCTCGCCCAATTGTCCAACCTGCGAATTCGCTCTAGTCATTTCGAAAACATCGTTTTGAATGGACCTTTGAAATTCTCCGTATGTCACATCGTCGTAGTATCTGAAACTTGTTTTGTAAGAAGCCGAGAAAATGTACCCAATTTTGGGGCTGTTTGAAATACTACTGCCTTCGTTTTTATTCTTGAGCTCAATTTGATTTCCGGTCGAAACCGAGAAATTATAATCCATTAAACTGGTTTGTCGCTGGGCTGCCAGGGTAGGACTGAACGATTTTACAAATGTTGTTACTTGTTCAGGACTTGCCCCGCTTACTGGAGTTGGAATATTATCTGAAGTTGCATTGGATGGCAGGGCCCTGGTTCCATCATCAAAACCTAACCAATCGGTTTGGCCTCCTTCATAGGTTAGGTAGTTTGAATTGAAATGCATTTCTGGATTAAAACCAAGCCCAGCAGATACGGTGAATAGTTTTTCTTCCGGAAAATCTTTCGTTTCAATATTCATTAGTCCACCGGTGAAATCGGCAGGTAAATCGGCCGTGAAATTTTTACTTACAATCATGTTATCAATCAGATTGGTCGGGAAAATATCCATCTGCAAACTATTTCTGTCCGGGTCAAGCCCCGGGATGTCTACTCCGTTAAGTGTTGTTTTCGAGTATCTGTCGCCCAAACCACGCACATAAACATATTTCCCATCTTCGATGGATACACCGGTAACTCGCTTTGCGGCTTCAACTGCTGTTGCATCACCAACTTTCTTAAACTGTGCCGATGAAATACCATCCATCATAACAGCCGACTTTCTTTTAAGCGAAATAAGCGCAGCTTCGGAAGTTCTTATCGCTTCAGCTGTAATAATAACCTCAGTAAGATCATTTCCTTTTTGTTTCAGCCTAATATTTTGAAGCTGGGTAATTTCGCCCGATTTTACAATTACATCTTTGATAGCCGTCGTTTGATAAGAAACATAAGACACCTGCAACTCAAAAGTTCCGGCATCCACTGATATTGAAAACTGACCATCCAAATCGGCCGCTGCTCCATTGCTTGTTCCTGCAATTATTACTATGGCGCCAATGAGTGGCTCTCCGGTTTCATTGTCTATAACCGAACCTCTTATGGTTCCTTTTTGAGCTAATAGGCTCCCTCCGGTAAGTATAAGGGAAATCACCAAAAGAATAGAGTAGATTTTTCTCATGCGTCTAATATAAAAAATACAGACTAGCAGGTATAAGCCGCAAGTCTGTATAGTTGTTTAATCTATGACTTTACTGTTAGAATGCTCCAGCCTGCTTTGACCATGTCCAGCCAAATACGCTTTCGTTAGCCCCAGTTGTTAAGGTTCCTACAGATGAAGCTCCTGCTGGAGGAGTTGCACCGTTAAATACATCTTCGAGTGTCATGCCGGCAGGCAATAAGATTTGTAAATTCGTAAATGGACATCCGCCTGGTATATTAGCGCACTCTGCTCTATTGATAATTTGACCGGTAGAAATATTCTTAATACCGATGTTTGTAAGATTAACTCCTGTGTTAGCATCCAAATTAATCAGAGTATTCGCCTGAGCATTATCTGAAGTGCCTATAATAGTTCCGTTAATCATAGTGTGAGAGGCTAGGTAAGAACCTTCTGGACCGTCAAGTTCTAAACAATGGTCAGAAGCTGTAATTACAACCCAGTTGTCTACAGTGCCTGACCAAGACTGATCTGAGTCCAAGCCATCATCACCTGCATTCCAAACTACTGCGTTCTTAACATTTACTGAACCTCCAAACCATTCAATAGCATCATCTTGGTTTCCAACAACTTCGATATTCTCAATAACAGTTCCCGAACCAACGCCACCTAAAGTAAGTCCATTGATTTCATTACCAGCGCCAATGTTGGCACCACCATGACGAATAGAAACATACTTGATAACACCTGAGTTATCAGCATCATTATTTCCGCCATACAAACCATTGGGGTCTGAAGTTGGAATTCCTTCAATCTGAACCTCGCTGATATCTCCATTGTCGTTTGATGCTGAAATGCGTGCTTTTCCAAGTACAAGAACGCCTCCCCAAAGTCCGTTTACATTCGGCTCAAGATTTGGACTTCTGAAATTGCCTGAATTAATATCATCAATGTCAATTTCGTCGGCAATCGAAGTAAAGATGATTGGCTTTTCTGCGGTTCCTTCAGCCATCAATTTACCGCCCCTTGAAATTAGCAATGCGGTTGCATTGGCTCCTGTACCTGCTTCGCCTTTAATAATTGTTCCTGGTTCAATGGTAAGAGTAGCTCCGTCCAAAACGGTAATCCTTCCTCCTAATTGATAAACACGGTCGGCTGTCCAGGTAGTGTTTGATGAAATGTTAGCTGTAACTATAACGTTTCCGGTAGGGGCAACCGGTAGAATTGGATCCTGAACTTCATCTTTTCCGCAAGATGATACGATTCCAATGGCTAAAAATAAAGTTCCAAGAACTAATTTGCTGTTTTTCATGGTTTTGGTGTTGATTTTTCAGTAAGCAAACCAACATCCTTAATGTAAAAACAATGCTTTGGCATTGTTAAAATATTGTCAATTCCAATATTTCATCGAAAGAGTTTTAATTCCTTAAATAACAGTTAAACAGACAATTGCAAACGATCAAATATTAATGGAATATGAATATATTGTTAAGAGCTGAGGGGTTTAACATTGAGGTAATATTAGCTTCATATTAAAAGTGGCAGGAATTACTTAACTAGTACTATTTCCGGAGTGCTAATCTGGTTGCTCCTGTTTAAGGCCCGGTCTTCAATGCTGCACTCATATTTAATCGTATCCCAGGGCGAAAAAGGATTGTTTGTAAACAATTCCATAAACAGGTCTCCCTCAAGTTTCTTTACTTGTCCATCAGGAGTTAAATAAGGAATTCTACTGCTGTTACTTACCGTGTCTCCACCCGGAAACGGCGGAGTTGGCGTAACTTTCACCCAATTTCCATTTTGTTTTTCAAACATGCTAATGATGAAATTGTAATAGTGCTCGCCGTTTGGATCAAACGGCGGAAAAGTATCCTCAGGACGAAGTCCTAGATTGCCATCGCCATCGGTAAAGTAAAAATGAAGAATGCCCGAAGAGTCAGATCCGTCAAGGCCTTTTACCTGTTCAAAGTTTCTGAATTCAATCATTGGGACAGGACTGTCTGCTTCAGTCTTTTTGCAGGCTGAAGCAAGGAAAATGATACCTGAAGAAATTGCAATCGTGATACTGATTAATTTTGATGCCATATAATAAGACGAAGATACACGCTATCATTTAAATAAATTGAATAAACGGGAAGATCTCAGAAATCGTATTTTTTTTGAGCATACGAAAGAATCGTTTGAAACACTTGCTCTTGATATTTTTAGGTATCAAGCTTCTTGCAATCATGTGTATTCAAAGTGGATCAAGGAGCTTGGTGTGGATTTTACCCGGGTAGCATCGTTGAATGAAATACCATTCATGCCCATTTCATTCTTCAAAAATCATAAGGTTGTTTCAGGCGGACTTACACCTCAGCTTGCTTTCAAAAGTTCCGGTACAACCGGTACCACTACCTCTACTCATTATATATGTGATCCTTTGTTGTATGAGGAGAGCATCATAAAGGGCTTTACCAGAACTTTCGGAAATCCGTCAGAATGGATTTTTCTTGCCCTGCTGCCCTCTTACGCCGAGCGTCAGGATTCTTCACTGGTTTATATGATGAATGTATTGATGAAGGAAAGTAAGCATGCTTTGAATGGTTTTTACCTGCATAATTACACTGAGCTTTTAGGTGTTTTGCAAATGTTGCATTCTGCGAATCGAAAAGTCTGGCTCATCGGTGTTAGTTTCGCTTTGCTTGATTTTGCTCTCCTCAGGCCGCTGGCCTGGGATGGTTTGGTAGTTATTGAAACAGGAGGCATGAAAGGCAGAAGACGCGAATTGGTTAGGCAGGAGCTCCATGAGGAAATAAAAAAAGACTGGGCACTTCACTCCATTGAAAGCGAATATGGTATGACAGAACTATTAAGTCAGGCCTGGACCAACCGAGCTGGTTTGTTTCAAACCCCACCATGGATGAAAATATCAATCAGGGAGTCGGATGATCCATTGTCGGTTGGTGTTTTTGGTGAAACCGGGGGCATTTGCATAACCGATCTGGCAAACCTGGATTCATGCGCTTTTATATGCACTTCTGATTTGGGAAAAATGCATGTTGATGGCAATTTTGAAGTAATCGGACGTTTTGATAATTCAGATTTACGAGGTTGCAACCTTTTAGCAGAATTCTGAAAATCAAATAATTAGGCATTGTTTATTTACCTTTTCGGGGCGCTGATATTTTTGTGTAATATTTACTTGATATAAAATTTGCGCATAAAGATTCTATTCCTATCTTTGCAGCCCGTTTGGAAAATCGTATTCTTAAATCTTAAGAAACAAGTGGATACACTAAGTTATAAAACAATTTCGGCCAATAAGGCTACTGTTACCAAAGAATGGGTAGTGGTAGACGCCGAAAACATGATTCTGGGCCGATTGAGCTCTCATGTTGCCATGATTATTCGTGGAAAGAAAAAGCCATCATATACACCGCATGTTGATTGTGGTGACAATGTGATTGTCATTAATGCTGAAAAGATAGTTCTTTCAGGCAGCAAAACTGACGACAAGGTTTATACCCGTTACACGGGATACCCTGGAGGTCAGCGTTTCCAGACTCCACGTGAGTTGCTTGGAAAGCATCCTGAACGTATTATTGAAAAGGCAGTTAAAGGCATGCTTCCGAAAAACCGTCTGGGTCGCCAGCTTTTCGGAAATCTTTACGTTTATTCAGGTAGCGAACATCCTCATGCAGGACAAAATCCCAAAACCATTAATCTCAACGACCTTCGGTAATGGAAATAATTAACGCAAGCGGGAGAAGAAAAACTTCGGTAGCCCGCGTATATCTTAAGCCTGGTAGTGGTAAAATCACCATTAACAAGCGCGATATTGAACAGTATTTTACTGTTCCAACCTTGGTTGGATCAGTAAAACAGCCTTTTGCCGTAACAGAGCATGAAGGAAAATTCGACGTCGTCGCTAATGTTCAGGGCGGTGGAATCAATGGTCAGGCTGGAGCACTTCGTCTTGCTATCGCAAAAGCTTTAGTAATCATCGATGAGGCAAATAAACCTGCGCTTCGCACCAACGGACTCATGACCCGCGACCCACGTATGGTAGAAAGAAAGAAACCGGGACAGAAAAAAGCGCGTAAGCGTTTCCAATTCAGCAAACGTTAATCACCGACCTCATAATAATATGTCAAGAGTTTCAACAGATCAATTACTGGAGGCCGGAGTTCATTTTGGCCACCTGAAAAGCAAGTGGAATCCGAATATGGCTCCTTACATTTTCATGGAGCGCAACGGAATTCATGTTATCGACCTTAATAAAACCTTAGCAAAGCTGGAAGAAGCCTCTTCTGCCATGAAGCAAATTGCTAAATCAGGTAAGAAAATTCTATTCGTTGCCACAAAGAAACAAGCGAAAGAAATTGTTGCCGAAGCTGTTAAGAAAGTAAATATGCCTTACGTTACTGAGCGCTGGCCCGGTGGTATGTTAACCAATTTTGCAACTATTCGTAAAGCGGTTAAGAAAATGGCCAGCATCGACAAAATGGCTACTGATGGCACTTACGAAACCATCTCGAAGAAAGAAAAGCTGACAATCACTCGCGAAAGAGAAAAACTTGAAATTCAGTTTGGTTCTATCTCCGATATGACTCGTCTGCCTGCCGCTCTTTTTATTGTTGATATCGCAAAAGAACACATCGCAGTGGCTGAAGCTCGTAGACTAAACATTCCAACTTTCGGAATCGTTGATACCAACTCAAATCCAAATTTGGTTGACTATCCAATTCCAGCCAATGATGATGCTGCCAAGTCTATCTCTTTGATCCTTGAAGTTGTTACAGGAGCTATTTCTGAAGGTCTTAGCGAGCGCAAAATGGACAAAGACAAAGGCGATGACCAAAAGGTTGAAGCTCTTGCAAGTGACGAGGAGTCAAAAGACTAATTTGTACTTTTAATTTTTACCCTTAAATAAAATAATCATGTCAACAGTTGCAATTACTGCTGCAGATGTAAATAAGCTTCGTCAAATGACCGGAGCCGGAATGATGGATTGCAAAAAGGCTCTTACGGAGTCAAATGGCGATCTTGAAGCCGCTATTGACTTTCTTCGCAAGAAAGGTCAGAAAGTAGCCGGAAACCGCGCCGATCGTGAAACCAATGAAGGGGTAGTTATCGCATCGGTGAACTCCGGAGCGAATCGTGCCACTTTGGTTTCGCTTAATTGTGAGACTGATTTTGTTGCCAAAAATCAGGACTTTATCAACTTTACTCAGCAAATCTCTGACATCGCAAATTCAAATCAACCAGAAAATCTTGAAGCTCTTTTAGCAATTCAGATTGATGGACTTCCCATTGGCGATAAGATTACGGAGCAAATTGGAAAAATTGGTGAGAAAATTGAACTCAGTTATCATCACATCTCAGCTCCTTTTGTAATTGCTTACAACCACCCCGGCAACAGATTAGCTACAATCGTTGGATTTAGCAAAGCTGGTGTAAATGGTTTGGATACAGTGGCAAAAGACGTAGCTATGCAAGCTGCTGCAATGGCTCCTGTCGCCTTAGATAAAGATGATGTGGATAGCTCAACTCTTGAAAGAGAGCTTGACATTGCACGTGAGCAAATCAGAGCAGAAGGTAAGCCCGAAGAAATGGTTGAAAAAATTGCTCAGGGTAAACTCAACAAATTCTACAAAGACAACACCTTGTTGAATCAGGAATTTATAAAAGACAACAAATTAACTGTTCGTCAATACGTTCAAACCATTGATAAGGATTTGATGGTTACCGGTTTCAAAAGGTTTTCTGTTGGAAACTAATAATTTTACAAAGAGAGGCAATTGCCTCTCTTTTTTTTGATCTTTATCCCGTTTTTAACGGGATTTTTTTTAGCCAATAAAATGAAATACAAAAGAATTTTACTAAAACTGAGTGGTGAGGCTCTCATGGGTGAAAAGCAATTTGGTATCGACCCCAATCGCTTGGCAGCCTACGCCTCCCAAATCAAAGAAATTGCAAACGCAGGTGTTCAGGTTGGAGTCGTTATTGGTGGAGGTAACATCTTCAGAGGCATTCAAGCTGTTGAAGGTGGCATGGATCGGGTTCAGGGAGATTATATGGGTATGTTGGCCACTGTTATTAATTCTATGGCTTTACAATCAGCGTTAGAAAGCGAAGGTGTTCAAACTAGACTGCAAAGTGCCATCAAAATGGAGCAAATCTGCGAACCGTTCATCAGACGCAGAGCTGTCAGGCATTTAGAAAAAGGGAGAGTGGTTATTTTTGGCGCAGGAACCGGGAATCCTTACTTCACTACCGATACTGCCGCAACTCTCAGAGCAATTGAAATTGAAGCCGATGTAATTTTGAAAGGCACCCGGGTGGATGGTATTTATACAGCAGATCCGGAAAAAGATCCAAGTGCCACTAAATACGACACAATCACATTCAACGAAGTATATAGTTTGGGCTTGAATGTAATGGATATGACTGCGTTCACATTATGCAAGGACAATAAGCTTCCTATCATCGTTTTTGATATGAATAAGGAAGGTAACTTAAAGCGTGTGATGGAAGGAAAGCAGGTTGGAACCCTTGTAGAATTCTAAAATGTTGATTTAACCCGCAAAAAATTCGTTATTTGCAGTCGCTTTTGAATAACCATGAATGAACTTGTAAAACCACACATCGAAAATGCTACCAGCTTAATGGATAAAGCGATTTCGCACCTGGAAGCTGAGCTTGCGAAAATACGCGCCGGAAAAGCAAATCCTTCAATGCTTGAAGGTATTTTCGTCGATTACTATGGCAACAGCACCCCGCTGAATCAGGTGGCCAGCGTGAACACACCCGATGCCCGCACACTTGTAATTCAACCTTGGGAAAAAAACATGCTGGGCCCCATCGAAAAAGCGATTTTTGCTTCAAATATGGGTTTAACACCTCAAAATGACGGAATTATGGTTCGCCTTAATTTACCTCCGGTCACCGAGGAACGTCGCCTTGGACTCGTTAAACAGTCGAAAGCTGAAGCAGAAAATTGCAAAGTAAGCATCAGAAATATCCGGAGAGATGCCAACGAAGCAATTAAGAAATTAGTAAAAGATGGACTAGCCGAAGATCTTGCTAAGGATGCTGAAACTAAGATTCAGCAATTAACAGATGCATACATTTTGAAAACAGATAAGCAACTGGAGGTTAAAGAAAAAGAAATTATGACCGTCTAATAGGTCAGTTTCTCTAGAATATAAAAATAAAAAAGGGGGCTTTGCGGCCCCTTTTTATTTATCATTCAACAGTAACAGATTTTGCCAGATTTCTGGGTTGATCTACGTTACAGCCTCTCATAATGGCAATGTGATAAGCCAGCAACTGCAGCGGAATAACACTTAATAGCGGCGTTAATTCCTCATCAATTTCAGGGATTTCAATCGTATGGTCGGCAAGCGATGATACATCCTGATCGCCCTGAGTTACAATGGCAATGATCTTACCGCCACGTGCTTTCACCTCCTGCACATTGCTTAGGATTTTTTCATAAGCTCCTTTATTCGGAGCTATAACAACTACCGGCATGTTTTCATCAATCAACGCGATAGGACCATGCTTCATTTCAGCAGCAGGGTAGCCCTCCGCATGAATGTATGAGATCTCCTTCAGCTTAAGAGCTCCCTCAAGTGCTATTGGGAAGTTGTACGAACGTCCCAAATAAAGGAAGTTGTTCGCATGCTTGTAAATTGAACTAATGTATTTAATCTGACTATCCAGCTTTAGTATCTCTTCAATCTTTGAAGGCAAGGAATCAAGTCCATTCAACATTTGCTGGTACTTGGTCGCTGTAATGGATCCTTTTCGGTGACCAATTACCAAAGCCATTAATGTTAAAACAGTTACCTGTGCAGTGAAGGCTTTGGTTGAAGCAACCCCAATTTCAGGACCGGCATGCGTATAAGAACCGGCATGAGTTGCTCTGGCAATGGAGGATCCAACCACATTGCAGATACCAAAAATGGTGGCTCCTTTTGATTTGGCCAATTCAACAGCAGCAAGTGTATCGGCTGTTTCGCCCGACTGACTTATCGCAATAACTACGTCGTTTTCTGTTATGATCGGATTTCTGTACCTGAATTCTGACGCATATTCGACTTCAACAGGTATTCTCGCAAGATCTTCAAACAAATATTCACCGACCAAACCAGCGTGCCACGAAGTTCCGCAGGCTACAATAATAATTCGGTTGGCATTCATTATTTTGCTCTGGTAATCAATGATACCGCCCAAGGTTACTTCACCAAGTTCAATATTCAATCGACCCCTCATATTGTCACGGATTGAACGGGGCTGTTCGTAAATTTCCTTTAACATGAAATGATCAAAACCACTCTTTTCAATGGTTTCCAGCTGCATTTCCAACTCATGAATATAAGGAGTCTTGTCTTGATTTTTGATGGTTTTGATCTTGAGCTCCTTGCCACGCTCTAAAATCACAATTTCCTCATCATCAAGATATACTACGTTTCTGGTGTACTCGATAATCGGCGTTGCATCCGAAGCTATAAAATACTCATGATTTTCACCTACACCAACCACCAGTGGAGAGCCCTTCTTGGCACCAATCATCATATCAGGGTGATCTTTCGAAAGAATCACAATCGCGTAAGCACCAACAACCTGATTTAGAGCAATCTGTACCGCTTCTACGAAGTTTACTTTTTCGTTGTGAATGATATTATCAATCAGATAAACAAGAACTTCAGTATCCGTATCGCTTTTAAATTTATGCCCTCTGTTCTCAAGCTCTTTTTTAAGACTTGCGTAATTTTCTATAATACCGTTGTGGATGATCACCAAATCTCCTGACTCGGAGAAGTGTGGATGCGCATTTTTGTCATCAGGTATTCCATGTGTTGCCCATCTTGTATGACCAACGCCTAAGGTTCCTGAAACATTTTTGTTTTTCGCAAACTCTTCCAGGTCAGCTACTTTTCCTTTGCACTTATACAGGTGAATATCATTGCCGGGAGGCAATAAAGCAACACCTGCACTGTCGTAACCTCTGTATTCGAGGCGATGCAAACCTTTAATTAGAATCGGATAAGCTTCGCGCTCTCCCATGTAAGCAACAATACCGCACATAAGCGTTTATTTTGATTTAGTTTAAGGTAGAATTTGATAAATTAATTCGAGCTTCACCCGTTTATCCGGGTTTTGCCCACCAAACAAAGGTGTTCTAAAGGCAGTTACCGCTGTTCCGCTGGGTTGTATAAACAAACCATTGTCCTCGATAATACCATTTAAGCGCCCCTGAATGTATCTTGCAATATTAAAAACATATTGCTTATTTGCTGAATCATAAATTCCTCCGGGATACTCTCCGCCAACCAATAAATCCGGAGTTAGCACCAGATTGCCTTCTGAATCTTTGGAAATTAAATCTAAAGTAGGATTGGGGCTGTATTTCCCCAGATTATCAACATCAACAGGCACAATAAGTCTCGCAGAATTTACCATGATTCTTCGGCCTGCATGCCAGCTGATAAGGTCAGGAAGATCAACACGGGTGCGCAGGCCAGACATGGTTTGAACAAAACTTCTTTGGTCGGCAATAGCCGGATTATTGATTGTTTCATTTACCAGACTGCTGTAAGTATGGTTAAATCGGGTAAACCTGGCCGAGTTTTCATTGATGGCTAGACTGATTCTCAGACTATCAGCTTCGTTGTTTTTGTAATACAAATCCAAGCGAGCTCCGGATGTTAGAATTAAATCCAGAATTGCACCCTGACCAGGAGTATTGTCATACGTTTCAGCGTTAACATAAACACCCTTGAAAAATTCGGTAAACGCAGAAATACTCAAAAGCGACGAGCTGTTAGCGGCAATGTCAGCCGCAAGCGATAAATCAACGGGAATCCTCAATTGTGGTGCCTCTCGCAAACCTGTTACTGTTACAGAGTCGCGTATTCTGGGAACAATAAAGCCTGTTTCACCTATTGGGTTTGCGGAAATCAACAAACTATCGTTGCTGAAATAATCATTCGAGCGACTCATGTTTTCCAGCACCCTGAATAGCTTGAATTTCTGCAGTCCGTTTAACTTCGTTACATCGCCATAAAAGCCTCTGTAAGGAATTACCATGACCATTGAGTCAGGCGTAAAACCTTCTCCAAGAGTGATATTGCTCAGGGTGGGGACCACCTGTGCATAAAAACCAGCCTGAACTTTCCCAAGTAAGGGGTCATTGTATGCACCCAAAAGGTTAGCACTTAGTTCATCACTTTTAACAGAATCCTGTCTTTCAAGCGATGTTCTAATGGTAAAAGAATCTGTAACCAGTAAGTTCACAAGGTCATCCGGATTTTGAACTTCAAGGCCCAAATCCGGTTCACGACAAGAAAAAAAGGTCGCCGAAACGATTATCAATAGTAAACCCGGCAAAGCCTTCAAGCTTGATACCGGGTTTGATAGTGAATAATTATTCAATTACTTTATGTGTTATTGAACCTGAATTAATCAGCCATTTCGGCCACTTGCTCCCCCGTGAGAACCTCCTCATAAAAGTTCGAACAAATATCAGCGTGCTCGACCGTCATAAAGTCTTTTGCAACAAACTTTCCACTCTTCTCAGCGAAATCAACCAAGGTTTTATCAGCAAGATGATCTGCAATAACAACACCGTCTGCAAATGTGATGGCATGTTTCATAAGGTTGACATAAGTCGGATCTTTTAGAAGCGCAGTGTCCTGAGCATCAATTCCATCAAGAATTAGCTTTTCGGCTAAGCGGTGGTCCATTGTGTCCTCAAATTGATCATTATAAAGAGATACAACAATCTTACTGTCAGAAAACAATGGATCGTCTGCGTAGTTTTTCTTTATAAGAACAGGCAGCAAAGCGGCCATCCAGCCGTGACAATGAATTACATCGGGCGACCAGCCAAGTTTCTTAACTGTCTCAAGTACACCTTTGCAGAAAAATAACATTCTCTCATCGTTGTCATTGAAGAACTTATTGTTCTTATCGGCAAAAACATATTTCCTTTGAAAGAACTCTTCATTGTCAATAAAGTAAACCTGCATTCTTGCCGCTTGAATAGAAGCCACTTTAATAATCAAAGGCTGGTCATTGTCATCAACAATCAGGTTCATTCCTGAAAGACGTATCACTTCATGCAGTTGATTTCTTCTTTCATTTATACAGCCATAACGCGGCATAAATGTTCTTATTTCTCTTCCTTTTTCCTGTATCAGCTGAGGTAAATCACGGGCTGTTTTTGAAAGGGGAGTCTCCGGCAAATAAGGCGTAATTTCTTGCGAAACAAACAATACTCTTGTCTTCGTCATACGTAATCAATTTAATGTGAAATAGAAATGCTCAGCGAACCAATCAAAAAGAAACCGTGTTTGTGAAATGTATCGGTGGATAGGTTCATTCTTACGTTATTCGTAAATGCGACCACAAAATTACGAAAAAATTTTGGAAATAATCAAGGTGCTTCTATTAGCTTTGCTCCCTTTTTCAACCTAATCGACGCATACAGCGTTAGTTATATGGCCTTTAAAGGCAATTAATTTAAATGGAAATCCTCAGAACCGTTCAGGAACTTCAACAATTCAGGTCAAATAGCAGGATTCAAAACCGAAAAATTGGTTTTGTTCCTACCATGGGCGCCTTGCATGAGGGCCATTTTTCCCTGGTGAAAAAAGCTCAGGAAGAAAATGATGTTACCATTGTGAGCATTTTTGTGAATCCAACTCAGTTCAATGAAAATGCCGACTTTGTTAACTACCCACGCAACGAAAATGCCGATTTGGAGCTTCTGAAAGAATTTGCACCCGACGCGGTTTTTTTGCCAAAGTCCGAGGAAATGTACACCGGCGGTATGCAGATGCTTGATTTTGATCTCAAAGGCCTCGATAAAGTTCTTGAAGGTAAATTCCGTGCCGGGCACTTTCAGGGAGTCATTACCATCGTAGATAAGTTTTTTGATCTGGTTAAACCCACTAAAGCCTACTTCGGCTTGAAGGATTACCAACAATTGGTGATCATTAAAAAGATGGCTGCCAGCCGGTATCCTTTGCTGCAAATCATTCCCTGTCCAATTGTGAGAGAATCAAGTGGCCTTGCCATGAGCTCCAGAAATCAGCGCCTCAGCGCAGAGGAGAAACAGCAGTCTCTGGCCCTCTCCCAATCATTATTTTTTCTTCGCGATCACTGGCGAAAAGAGCCTTTTGCCCACTTGATGCAACAGGCAAATAAAATCATCTCGCAATCAAATGCGGAACTCGAATACCTTGAAATTGTTGATCCGATAACTTTAAATACGCTTTCAGATTTCCCACAATTTGATTGTGTAGCTTGCATTGCAGCCAGGCTTGGTTCTGTAAGGCTTATTGATAATATCATATTGCCTTCGGCAGATTGATTGCTCAATCCACACATTTGATGTAGTTTCGCGCCCAGAAAGTCATGCAAATACAGGTTGTAAAATCAAAAATCCATCGGGTTACAGTTACTCAGGCGGATTTGAATTATGTTGGAAGTGTTACCATCGACGAAGATTTGATGGATGCAGCCAACCTAATCGAAAATGAAAAGGTTCAGGTCCTCAATATTAATAATGGCGAGCGGCTGGAAACTTATGTCATCAAAGGAGGAAGAGGTTCCGGAGTAATCTGTATGAACGGGCCGGCCGCCCGCAAAGTCGCCCTTGGCGATATTCTCATCATTATCTCCTACGCTTCCATGGATTTTGAAGAAGCCAAATCCTTCAAGCCTTCTGTTGTTTTTCCCGACACCGCTACCAATAAACTCCGCTGATTTATGAAACGCATTTGGAGTTCAGTCAGAGTGTATGTCTTCCTGGGCATAGGCTTGCTGCTACTTTATCTTGTGTTTAAGGATGTTGATTTGGTTTGGATGTGGAATGAAATCAAAAAAGCAAACCCATCCTGGATTGCCTTGTCGTTCGCATGCGGACTTGTAGCCATGATTTCCCGGGCCTGGCGATGGAGGATCATTCTTGAACCTTTGGGCTACAAACCGGGATTACTTAATTGCTTTAATGCTGTAGCCATTGGTTACCTGGCGAATATTGGTGTTCCCCGAATGGGCGAGGTGGTGCGCTGCACCATGCTCAATCAAACCGACAAAGTACCCGTAACCCAACTTATCGGGACGGTTATTCTGGAAAGGGTCATCGATTTGTTAATTTTGCTGAGCCTCATCGGGGTGGTTATTTTAACCCAGTTCGAGCGTTTTGGTAACTTTTTCAGAAAAGAAGTATTTGGAGATAAACTAGATAAAATTGGCGAAGTCATTCACCAGCTCGGCTGGTGGATTTATCCTTTATTGCTGGCCGTCGCCCTCGGTGGAGTATTATTTATCAAATACATTTTCAAAAATTTCGCACACCTGGGCATCGTTGCCAAAATGCTTAACCTTTTTAAAGGGATAGGCGATGGCTTTACAACCTTGTTTAAAATGAAGAATAAGGGAGCGTTTTTTCTGCACACCTTCTTTATTTGGTTCAATTATTTTTTAATGACCTGGGTTTGTGTCTACGCCTACGACCCAACAGCAGCCTTAAAAGCATTTGACGGACTGTTTTTAATGGTGGTAGGAGGACTTGGAATGACCGCCCCGGTTCAGGGAGGTTTTGGAGCGTTTCATTATCTGGTTGAAAAGGCGCTACTTATCTACAACATTGGACCCTCAGTTAATCCTATCAATGGTGAAGAATTAAGACCCGGGCTTGTTTTCGCTACCATTGTACACAGTACACAATTTGTAATGACGGTTTCTGCAGGCGTTTTTGCACTCATAAGCATGACTCTGAAACGTAAAAAACAAGCTCAAGTTGAATCCCCGGCAAGCCATTGATTCTAAAATCTGTTCAACAGAAGCACTCAAAAAACTGCTTGCTGTTTGGCGTTTGCAATCTCAAACAGTTGTATTCACCAATGGCTGCTTTGATGTATTGCATCGCGGTCATTTGGAGTATCTGGCCGAAGCCGCCTCGCTGGGAAACAAATTGGTGATTGGCTTGAACGAAGACCTTTCGGTTACGCAACTCAAAGGTCAGGGTCGTCCCGTAAACCCATTCAGCGACAGAGCGCTTGCACTGGCATCCTTGCATGTAACCGATGCCATTTGTGGTTTTTCTGAGGATACTCCCTTTGAATTAATTCGGCAAGTCATGCCCGATGTACTTGTCAAGGGTGGCGATTATACCGAAGAACAAATTGTTGGAGCTGATTTGGTAAAATCGGCCGGAGGCCGGATAGCCATTATTCAATTTACAGAAGGCTATTCAACCACCTCTTTTCTCGATAAAATAAGAAAAAGCGATTAGCGGCTAACCATTAATCGGCTAACGCCGCGAAACTTACCTGCATTTATTACAACCTGGTAGGTCCCGGGGGGCAAATCAGATACGGGTAATTCAAGCAATTCTCCCGGCGAAAGTGACTGCAATTCACGTTGGTAGGCGATTCTGCCGGAGGCATCAACAACTACATAACTCAGGTTGCTCAAGGTTTCAGTAATATCAGGCTTGATGTAGGCCAGCGTACTTGCAGGATTAGGGAAAAGCGAGAAAGGCTCCTGAGTAGCCGCATTCTCAATGCCTGTAATGGTAATTACCCTCACTTGAACCATCGCCGTATCGCTGCATTCGGCCCGGGTTACCCGCATAATCACATTGTAGGTTCCGGGATCGCTATAATAATGAGAAACCTCATCTTCGCCCGAAAGCATCATTCCATCGCCTAAGTCCCAAAAAACCGACTCAGATCCTGAGCTCGTATTGGTAAATACAACCTCCTCTTCTTCTTGCTTTACCTCGGTAAGCGAGGCCATCATACTGGCTTCAATTGCATTTCCGGCGTTAATGGTAATCCATTCGTCAACCTGCAGGCTTTGTCCGCTCAATAAATAGGTCACGTGGTATTCATCGGCCCGCAGGGCCTGAACAAGCCAGCTGCCGCTGACTTGGCTTCGTTCGGCAACAATACTGTCGTTGCTGTTTACAATTCGAACGTCCCACAAGGTTGCAGAAGAATTGTTAAAGGAAATCTGCCCGTCGCCTCCCGAACATCCCTCCTGAATGGCATTTGCCTCTATGCCGGCCCTGTAGTGAATAAAAAAACGATTTTGTATGGTGCCCTCGTTTAAAAATACACTGTAATCCGGCTCTGTTCTTAAATTTTGAAATGTCCCGCTGATCCTGTCTTCCAGGTAAATCATGGCGGTAGCCGAAAAATGAACCACTTCGCTCAAGCGAAAGGTATAGTAGCCACTATTGGCAATTTGAACTCCTAAAGGAATTGAATCGGAATCGGTGACTGTTTGGCGACCTTGAATTGCCAAATTTAGGTTAGCCTTCTGGCTAAAAAGCATCGTGGCATTCGGCAAATTCAGTTTAATGGCATCCTGGCCCTCCAGAGCTTCGTCTGAGTTATTGTCAGCATCATACCAAATCAAGGTTTCATCGCGCTTTTCACCATTTACAAGACTCAATTTCAAGAAAGAACGCAGCGTACTCACCTGCACGGCATCCACCCGAGTAATATCGCTACGGTGGCTGTTTTTAAGTCTCAATGTATCGGCTGAAAAGGCTTTTACAAAAAAGCCCTCCTGAATCCCTATGTTGGGACCGGCGCCATTGATACCCAGGCCTTCGTTTTCCGAAATCGCCAGCCATGCTGAAAGGCTTCCATTATAACGGTTGCCTGTTCCCATTCTGTAAATGGTTTTACTGATCATAGGCGATTGGTCCGAAGCCACTTTGTTCCAGTCGATTGGCGACAGATAAGGGTTACCAATCAGGTTAAAGCCATCGAATGTGCTGTTGTTTCCGCTAAGCAGCAAGGGTATATTTATTTCGCCTCCGGCCGATGCCCCCCGGCTACTCAACACCGAGCCGCCTTCGAGCTTCACACTGTATCCTTTGCCTCGTATGAGTTCACGGCTTGCTCCCAGCGAATAGTAAGCTTGAGTAAATTGATCTCCACTTGAAAGTGGATCGTATTCCCAAACCGAAGAATTGCTGTTTTCTTCCCAGGCTACTCCGTCAGGACCCGGAACGGGTATTGCATGCGCATAATCAATTAGCTGAAGGCCTTCAAAAGGATTGCTGATGAAAACCTGTTGTTGCCCTGAGCCGTGTATATATCGTTCGGATTCTACAGTGCCTTCTATTGTTCCCTGTCCGGTTCCGGAAATGAGCCCGGTGGAAGCGCTATCAGACTTTAAGGTAAGACTGTCATTTGTCAGCAATGTGCCTTCATCGAGTTTGAGAACACCTTTAAGATTTACTTTTTGTTGGATTGTTCTGGCGCCGGAGCCACTGATTCTTAAATTGTTGTAGGTTCCGGCTACCAAGGTTTGATTTTGGTTACTATCGTAATGCACTGAACCGGCAAAATAGGGATGGTTAAATCCTGTAAGGGCTTGCTGCTGGCTCGCAGGGGATGCTTTAATATGCAGTGCATCCTGATTTCCCATTGAAAAATTTCCTGAACCATTAATCCTGCTGATGGGATGATTCAATTGAAGTCTTGTCCCTGGAAGGCTGTCTACACCCATTTTGAAATCGCCGCTAACTTGCATGCTCCGGTGCGTCACCGCTAAACCTCCGGCTTCGCCGGGATTGTAAAACATCAAATTCCGGCAAAGAAAATCCTCGTCGGTACCAATCTGAACCTGTTGGTCTTTATGCGTTCGAATCCATAAATTATTATAAGTAAGCGAAGGCACCAGCTGGTTTAAGGGATTGCTCCACACCTCGCCATTTCCAAAAAAGGTAGTTCCGGAGGCTTCTTCAAAAGTAGAGTCGTTTAACTGAACCACCGAGGCATCTCCTTCAATAACCAAAACACCACTGCCTTGATTAATAACACCTTCTTGAATGATTGAAAACACATCGAGAACAAACTCACTCAGTTTTAATGAAGCGCCGTGGTTTATGTGTAGGTTTCTGATTACCAAGTCGTTTTGAAGAGTGTATTCAGAAGCACCCGTAATAAATAAGTCGGCATCCAGGAAATGCCCGGTTCCACCCAATTGTTGGTTTTCGCTGCCTGAAAGGCTGATGTAGGTGTTGGTATTGTTAATCAGAACACCATTATTTACAAGGTTACCCGAGACTGAAAGGAAGGAATTAAAGTTCTCTGCTAAAGTCAAAGATGCCCCTTCATGAATAATTAAATTGGCGCAATGTGCTGGAACGTTTCCGCTTAGTTGGGGGAAATGGCTTGCCCCGCTGCCAATGGTTACGTTTGTGCAACGTGTTGGAACTATGGCGGGGTTCCAGTTCGCGGCATCGTGCCAGTTGTTGTTCAATCCTAGCCAGATAGCGGTTTGAGGTAATCCGGGGCTAAACACGAACCTCGCATTTTGTGCAGGTAAAACGGTGGGACTGGAAGATTTGATGGCTACAGTGCTGTTGTTCAATCCCTGAAGTGAGTTGTTCCATGGGTTTGAACCCGGAACCACTGATCGGGCATGCACATCGCTGCGATGGCTGCCCCGAAGTCCTATTTGGAAGAATTGCTCATAGCCTTGCCAGCAGTATTCAGATGCCCGATAGGCAAAGCTTACAGACTGTTCGTTTTCAGAAAGAATAATCTGAAAATCGAAGCGATTGCGATTTTCTCCACAGTATCCGGTGCCTTCGGCATCGTCCATGGATTTGAAGTTGTTCCACTCAATGATGAACGTTCGGTTGGGTGCAGCTCCGCTGCGACGAGTTCTTACAGATGCTTCTCCCGCGGTCCAGCGACCTTCCAGGTCGCCATTTAAAGCAGATATGATACCCTCAATGTTGGTTTCGGATTGCAATACATTCGTAAACGGAATAACAACCCCGGCAGCTACTATAGGATTTTGTTCACCAAACCAAATCCATCCATTCGTGGCTACGCCACAATGTGAATAGGCTTGTCCGTTAAATTGAAAACTAAAGCCGATAGGTTGTCCCGGAAAAATGTCTTCATCGGTTGGTGATATTGCTGAGGGATTTCCCGGGTTGGCAGCTCCGCTTGCCAGAATGATAGTTTCTACACTATTTGTTAGAGGCTCAAAAGGAAGGTCTGTTCTGTAGGAGAAGGTGTACGAGCATGCCACTTGGGCTTCGGAACTGAATCCGGCCAACAGGAACATACAAATAAAAACATACAATTTCTTCAACAGGGCGAAATATGAATTCAGCCCTGTATACCTCTATTCGCGAAGGAATGTTTCACTTTAATCAGGTAAAAAAGAAAAAGGAGCCGAAGCTCCTTTTTC
>Ga0169931_10004470_pt1 | contig 21767 bp, 19 predicted proteins | sample Kivu_15m_20L_FD_129675 | JGI IMG/M metagenome (GOLD analysis project Ga0169931, IMG submission 129675) | Freshwater microbial communities from Lake Kivu, Western Province, Rwanda to study Microbial Dark Matter (Phase II) - Kivu_15m_20L... | ecosystem: Environmental > Aquatic > Freshwater > Lake... | reverse complement strand
TTTTGATATGCGAAAATAGCAATAGCTCTATAGGGCCCTTATGATTTTGATCATAGTTTGACATGATTGAACTTCATGCAAGTTTTTTCTTTAGTTTGAATTTTCTACAGGGGGTACAAATATGGTAACCTCATCTTTTTGAAGAGGTTTTCAAAATATGCAGGGGTTTGGAGTAATCTGCTGCCGTACCATGAGAACATCTCACCATCTACAAGTATTACCTGTGATTCCGGGAAAAGCACCCGATAAAAGTCAAGGTGTTTTTCTTTGAATCTGTAAGGTTCTGAAGATAATAATATATATTCCGGACACAAAAGTCGTATTTCATCAACCGATAATTGAGGGTATCTTTGGTATTGATGGCTTACTGATTTAAAGCCGGTACTTTCCAGAGTAAAATGGATAAAAGTATCATTTCCTATGGTCATTATAGGCTTTTGCCAGATCAGGTAAAGCGCAGATTTAGGTGCAGTAAGGCAAGGAAGTTTAAATTCAGTCAGTTGATTTACTAATGTTGCCATGCATTCATTGTGAAGTAACTCATTTAATGACTTCAGATATTGAATTAAAGATTCTTTATCGCTGATATCACCCACAAAAACCGGAAAAATTTTTGCTAATAGTTCGATATCCTCCTTTCTGTTTTCTTCCATTGTTGCAAGAATCAGATCAGGTTGTATGTATTTTATTTTATCCAGGTCCGGATCCTTTGTTCCTCCTGTACTTATGATTTTATCTACCTTGCCTGCAGGATGAATGCAATATCGTGTTCTGCCCAATACGTTGTTTTCCAGACCACAATAAAGAAGGGTTTCTGTTAAAGACGGCACCAGTGATACCAACCTTTGAGGTCTGTTGTTGCTTAATTTATCTTGATAATCAAGCAGCATCACTTCTTTTGTTTGTATTCGCCTTTATATTTTTTTTCACCTGCTTTTATCTCCATATCAAGATGATTAAATCTTGGGGGCACCGGGCAATTGTATCCATCGCTGTATGCACACCATGGATTGTAGCACTTGTTGAAGTCTATTTCAATTGTATTGTTTACAATATCCGAAGTTTTTAAATCGATATAACGACCCCCTCCATAGGTTTCCTCTCCATTGTTGATATCCTTAAAGGGCAAAAACAGATGGTTGGCATAAATTGGATTAGTTGGTATTTGCATATTTTTATACACTTCCAGTTGAATCTTGCGTCCGTTCAACTGTAATTCAACAATACCAAAGGTGGCATAAGGACGTGTAATACCGCTGTAGGTTGGCATATCAAATGTTTTTAATTCAGTGGAAGCAGAAAACGTGCCTTTTACTTTAAAGTTTTTATCAGGAGAATAAAAGGAAAGTTTATCCAGATCAGCTTTTACCAGTGGTGATCTTGGGTTGTTTAAAAAACCTTCTTTGTATTGTTTACGATGCTTATGTATTTCATTATTATAAGGCTTAAGCGCCATGCAGGAGGATAAGCATATAATCAGTATTAAGTAGTGAATTTGTTGCATATCATTAATAATTTAATTAAAACTATAGAAAAGCTTTAAATGTCTAATATGTTGCTTTTTAGAATTAAATAAAGAAAAATATTTCCAAACTGTCGGCACATATGTTGTTTCACAGTGCAGGGTCTAAACATCTCCGTTTACTTAATCAAAAATATGGAAATTCCGGGGGTGCATCTCTTAATACATAGTAAACCCGGACACTTATTAGATGAGTAGCTATTCTGCGTAAAACTTTTTAATTGATTTTTCTGGTTATAAATTACTAAAATTCGACTATTTCCTTAGAACTATTTATGCGTTACAAGTATTAATTTGCCAGAAGGATGCGAAGATATGCGGGAAATTGTTTTATAACCAAGCCTTTCAATATCGACAATTTCCGTCCATTTTTCCTTTTTATTCAGGCTATAAACAAACAATTTGTTTTTTGAAGAGGCAATAATATATTTTTCGTCCAGTATATCAAAATCTTCTGTAGGAAATGGCCATTCAATTATTTTATTTACTCTTCCGGATGATTTGTTGTACGTATTTAATATGTATGTACCTTGTATTGATTTGTCCAGGAAAATAAATAAATTAGAATTTATCTTTTTTAGTGTTCTGCCGGGATTTAATGTAATCAAATGTTCAGCTTCATTCTTCAGGTCAATTCTCTTCAGCTGATGTACCGAATCGACCAGGAAGGCAAGAATTTCATTTTCGTCTAACCAGACATAGTACCCCATATTTGATATCCATGTAGCAAGTCGTTTTCCTTTATCCATTTTACCAATCGGATAGGACCATAGAGTTTGGGTTTTTCCGTCCTCTTCTATTCTTACGACAGAAAAATGTCGGGCATCAGGTTGGATTTGAGGGGAAAATTCACTTATTTTAGGTGTAAAGGTTGACTGTAAAGATTGGCTATTATTTACATTGTACGTAAATATTTCCGTCGTGTTGTGTTCTTTTTGCAGCATGTTGAAATAAACAATGCTGTCACTGGCAAAAAAAGGTTGATTGATGTATGCGTTTGAATCATTTGGAATAAAGGATTGAATAAATTCAAGTGAACAGGAATCAGATTTTATTGCCCATTTAAAGAGTAGTAAATCTGATTGTGGATAGCTAGTCTGACAGAAAAGATAGCAACTTCTGACAAAAAACACAATCAGTATGCTGTAGCGGAGCATAATTTAATCTTTGTTAGCACTTCTGAACACTCTGTCCCAGTTGATTCCATTTGAAATACTTCCTTCTTTTGTAGAGAAAAATATAAATAATGGCTTTCCTACTATATGGTCATGAGGCACATATCCCCACATCCGGCTGTCTTCAGAATTATGCCGGTTATCTCCCATAGCCCAATAATAATCCTGCTTGAATGTATAACTGTCAGCCTTCTTATTGTTGATGTAAATATCCGATCCTTTTACTTCCAGGGTATTATTTTCATATACGGTGATAACACGTCTGTAAAAAGAAAGATTGTCCAATGATAGTGGGGTAGTAGCCCCTTTTTTAGGTATCCATACAGGACCATAATCATCTGTAGTCCAGGCCTTATTGATTTTTGCGTCAAATGGGAAATATGCGGTTGTATTTGGTGATGATTTATAGGGTTCAATACGAACTTCCGGGTGTAGCGACTTTAATTTGGCTACCTGTGTATCATCCAGAAATAATTGCCCTATACCATTAAAGAACATGGGGCCGCTGCCGCCTTTGTCACCATCATCAATACCCCAGCTTTCCAGTTTTTTAGTAGAGACTGATATTCCTTGAGGAAGTCCGATGGTATAAAAATATTGTAAATGCCTGGGATTCTTCTGTGCCTTACCATTAATGTATACTTGTTTGTTTATAATCCTGAGGGTGTCACCCGGACCCGCTACACACCTTTTGATATAGTGATCTTTTTTATCTATAGGTCTGACCACGTAGGATTTGCTTTTGACTTTTTCGGCCAACTCTCTGTCTGATTGAATAAATATCGGGTCACTATTGACCTGAGATACAGTATAGGATCTTAAGTTTGTCACATACACACTATCACCAACTGGCCAGTTGAAAACAAAAGGCTCACCTGTATTTATGCTTGATATGGCGGGAAGTCTGTAATATGGCAGACTTGGTTTTTTTACATAGGATTCTCCTCCAACTATAGGAACCGTATTGTGAAGCAGAGGAACGGATGCTACAGTCACCGGAGTTCTGATGCCATAGTGAGCTTTAGAAACAAAAAGGAAGTCTCCTACATTGAGTGACCCTTCCATGGAAGGAGTAGGTATGACAAAAGCTTCCAGTAAAAACATTCTGATAAATGAGGCTGCAAAAACAGCAAAAACGATCGATTCAGTCCATTCCCTGACAATAGATTTTTTATAAGGGTTTTTTTCATCCAGTTTTTTGAGTTTCAGAGAGTCTTTCTTTTTTGAAGCTTCTTCAATTTCATTTAAAAAGGCTTTTTCCTGGGTAAGTACAGGGCCATTATATATAGCATTTTTATCAGATCCAATTAAAAAGAATAAAATCGGTGAATAAATGACGGCAAGAGCAGCATCCTTAAAAGAAAATCTACCAAATGAACGAGCAATGTCTACTGCAAGACTGCAATAGATGAATAAGTTTACAACTGGAAACAGAAGCCACAATGCATGTGTTCTTTTATGGCCGACCATTTCTGATACTTCCATAAAATTTACCAAAGGAATCCATGCCTTCCAGCCAGGTATTCCGGCTTTTTCGAAAACCTTAATCAGCGTTGCACAAATGAAGAGATAGGAAATTATTAAAAAAATTAATATGCTCACTTGAAAAGTAATTGATTAAGTGCAAATATAGATATAAATCTTTATTTCAAGACTCACATAACTTATTTGTATATGTGTGTTATGTAACAATAGACCAATCATATTGGTTTGCCGATATATGTTGCAATTGTTATCGTATTTTATAGTTGGATCTTTTCAAAAAAAAGGACCTCTCCCTTCCGGAAGAGCCTCGTCCCCGCAAATCGAGTGATTTTTAATTTTCTCTGCAGCTAATTAATTTTTTCTCCTATAGTACAATGTGATTTTCCATATACTTGTATGGGCTGCCCGTATTAATAAGCACCACCGTTTCATTTTCTTTTATCCTGCCGGCAATACACATGGTCTTGTAAGCAGCGTATACTGCACCCCCCTCAGGAGACAGGAATATTCCTGACTTTCTGGCAAACTCAGATATGGATTGCAGCATTTCCATTTCGCTAACGGCAATAGCTTCTCCGTGACTCTGATATATCGTTTTCATAATCAATCTGTCACCAAATGCCTTGGGGACCCGGAGACCGTTTGCGGCAGTCTCCTCAGGGTTTTCCGCCAGTACGCAATAATCCAGTTTTTGTTCATAGGCATCAACAACAGGACGGCATCCTTCCATTTGAACGGCAATCATCCTGGTAGGAATTTGGTGTATCCATCCTAAGGTCATCATTTCCTGGAATGCTTTCCAAATACCAATCAGACCGGTTCCTCCCCCGGTAGGATATATGATTACATCGGGTAAGGTCCACTGCAGTTGCTCAGCAATTTCATATCCCATAGTTTTTTTTCCTTCAAGCCGAAATGGTTCCTTAAGTGTCGAAATGTCAAACCACTGCTGATCCTTATTATCCTGAGCCATGAGCAATCCCGCATCTCGTATACTTCCATCCACAGTGGTTACCTTCGCGCCCATCACCCTGCAGTCTTCCTGAAATACTGATGGTGTTTTTACAGGCATATATATGTGGGATTCACCTCCAGCTGCTGCTGTATATGCTGCAAGCGCACTTCCTGCATTTCCGGCTGTAGGTACGCAAAAGGACCTGATTCCAAGTTCAGTGGCTTTACTTACAGCCATTCCAATCCCTCGTGCCTTGAATGAACCTGTAGGATTGGCAGATTCATCTTTAAGGTAAATCTGTCCTGGTCCTGTTTTAAAGCTATTCTTGTTTAGAGACAGTAGGGGAGTCTGACCTTCGCCAAGGTGTATAATGGATTTTTCGGTTTTCAGCGGAAGAACATGGAAGTATCTCCACATTCCCGGAAGATCTGGTCTGATTAAATCTTTCGGATTACATGCCGTCAGATCATAACATGCCGTTAGTGGCTGCTGACAATCAGGACAAAACCGGTGGATTTGATTTGTGTCAAACGCAGCGTTACAAACATGACATGAAAGATGTGTATATAGCGACCGGCTCATGTTTTTCAAACAAAAGCCGGCGCTAAAGGTTTATTGGACATCATAAAGTCAGATGTCAGTACCTTGTAGTCAGTGCAATATTGCCATAGGCAGATAGTTCGCCATCTTTGGCAATATACACATGGCCTCCTTTATCCATAACAAGCTCGATCAAATCATCGACCGCATCAGTGATAGTGATATGTTCTGATTTTGGGGGATGCAGATGGATAAACAATTCTTTGCCTTTTTCTAGAAATCCCGGGGTACGGAAATCCTTTTCCACAAGCAGTTCGAGCCCTCTGCCTTCCTGGGCCACTGACCATACATCCTGTATGCCTGATACCGCTTTTAATGTACCAATTTTTTCGCTTAGCGCGTCAATTTTTTGTTGAATATGCTGATGAATGAAGTCTATAAGAATGTCTGTCGTTTTCTGCCGAAGCTCCTCCGTACTAAGATGATCATAGTTTCCCTCTTTTTCACCAATAATCTTGTCCGCGAGCAAACTGTTGTCCTTGAAATAATGTATGAGTTTGGATGATCCAAAAACAACTATTCGGGTGTTTTCCGTGATATATGGTTTTATGGCTTTGTCAGTGTGCCTGATAAAATGAATAAACCGTGTGGCTTCCAAAGTACTTTTTTCATGTTCAAAACTTCTCATTTGCGGATTCATGGAAGAAGACCCTCTGCTGGGCGTACTATATTCATACAAATCAACAAATTCCGAAGGAAATTCACTTCCCTTCACCTCACTAATGCCATTAATGTTGCCCACAAAAAGTCGTACGTGCTTTTCTGACAACATAATCAGAGAAAGCGGCTCGGTAATTTGAACATGGTAAAGCAAATCCCTGATTTCAAAACTGTTTCCCGCTACGATTTTTTCTGAAACTTTAAACGGAAATGAATACCTCAAAGACTGATTTTCAGAAACGAATATTCCTATACCTTCACTATTATAGTTATAGTCTATTTCTGAAGCCAGTTGGTTGATTTTATCAATGAGTTTTTTTGCTATGGTTTTGTCGTACTTGTTCTCCAGGAGCAAAACCGCATTTCCAATCACTGACTTAACCTTAAGTTTGTCAGTATGCCTTTCATTGGGAAGCCTGTGCGTCGGAATGATTAGGGAGATACAATATTTATCACAAGCATTTAATAACTGCATAAATTCCTCTCCCCTTAATGTTTGATTTCTCATAGGATACAGGTGTTGTTTTGTGAATAAATAAATTATAAAACAAATGTATACCCCTTCAGAAAAGCTATTGATGACACAGGTCAACGTCTCATATGATCAAACTCAATCAGTAATGGCTGGTTTTTCAAAATATCTGCTATCCTGATATTGCCAAATTTATTGTACACAGCAGGTAGCGGACAAAAGTCTGTTAATACCTTAAAACTAAATATAGTTCGAGCTTCTAATCTTTAAGACTAGATACCCTAAAATGCTAAAGGCTTAGGCTAATTAGAATTAGTTGGAAGTTGTCAACTTAATCTCAACCAAAAATCTGACGTAATGTAAGAGTGTTAATTTTCCTTAAAAGGAGCTATAATGGAATCGAAAACCATCTGATGTATCTTTTTTTCGGATGCATCATAATACGTGTACACTCCGTTTTCCATGATGTAACGGGCAAGTAGTTTTCTTTCATTTCCTGTATATAGTGCGCGCTCTTCATGTGTTGCTTCACATGTTTTAAGATCCGGATATGATCTTTTAAGTGAAGTCATATTTTTTATACTATTATCTTTTAGATAGGCAAATGTTTCTTCTGTGAGTAACTGCCCGGTTTTGCTGTAAACAGCATCTCTCCGTGGCAGTACTTCGCCGTCTTTTCTCCTTATATATGCTTTCATCCATTCCTGGGTGCCATTATGGAGCTTCATTTCCGCTATCATTTTTCCTTTGGATGTAAATTCAACAATACCATCAAGCGCTTTTTTGCTTTTATTATAGCACCATTGCTCACTGCAGATATCAGGATTTTTTGGACACGGACCTATTTGCATCAAATCGTCAGGACCCAGCACAATTCTTTTTTCATTGTCACAACTTAGTGTGAATAAGACGACAATGGACAGAAATGCAAAAGTTTTGAATGCCATAGTTATGTTTTAAAAACCGAAAGTAAAAAAATTATTTTAAAGTTTTTGAATTTAATATTATCATTACATTTCAAATACTTAAGGGAAAATACTGGTGACCAAATACGACCAGTGGTTCATTTGTAAAACATTTGAATTTTAATTAAAATAAGCACTTTTATTAGTAGACGCATTTTTTCTAACAAAATGTGATGATTTAAAACTAAGCATATGACAAAATTTGGCAAACAGGCTTCTGGCAGAAGAAAATTCATCAAGAATACATTATTGGCATCAGCAGGATGGATGATTGTTCCGAGGCATGTTGTTGGTGGAAAGGGATATATTCCTCCTAGTGACACGCTTTATCTTGCTGGTATTGGAGTGGGTGGTAAAGGACAAAGTGACCTTTCTGAATGTGCAAAATCCCCAAATGTAAAAGTAGTAAGTCTGTGTGATGTTGATACAAGGCAGGCGAGAAAAGCCAGAGAGACCTATGAAAAAGCATCATTTTATGCAGATTTCAGAGAGATGCTTGATAAGGAAGCCGACAAAATTGATGCGGTAACTATTTCAACACCTGACCATACCCATGCTATAGCTGCCATGGCTTGTATGACAAGAGGCAAGCACGTGTATGTTCAAAAGCCACTTACATGGAGTATCTACGAAGCGAGATTGTTGAGTGAAACAGCCAGAAAGCACAAGGTAGTAACCCAGATGGGAAATCAGGGTGCATCCGGAGAGGGTGTCAGACGTATGCAGGAGTTTTATGATTCCGGAATAATCGGAAAAGTACAAAAAGTTATTGCCTGGACCAACAGACCAGTTTGGCCTCAGGGCATTCCACTACCCAAAGATAAAGGAGCTGTTCCTGCAGAGTTGAACTGGGATTTGTGGCAGGGACCTGCCCAGGATGCTGATTATTATGAAGGCTATGTACCATTTGGATGGAGAGGATGGACAGCCTATGGCACAGGATCTCTTGGAGACATGGCATGTCATATACTTGATCCTGCTTTCAGAATTCTGCCCATAAATTATCCAAGTGCAGTGGAAGGGAGTTTTACGACCAGGTGGGTAGGTACATTTAAGGAGGAGATGGTTCCTGAAGCATTTCCCCCTTCTTCCGTGGTATATTTCAGTTTTCCGGTAAAAAATGGCGATGGACAGATAGATGTCACCTGGATGGATGGCGGATTGAGACCAGAACGTCCTGATGAGCTGGCACCTGACGAACCCATGGGCAACTGGGATGGCGGCATCATATTCGAAGGAACAAATGGTAAAATTCTCGCCGATTGCTATGGTGCCAATCCAAGAATCTTGTCTTCAGGCAAAATAAACACAGGTGATATTCCAAAATCATTACCAAGGGTAGAGGAGGGGCATTACCTCCAATGGGTAAATTCCTGTCTCAAAGGATATGGCAATGCTGCTCTCAGTTCATCATTTGATTACGCAGGTCCGTTTACCGAAGCAATATTATTGGGGGTACTTGCGATGCGCGCCTATTATCTTAAGGATGGCAAAGATTATCCTGCCAGAACAAAACTGTTGTGGGACGCCGCCAATATGAATGTAACCAATGTGAAAATGGCAGGTGACCTGGTACACAGAAATTATCGTAAGGGTTGGAAGCTGGAAAATTAATAAAAAAATGCCCTTATTAATAGCCTGAAAATCGGCAAAACGTCATTCGGTAGAGGAGCCAAACCGGTTGTTTACCAATACAACCTTAAGATCAGGATTAAAATACGTTGACCATAAAGATAAGTTGGAACTGGTTCTGATCAATAGTTGTGTATTTGAAAGTACAAGAGCATCTATTAGTGCTTCTCTGCCTAGCAGAGAGGGCTTTTTTTTGGTTCTTTGCTTATGATGAACTGGCATATTGTCATAAGAGCGCTCGGTATTTTCAAGATAAATTACACGGTCGCCAAATTCACGGCGCATAAAATCCAGGAATGGGTGTTCATCTGTGGCAATAAATAATTGAAAGTCCTGTCGGCCAGCTTTTTTTGTTTCCTTTAGGACATGCTCTAAAACTTGCTCATATGTAGCTGGTTTGGCTTCTGTAAACTTATCTGTTCCCCGGTAATGAATGCCAATCGTGTAAGTGTTTTTAAAGTTGCGGCTTACAACATCAGCCTCTTTTAGAATTTCCAGGTCTATCTCTATATATTTTTGTAAAATCCTGAAATTTTCTTCCCTGTCTGTTTTTCTCGTAAGATGATGGAACCCAACCGGAATGTCATCAAACACTTTGACTTTCGACTTGGAATGATGGATTTGAGGTAAATTTTTAAATTTGAAATAGTAGTTTAACCAATTGTCACCTTTTTTGTCAGCGTATAATCCATCGGTAAATTCAAATGCAATACCGCCCAGGTTTCCTTTGTCGACTTCATGAATAGCACCCAGAATACCATTCATCACAGCAAAAAATCCTTTCCCCCCTGTGCTTTTTTCGAGCCTGATAACATCATCTTTTTTATACAAGGGAAAAAAGAGAATTTTTAGGGCTTTAAATTTCTTTATGAGTAAACGTTTGTAATGACTAATGTTCATACTGCTCTTCTTATGTTACAAAGTAATGGATATTATCCATGAAACGGAAACTTACCAGATATAAATTAATAAAGATTATCTACTGAACTGAAAAAAAAGAGCCCTGATAATACGAATTATCAAGGCTCTTTGTGATCTGGCTGGGACTTGAACCCAGGGCCCATACATTAAAAGTGTATTGCTCTACCAACTGAGCTACCAGATCTTGTTTATAGCTTTTCTTAAAAAGCGACGCAAAGGTAATATATATTTTTAATATTATGTATACGTTTACTGATTTTTTATGTCAATAGCTGCTTAAAAATTGTAAGTGACCCCAAACCAGTATTCCAAAACAGCATTTTGGTATTCTCTTGCTCTTTCTGAGATAAGGTAATTCAATTCAAACCCAAACTTCCACTGATCACCTGATAAATATCCCCCTCCAATGGCAGGATAAAAGACAGTTTCTCCGGGAAGTGCCGGTGAAATATACGTATACGAAGTGGCATGATATTCTGTCTGGAGGTATATAGATCTTGTGATTTTTCCCCGGAAAAAGGCGTAGCCGCCTTTATCAACATAAGTTTCATCGGGTATTCCCGGTAAAACAAACTGAGTATAAAACAACTTACCTCCAATCCCTGCCGAAAACCTGTCATTGAATTTATAAGCCCCGGCAAGTTTGGACGAGATAAACAAACCGTTAAAAAAGTTAAAATTTCCAATACGCAGATCTGCACTTACCTGTTCATGCCAGGGTCTGATGTTATCTTCTTTTAATTCTTTTTTTGGTGATTTCCGTTTCTTTTTTGAGGCATATTTCCCCTGTGCCTTCACGTCATCAGATGTTGCCAGTACACACAATATGATAAGACAATATATTATTTTACTTACACGCATGACTTTTTTCTTTATAAAGTACTTTTTTTTAATTTTTGTTTAATTTTAAATGTGGCAGCATTATTATTTATAATTTAACTTTGCTCAAAAACTACAATATTATTTAACTTGAAAAATTACATAACTACAAAATCATTTTTAATTTACTTGATTGAATTCATCAGCCTGCTAAATCATTGCCTGCATAAGGGATGATTAATAATGATCAGGTTTTGTAATAAAGGTGCGAATTTAATACTCAGTTACCTGTAATGCTGTGATTTAAATTTGAGCCTAAAAAATCGACATGTGTAAAAGAATCTTAAACGGTTAAGTCAAAATTGAGTCTTTAACCCATAAAAAATTATATAAAACTATGATAATTGGTCGCGCAGATCGCGATTATATAAAAATCTACATATGAAGCAATTACAAACTTTACTTATTATCAGCACAGTCTATGTTAGTGTATCCGCGACTCCGGCCATACATCCTCATGACTGGGGTTTTTACGGCCATCGTTTGATCAATAAAATGGCTGTATTTATACTACCACAGGACATGTTGGGATTTTTTAAAAAGAATATCGCCTACATCAGCGAGCATGCAGTAGATCCGGACAAGCGTCGATATGCAACAAAGCATGAAGAAGTGAGACATTACATCGACCTGGATCATTGGGAAAAACCACCTTTTGATACCCTACCAAGAGATTTTGCAAAGGCTCTTAGTCACTATGCCACTTATCGCCTGGTAAAAGGTAAGGATACTTTACCCGTTGTCACTGCATTCTCAGAGGACTCTGTATCGTTAATACTGAAACTCGAGGAAGATAAAATTTTTAAAATTGCTTCAGACACATGGATTGCATACTGGAATAAAGTTATGCTTCCAGACTATTATGAAGATGACTGGAGTATCAGCAGCTATGATCTAAATACAATTTTTCAAACCAACTGGTTTACCAATCACCGGGCGGATATAATCATTGAGGATAATTTCTCCGCTTATGGAATAGCCCCGTATTATCTGGAGACTTTATTTCATAAAATGACCGTTGCTTTTGAGAAAAAGGATGAATCCAGGCTGCTTCGAATTATTTCAGAATTTGGACACTATCTGTCAGATATTCATGTGCCCCTGCATACCACGGAAAACTATAATGGACAACTTACAAATCAAAATGGAATACATGCTTTTTGGGAGTCGCGAATTCCTGAATTGTTTGCCCGTGAACAATACGATTTTTTTGTAGGAAAAGCTGTATATGTCGATGATCCTCAGTCATTTATATGGAATATTGTGATTCAGGCTCATAGTCATGTTGACAGTGTGCTGCTGATAGAGAAGAAGATTAGCAGTACATTTCCTGCTGACAGGCAATTTGCTTTTGATGATCGTCTTCAACAGACTGTACGTATCCAAAGTCAGGAATACACAGAAGCCTACCATAATGCATTGCACAATATGGTTGAAGTTCAGATGCGACATGCTATATTTGCACTCGGATCACTTTGGTATACCGCATGGGTTAATGCAGGGCAGCCAAAGCTTGAGCAGGCAGAAGTTATATCAGTGCCGGATGAAATAGTTCCGACAGATATTCTCAAAACGACAAGGCCGCACGAAAACAAATAGAATGCTTAAAAAAATATCCAGTACGCAAAATCCACTTGTTAAAGAACTTGTGCAATTGCAGTCCAAATCACGATTGCGCAAGGATACCGGGCTTTGTGTGGTGGAAGGAGCCAGAGAAATAAAGATGGCTGTTAATGGCGGATTTTCAGTACTGAAAATTTTATTTTCTCCATACCACCATACATTTTTTGATGTTGAAAAATTATTACTGGGAAGTAATCAGCAACCAGAAATATTGGAGATAAGCCGTGAAGTTCATATAAAGCTCGCTACCAGAGAAAGTACAGAAGGTATGCTTGCATTAGTCAAAACACCAGAACGTAAACTACAAGAGCTTGACTTTACCAGAAAAAATCCTTTGCTCCTCGTCGCTCAGTCACCTGAGAAACCCGGAAATATTGGGGCTATGCTCCGGACCGCTGATGCTGCCGGAGTTGATGCTGTTTTAATCGCTGATGTTAAAACGGATATATATAATGCCAATACCATTCGATCCAGCATTGGAGCTGTATTTACCGTTCCGATTATAGCTGATTCTTCAGAAAATATTATTCAGTTTTTAAACGACCGCAATATACCGGTGTACTGTGCAGAACTAAATGGCGGGGTATTCTATTATGATATAGATTACACCAATGGAGGTGCCATTGTGGTGGGAACAGAGGATATGGGGCTTACAGATATATGGTTAAATGCCGCCACGAAAAATATTGTTATACCTATGGCGGGGAAAGGAGACTCCCTAAATCTGTCTGTAAGTGCCGGTATATTGCTCTTTGAATGTGTACGGCAAAGGAATATGAAGTGAGCTTGAGGCGATCACACAATACACCATGATTATTTCTCAAGTTAATTCCAAATCACCTTAAAAAACCAGTAAGGCACAGCGTGACTAATTAAAAATAAACATTTAAATTGGATTACAAATAAACATATGACCTCTGATAGTAAATATAAATCGTATTATTCTGAGATACTTTTTTCAAGCCCGGAATATATTGAGGCGCTTGAAATAAGATATGAAGTACTGCGTAAACCCCTGGACCTCGAATACAAAAAGGACGACCTTGAAAAAGAGTGGGATTCTTTCCATATAGCAGCATTTGACCACAACGCTTCCATAGTTGGTTGTCTTATTTTGCAACCAATAGGTACTCATACACTTAAGATGAGACAAGTTGCAGTATTGCCGGCATGCCAGAATAAATCCGTAGGAACCGGGCTCGTTTTATTTTCGGAACAATTTGCTTTGGCAAAAGGATTTACAAGCATGCAGTTGCACGCACGAATTTCTGCTGTAAAATTTTATGAAAAATTAGAATATAGCATTACCGGCTCAGCTTTTAAGGAAGTGGGCATTGACCACTTCAAAATGGTAAAGAAACTTGGTTAATCTTTTTTACCTGCCAGGTCAAGGATAAAGGCATATTCCATAGCTGTTTCGCGCAACCTTCTGAATCGTCCTGAGGCCCCGCCGTGCCCCGTTTCCATATTGCAATACAGCAATAGCGGATTTTTATCCGTTTTCAAGTCCCTTAGTTTTGCAACCCATTTGGCAGGCTCCCAGTATTGCACCTGACTATCCCAGTAACCGGTTGTTACCAGCATTGCCGGATAGCTTCTCCTTTCAACATTGTCATATGGAGAATAAGACATCATATAGTCAAAATATACCTTATCTTTTGGATTTCCCCATTCGTCAAATTCGCCTGTAGTAAGCGGAATGCTTTCATCCAGCATTGTATTGATAACATCAACAAAAGGCACTGCTGCAATAACACCATGCCATAAGTCCGGCTGCATATTTATGGCTGCTCCAACGAGTAATCCTCCTGCGCTGCCTCCCTGTGCATAAAGTTTTCCTTTTGAGGTATATTTTTCATTAACAAGAAACTGCCCACAATCAATAAAATCCGTAAATGTATTTATTTTATTTAAAAACTTTCCATCTTCATACCAGGGGCGCCCCATTTCCTGTCCACCTCTGATGTGCGCAATTGCAAACACAAAACCTCTGTCAAGAAGACTCAGACGTGCTGAGCTGAAATAAGGGTCCATGCTGTATCCGTATGAGCCATAACCATACAATAAAGCAGGTTGACTTCCGTTCTGTTTAACCCCCTTTTTATATACGAGCGACATAGGTACCATTACACCATCTCTTGCTCTCACCATAACGCGTTCACTGGTGTAGAGTGTTGGATCATAACCTCCGAGTACTTCCTGTTGCTTCAGAAGAATAAGCTTTTTGTCTTTAACGTGGTAATCATAGGTAGAATTAGGGGTTATCATTGAAGTATATTCAATGCGTAGAAGTTCCGTGTCAAAATCCGGATTAACAGAGGTTCCTACGGTATAAGTACTTTCCGTGAAAGGAATGTAATGTTCTCCCTTTCCGTCCCACGGCCTGATTTTAAGCATTGTCATACCATTTTTGCGCTCAGATATGACCATGAAATCCTTGAATATATCCATGCCTTCTGTATAAATGGTTTTATCATACGGCACCAGGTCTGTCCAGTTTTGTTTTGTGGTTTTGTCTAGGGGGCAGGTCATTATTTTGAAATTCTGTGCACCATCCTTATTTGTTAAAATATACCATTGAGATTCGTAATGGTCAATTGAATGCTCCAGAAGTCGCTCACGAGACTGGAATATTCGAAAATTTCCTGTTGGATTATCGGCTTCAAGTATCCTGTATTCATCTGATAGGGTAGCGCTGGAGCCTATTACAAGGTATTTTTTGGATTTGGTTTTCCAGATATAAGTTGAAAATGTTTCATCTGCTTCATGATACACCATGACATCTTCCTCTGTTGGCGTACCAAGGGTGTGCCTGAAAATTTTATATGACCTCAACGATTCGTCATTTATAGTGTAGAATACAGTTTTGTTGTCGTTTCCCCATGTAATTCCTCCATTGGTATTTATGATATTGTCCGAAAGGTAGGTGTTGGTTTCCAGATTTTTAAAACGAATGGTATATTGTCTTCGGCTAACTGTATCTTCTGAAAATGCCAGTATTCTATTGTCCGGACTGATTGAACGTCCTCCGACAGCATAGTATGCATGACCTGCTGCCAGTTCATTTACATCAATCATAATTTCTTCCCGGGCTTCAAGGTTGCCTTTTTTGCGGCTATGTACAGGATACTCTTTTCCTTCTTCGTACCTCGTAATGTAATAATAACCTTCGTATTTATAAGGTACAGACATATCTGTCTGCTTTATTCTGCCTTTTATCTCTTCAAATAACTTATCTTCAAAGCCATTGAGATGAGCTGTAACTTTTTCACGGTAAGTATTTTCTGCTTCGAGATAAGTGACAACGTCCTTTGTCTGATTATCAGGATTTTTTGCGTTTTTTTGCTCATCACTTAACCTCATCCAAAAATAATCATCTGTCCATGTAGTACCATGAAGATTAAATGTTTGAGGAATTTTCTTTGCTTTTGGCGGTTGAATTGTGTCCATAACTTCTTTATAATATCCTATTGTGTTTTTGGTTGAATATTTTATATCGCTTTCTACAAAAAACAGCGATACTAAATTTAAAATGACTAATAATGTACAGAGCATGTTTTGTTACTTTAAAAGATTCGTTAATATAACATTAAAGCGCTACAATCAGTTTTAAGATGCCTGAAATTTAATTATTTTTAAGAGTTGTAATAGAATATGAAACTGAATACATCCTACAGGCAGATTATTACCCTCTCTGTGCCTATTATGCTTGGTAGTGCAGCTCAGAATATTATTGTATTATCAGACAATATTTTTTTATACCACTACAATATTCTTGATTTCGAAGCATCTGGTCTGGTAGGTGTATTTTACCTGCTCATGGCATCGATTGGCTATGGTTTTTCCCGGGGTGGGCAAATAATTATCGCACGAAGAAACGGAGAAAGAAACTTTGAAGGATCTGGTGCCGGATTCCAGTCCTTGTTATTGTTTGAAATTGCCCTGGCAGTGCTGTTTTTTACCATTCTTCAATGGTTTAGTGAAGATATTTTCAGGTTATTTATACAAAGTGAAGAACTGATCAGCAAATGTTTGGAATATATTGGCCCCAGAAGCTACGGTTTATTTTTCAGCTATACGGGTATAGCACTTATTTCATTTTACACAGGGATCGCCAGAACTAAATTTATAATTTACGATACTATAGTGCTTATTTTAACAAATTTAGGATTGAATTATATTCTGATATTTGGCAAGTTTGGTTTCCAACCTATGGGGATTGCCGGCGCGGCCTGGGCGTCAACCATAGCAGAACTAATAGCATTTATTCTTTTTGTATTATATATGATGTTTGATAAAAGTAATGCTAAATATCATCTTTACAGATTCTCCACGCTCCATATGTCGCTCATCAGACAAATGTTTAAAATTTCGCTACCCATAGTCATTCAGTCCATTCTGGGTATTGGTTCATGGTTTTTATTCTTCAGTTTTATTGAAAATGTTGGGAGACAGGAACTCGCCATTTCGAATTTACTTCGTAATGTATACCTCATTTTGTCAATTCCTTCGTGGGGATTTTCGGCTGGTATAAATACCATGGTCAGCAGTTTTATCGGCAATCAAAAGAGGCAGGCTGTAGTTCCTCTGATCATAAAAACCGCTAAAATAAATCTTTTGTTTACGGCCATTTTATCCATTCCGGTGGTCATTTTTCCTAAAACAATACTATATCCTCTTTTTGGAGGTAGTAATACTGATTTGATAACGATGTCTTCACCTTATCTTTGGACCATATTCTTTATTCTTCTGGTTTTTTCAGCAGGAGGTATTGCCATAAACGGCCTGATTGGAACAGGGCAGACTCAACGCGCTTTATGGATACAGGTGTTATTTACCCTGTTTTATTTGATCTATATATTTATTATGGTAAAATTACGATTCATCAATTTGCACTGGGCATGGGGCGTAGAAATTTTCTATTGGGCTGGAATACTATTCATGAGTATGCATTACCTGATTTCAAAAAAATGGTTCCTCTTTAAATTGTAATTATTTCATATTTAATATTTTGTAATAATTTATAATTCTCATTTCCATTAGTCCGAATGGTAAAAAAGGTGAATAGCCATATTTTACGTGTCTGTGTTCATGAAAAAGTGAGCATTCTTCCCCCTCTCCGGAAATCTTTTTATATAAAATAATTATTTATTTTGTAAAAATGATCTAGGGTTTTTACATGCTACGAATAAGGATTTTAATTTCAGCTTATTGCCCAATTATGGTGATATCATCTGATAAAAAGTATGTTTTACCTTGCTTATCCACTAGCTTTAGGTAAAATACGTAGACACCATCAGGACAGGGGCCGTCTTTATAAGTGCCTTGCCAGTTAAATTCTTCAGGTAATTGGTTTTCCGACAAAAACTGTTTATTTCCCCATCTGTCAAAAACCGCAAATGTTTCTATTAGGGCAATGGCTTCCTCTGGATAGACTAAAAACCGTCCATTTTCCACAGAATTGTTTCGGATAATGTTAGAAAAAATAAAGGTTTCTTTGGGTTGCCGCACCAAAATATTGGTTTGTAAATTTAGCCTACAACCCAATGTAGTACTCCCCAAAAATAGGACCAATGGTTAAGTTAAAAGAAAATCTTAAATTTGACCATTATGACAAAACAAAGCAGACGCAAATTCAGTGCATCCTTCAAGGCAAAGGTAGCCATGGAGGCAATTAAAAATGAGAAGACCTTGGCAGAGTTGTCCAAGCAGTTTGAGATCAATGCAGTTGTGATTTCCCGGTGGAAAGCAGAAATGCTTGAAAACATGGCAATGGTATTCGAAAGGGGCAGCTCAAGTTCAAAAGATGAACAGGTTGATATTGAAAAGTTGTATGCCCAGATCGGCCAGTTGAAGGTTGAGAACGACTTTTTAAAAAAAAGTTGCAACAAACTGGGGATATGAAACTAAGGCACCAGTTAGTAGAGGCTGATAACAAGCAACTTTCCGTTCGTAAACAATGTGAAATCCTGAACGTAAGTCGAAGCAACTATTATTATACGGTATCGCCTGAGAAACAGGAAAACCTGGAAATATTGGATATAATGGACAGACATCTTATCAACCATCCCACGGAGGGAGTGATGTCAATGGTCTATTATATGAAGGACAAAGGGTTTATTGTTGGCCCCAAACGGATCAGACACCTGTTCAAACTAATGGGAAGAGAAACGATATATAGGAAGAAAAATCTAAGTAAACTTGGATTGAAGGCGTATATTAAGCCATATTTACTACGAAATCTGGAAATAAGCAAACCCAACCAAGTCTGGTGTACGGATATAACGCATATACCAATGAAGAAAGGGTTTATGTATCTCACGGCATTTATTGACGTGTATAGCCGTAAAATCATGAGTTTTGGCATCAGTAATACGATGAGTGCCAAGTGGTGTGTAGAAGTACTGGAAGATGGTATAAGGAAATATGGTAAACCGGAAATAATTAATTCAGATCAAGGGTCCCAGTATACGTCTGCGGATTGGACGCAGAAGCTTAGCAAAGAAACAATAAAAATCTCAATGGATGGTAAAGGCCGAGCCACAGATAATACTTGGATTGAACGATTCTGGAAGACCATAAAAACGGAGTACATTTATTTAAACCCCAGCGATAATGGTTCTGAACTTTATAAGGGAGTTCAGAACCATATCGATTATTACCACCAGAAAATCCATCATACAACATTGGAAAACCAAATGACAGGTATTTTAATTTTGATTTCAAAAAGGTAGCATGAATCTATATTTATCAGTAAAATTATTAACTAAACATACCCAATCGTTGGTTTAAACTTTGGGGAGTAGTACAAACATCACATACCTGGTTTACTGTAACAGGTGCACTTTTTAGTATTATACAACATATTAATAGAAATGCCGTTGAGGTAAATTTCAAATCTTTATTATTATTTTTCTGACCATACAATCTCACACAAGAATTGTTTTACAGGTCTTAAGAATTAATATGATGGGTATTTTTGTTATTGGAATGATCTTTTATAAAAATCAATAATAATAGGTTGAAGTAACAATATTTCTTTCATTTTTGGTGTAAAAAGGAATTATTTCAACTGTGACATTTTCAGGCTTTAATGACAGATGAAGACTATTTTTTACCTGGATATTTACTATATTATTGTTAAAATATTTTTTTTGAATTGAAAAAACAAGTAATTTCGCATCTCCTTAGGCCCGGGTGCTGAAACTGGTAGACAGGCATGTTTGAGGGGCATGTGTTCGTTAGGACGTGAGGGTTCGAGTCCCTCTCCGGGCACTACATAAAAAAGGCTCTTTTCAGAGCCTTTTTTTTTGTTATTTCTTCTTTTTAGGCGAGAGTACGACCATCATTCTTCGTCCTTCAAGTTTAGGCAGTTCCTCTGCAGAGCCATATTCTTCAAGCTCTTTAATAAACTTTAAAAGAATCAATTCTCCCCGGTCTTTAAATACAATAGCCCGGCCTTTGAATTGGACGTAAGCTTTGATTTTTGAACCTTCTTCCAGGAATTTGACACCGTGTTTTACCTTGAAATCAAAGTCATGCTCATCTGTGTTAGGACCGAAGCGGATCTCCTTAATAACAGTTTTAGCCGTCTTGGCTTTTAATTCCTTTTCTTTCTTTTTCCTGTCGTAAACAAACTTTTTGTAGTCAATAATTTTGCAAACTGGTGGGTCTACATTTGGGCTGATTTCAACTACATCCATATCCATTTCAGATGCCCATTGCAGGACCTGATTTGTATAATAGATACCCGTTGTAATTTCTTTTCCGGCTACTTCACTGATTTCCTCCAGGTTATCACCTACGAGTCTTACTTTAGGTACTCGTATTTGTTCATTAAGACGATAATTAAATTTATCATCAACTGCTTTTGCAGAGAGTTGAATTCTTCCTTTTGCCAATCGTTATTCGTTTTATTAAAAAATATTATACAAAGATGTATACATTATTTGGAATCTTCAAGATTTTTAGCCTCAATTAAGGCAGAAATTGTGATTCCATCTTTTGTTTCATTGATATCAGCTCGCAGTTTGTTGCCTTTTTCCGGCTGATGCAGAAGTATATATTCGGCCAGCGGATCTTCCACATATTTTTGAATAGCTCTGTGTAATGGTCTTGCGCCAAATTGTGGATCATATCCTTTTTCTGCCACAAAAACCTTGGCTTCAGGACTGAGCTCAAGTGATAGTTCAAGATTATTCATTCTCTTGAACAGCTGCTTAAGATTGATATCTATAATCTGGAAGATATGTTCTTTCTCTAATCCGTTAAAGATAACCACATCATCAATTCGATTTAGAAATTCAGGAGAAAATGTCTTTTTAAGTGCTCCCTGGATAATTGATTTGCTGTGTTCTTCGGCGGCTTCTTTACGGCTTTGAGTAGCAAAACCAACGCCTTGACCAAAATCTTTTAACTGACGTACGCCAATATTCGATGTCATTATGATCAGCGTATTTTTAAAATCAACCTTTCGCCCAAGTCCATCAGTAAGCTGCCCGTCGTCAAGAACCTGAAGCAGAATATTATAAATGTCCGGATGAGCTTTTTCAATTTCATCCAGTAACACTACACTATAGGGTTTTCGTCTTACCTTTTCTGTCAACTGGCCTCCTTCTTCATAACCAACATACCCCGGAGGCGCTCCAATCAGTCGGCTGATGGAAAACTTCTCCATATATTCGGTCATATCGATGCGTATCAATGCTTCTTCGGAATCAAACATATAGCGGGCAAGTGCTTTTGCCAACTCTGTTTTACCAACACCTGTAGGCCCAAGAAAGATAAAAGATCCAATAGGCTTTGACGGATCCTTCAATCCAACACGGTTTCGCTGTATCGCCTTAGTAACTTTTACAAGTGCCTCATGCTGACCAAT
>Ga0169931_10004469_pt1 | contig 21767 bp, 14 predicted proteins | sample Kivu_15m_20L_FD_129675 | JGI IMG/M metagenome (GOLD analysis project Ga0169931, IMG submission 129675) | Freshwater microbial communities from Lake Kivu, Western Province, Rwanda to study Microbial Dark Matter (Phase II) - Kivu_15m_20L... | ecosystem: Environmental > Aquatic > Freshwater > Lake... | reverse complement strand
GCGAGATATCAATGCGCTGAACGAGCTCTTCGCTGGAGGGCACCATGGCGCGGACGTCCAGCCACACCGCCTGACCGGCCGCCATACTGACCCAACGGGCCGAGACCAGAGCGTCGTCTTCGGCGATGGCTCCGGTGGTAAAATCACCACCCACAAATGTGAGTTCGGCGCTCGCCAGCTCACCGGTCTCGCTCAAAGTGGGCCAGACTCCCAGTTGGCTTACCCGGTGATTGAATCCTTCCCACGCCCAGTCGGCGGCCTGCAGGGCCACGACGCGTGAACCTTCCGGGAGAACGGTCGCCAGCGTGCCGTCGGCCAGCGTCAGGGTGCCGGTTACAGGCAGAGCTGACGACCCATCCGCGGCGGCATACGTATCAGCGGTCACATCGGCAGCAGAAGAACCGTGCTGACTTGTGTCTTCGCCGACTCCACAGGCCGCAGCAGCGAAGAAACAAATCGCCGCGATCGACGAGGGGCAGAAACTCGGAGAGAACGACTGTGTTTTCTCGCGCATTTCAGGGTTCCGGGGAGTCGGGGTGAAGGTCAACGCCGGGCTGATGACCGCCCTGAAAAAAAGAGCGTGCGAAGAACTCGCCGATCATGTCTCGCGCTTCGCTGGTGGTATCCACACTCTGCAGCGTGGCACGCAATCGGGCAGAGCCGTGCATGCCCCTCGAAAAGTAACCGATCACCTTCCGGAGCTTGGCGAGCGAGCGCCTGCCGGGCTCGTCGCGTCCTTCGCGTTCCGCATCGATTTCGACTTCATCGAGATAACGAAACAGAAAGTTTTTTCGGTCGTCGGCGGTGGGTTCCCATAATTCCCCGCCGTATAATTCCGCCGAGACGCGTCGGAGCGCCCATGGGTCGGACATGACCGCCCTGCCGATCATGACGCCGTCGGCGCCTGATTCAGCCAGCGCCTGTCGGGCAGTGGCGGCATCCACGATATCGCCATTCACCAGCAGCGGAACCGAGATGGCATCGCGAACCTGCCGAATGGGTGCCCAGCGGGCCGGATAGCGATACGCGTCGCTTTTGGTGCGCCCGTGCACGGTAATCAGCTGTGCACCGCGCGCCTGCGCCGCTGCGGCGATCTGCGGCGCGGTGTAGTCGCTGTGGTCCCATCCGAGCCTCATTTTGACGCTCCACGGGACGGTGACCGCGCTCGCGACGGCGTCGAAGATCTCATTGGCGAGCTCGGGCTCTCGCATCAGCGCTGATCCGGCGCACCCCGAGGTGACGCGCTTGGATGGGCAACCAAGGTTGATGTCGACGATGTCTGCGCCAAGGCCCTGACAGAATCGTGCGGCCTGCGCCATGCGTTCGGGGTCGCGCCCGTAAATCTGAATGGAGACCGGATGTTCACCCGGGTCGAGCTCGGCCATGCGCCAGGCGTCGCGCACATCGCGCGTCATGGCCTCGGAAGAGACAAACTCGGTGACGGTGAGTCCCACGCCGCCCAGCGAACGGATGACGGAGCGGAAAGGTCGATCGGTGACACCCTCCATGGGTGCCAACGCGACGGGCGGCCAGATTTTGTGCGCGCCTATCTGGAAACCTTCGTTCAACGCGTCTATGCTCGCGGGTGGGCCTGAAGAGTGGCGGTGAGCGGCTCTCGCAACATCAGGCGATGGTGGAGATGATGACCGAATCGAACGGACAGCCATCCAAGTCAAGTCGCATGGCGGCGCTCATGAACACTTCCTATGGGCGCAGCAACGATCAGTTGGCGGCCCGACTGCGCTGGATGCTGGTGGCACTATGCAGTATGACCTTATTTGTCATCTTGCTGGCCTGGTGGCGGCAGGGCGCGGTGTAGCGGACCCCTGACCGCTCCGTACGCGCTCGGACTGTCATTCCACAGAGCCTGGGGGGTCGCGGCCAGAACGGACCGCACGGTGGTACACACCAAATGGAATGGTCAGGGCGCGCTCATGTCGGAGCCCGACGTCTCGAACCGGCGTGTCATCTGAAGCAGCGTACGCGCCAACTTCAGGAAATCGGATGCGGTGACAATGCCCAGCAGGTTGCCCTCCCCATCCACGACGGGCAGACAATCGATCTTTCGCTCCAGGAGCTCGTCGCAAACCGTTTCGAGCTCTGCGTCGGGCAGTACGGTAATGAGGTCCCGCTTCATGACTTCGGCAACGGGTACGCGAGACAACATCTCGCGCGCCAGCTGCTCGTCTTCATCCACCAGCCGCGATGGTGCGGCCGCGAGGACGTCCCGCGACGACACCAACCCAACGAGACGGGAGCCCCGGACCACGGGCATATGGCGGATGCGAGCCAGATTCATGCGCTCCCACACCGCGAGTAGGCTGGTGCTCTCGGTGGCGGTCATGGGTTCGGAGGTCATCAGGTCACAGACCTTCATCATGGGGTGCTCCAACGCGATCAGTTGCCCGTATGCGGCAGATTGAACAGATGGCGAGGACGCTAGCGGCACTCTTCTGTTCCATCAATCCCCCGGGGCAGACTGATTGGCGACACGCGAGCGATTTTGTCAGGGCGCTTCACCGGTTACGTCGGGCCCGACCGAGCGGCTGCCCGTTGTGCGTGTCGCCGCGGTCGGCTTCAAAAGTGCGGCCAGCCAGTCGCGTGCGCCAATCCGCATGTCATCGAAGAACGTGTAAAACAGCGGCACCACAAACAGCGTCAGCAGCGTGGACGCCACCAGGCCACCCATGACCGTGATGCCCAGCGGCTTATAGGGTACGCCGGCGACGGCGGCGTTGCCCATCGCCATAGGGATGAGACCAAAGATGGTGGTCAGGGCGGTCATGAGAATAGGTCGCAGGCGTTCTCGACCCGCTTCTACGAGCGCCACTTGGCGTGTGAGCCCTTCGCGTTGTCGATCCCCGACAACATCCACGAGTACAATGGCGTTGTTCACCACAATACCGACCAGAATCACCAGACCCACACCTGCCATCATGTCCATGCTGGTTCCGGTGAGCCACAAGCCCCAGTACACCCCCGTGAACGCGAACGGGATGCTCAGCAGAATGGAGAGGGGGAGCACAAAGGACTCGAAGAGGATTCCCATCAGCAGAAACACGAAGGTCACCGACAGGGTCAGCGCGAGCATGCGATCGGCTGCACCTTTGGACACGTCCATGAACCGTCGCCCCTTGTCGAGCCCATAGCCGCGAGGCCAGTCGAACCCTGCCATGGCGGCGTCGATCTCATCGCTGAGGACTTCGAGGTCTTCACGCGTTGTGTAAATCGTGAGCGAGATCGCCGTTCTGCGGTTCTCGCGGTCGATCGAGCGAAAGCCGGGGCTCTCGAGCGACGAAGAGATGCTGTCGAGGGTGACGGTACCCATGGGCGATGGCAGCTCCATGCCAGAGAGCTCGTCCATCTCGTTGTACGAGGCGATCTGCCCTTCCAGAAAGACCGGCAGCTCGCCATCGTCCTGAGGCAGCCGGCCGACCTGCCTTCCGCGCAGGGCGAAGTCGATGGTACCACCCACAAGCTGGGGCGTCAGGCCGACCTGCAACGCTCGCTCGCGGTCGACGTTGAAGTGCATCTCGGGTTGCCCGTCCTCGCCCGACTCTGCGCGTACCGAGGAAACGCCGTCAATAAAGCGCAGGCGTCGGGAGACCTCTTCGGCCAGCTCTGCCAGACGCCGACTGTCGGGGCCGGCAATGCTGACGGTGAGCGAGTCGGTAGCGCCGGCGCCCGACTGCCACGAGAGGGAGGTGCGCACGCCCGGTATCTGGCGAAGCGCGCCGTGCGCGCGCTCGATGATCTCGGGAACCTTCAGGGGGCGTTCGTCGGCCGGCACAAGAAAGCAGCGCACGTTGGGTCTGCCCCAACGTCCTCCAATCCGGGAGACCACGCTGCGCACACCGAGCTCCTCGCGCAGGGCGCCGAGCGTCGCCTCGTACTCGAGCATCACGTCAACCCGCTCCCTCCAGGTAAAGCTCTGTGGCATCTCCACGAAGATACGAAAATCGTTGATCGCTGACTCTGACTGATCGGTCACCGTCACGTGGTTCATGGGGTACCAGGTGCTGGCGAACACGAGCGCCGCCAGCAGCGTCGCCTCAAGGCGGCGACGCAAGGTTACATCGAGCAGGCGCGCGTACATGTTCTCGAACCACACAATCACGCGCGGCGTGGCCGGCGCGTGCCCCGGCACCAGTCGAGCGGTCGCGAGAGGCAAGAGCGTGAGCGCGACGACCAGTGACGCCAGAAGCCCGACACACACCGGAAAACCGATCTGCCCCAGAAAGAACGACAACATCTGATCGCCCGACATCAGGATGATCGGCACAAAAACGACGACCGTGGTCAGCGTCGAGACCAGAATCGCGAGCGCGACCTCGCCGGCACCGTGCAACGCGGCCAGATAGGACGACTTGCCCAAATGCCGGTGCCTCTGCACGCTCTCGACGACGACGATGGCGTTATCCACCACCATGCCCACCACCAGCATCAGCCCCATGAGGGACAGCACGTTCAAGGTACGCCCTGCAAAATAGAGCACGACGATCGTGCCCAGCATGCTGACCGGGATGGCCAGCGTGATGAGCGCGGTCATGCGGACGTGGCGCAGAAACAGGAAGAGTACGACGATGGCGAATAACGCGCCCTGCCACGCCGAGGACTCCAGGTTTCCGAGGCTCTCCTCGATGATATCGGCCTGATTGAAGAAATAGGAAAACTCGGCGCTCGAGAGCTCGTCGAACCGTGAAGGCAGGACGTCGAGCGTCTGTTGAACCGCGCGGGCCACTTCGACTGTGTTGGCGGTGGATTCCTTGTACACCTCGAGCCAGATCGAGGGTCGTCCGTTCACGCGATACATGGAACGTTCGGCGCGGTCCTGCACTTCGATGTCGGCAATGTCATCCAGCGTCAGGCCCTGTCCTACGGGCAGCGCGCGCATGTCCTGCAGGGTCTCCCACCGCGCCACCACGCGCAGCGGAAACCGGGCGTCATCCTGCTCCACCTGCCCGGCCGACAGACCAAAATTGTCGCGGGAGAGCGACTGAATGAGCTCAAACATGGTCGTTCCCGCAGCATCCACCATGCGTTCATTGACCTGAATCGCCACCACCCGCTGCGGTGCGCCGCTGACTTCAACGCGCGACACACCGGGGATTCGCTCGAGTCGCGGCACGACATAGTCGTCAATCAGCCGCCCCGGGTCGTCTGCATCGGCAAAGGATGCGCCGAGCCAGACCACGGGCTCATCGGCAGGGTTGTACTTCCAGATAAAGTACTGGCCGATGTCGTTTCCGAACTGCGGAAGTACCCGTTCAATGCGGTCGCGCACCTGGTTGTACGCGTCGTTCATGTCGGTGCCGTCGGCAAACTCCATGATGAACGACGCCGAGTTGGTGTTGATGCGGGTGGCCAGCCGGTCCAGATTGCGGACGGTCGCCAGCATCTCCTCGGTGGGCACGGCGATGCGCTGCTCGATGTCCTCGGGCGAAGAACGCAGCGTGGGGATTTGCGCGAACAGGAACGGAGGCGTGAAGCCGGACGGCAGCAGCTCGACGTCGATGTTTCGCCAGGCGACCCAGCCCATGACCAGCAGGGCAATAAAACCCATGACGGTGGTGACAGGGCGGGTGAGGCTCAGCCCTGGAATGAAGGTTCCGCGCGGGGAGTCGCTCATGGTTGGGCCGCGGGCAGTACGGGGCCCGTTTCGGCGTCATCGGCCAGTCGAAGCAACTCTTCGGCAAGTCGGCCGGTCAGATGCCAGGCGCGCCAGCCGTTGAGCACGTCGTCGGTCTGCAGTCGCAGCCGCTCGCGTTCGGCGGTCTCGAGGTCCTCGAGCGCCTGAAGTCCGGTCTGCACCGTCGAGAGTCCCTGCGCGAACCGGGCCTGCTCGGCCTGCAGCGCGCGTTCGGCGAGGGCAACGCGTTAGGTGGCGAGCTCGGTGCGGCTGAGGAGTGTGTCGCGCGACGCGGCGAGCTCGGTGAGCTGGTGACAGAGGTTCGTCCGCGACTGGTGGACCTCGAACTCGGCCTGCTCCACGGCGACCCTCGCGCGCTCGTGCTCGTCGCGGGCAGCGGCGTTGCCGAGGGGAAGTGAAAACAGGAGTCCGGCGGTGACCGTGGTCGCCTCCAGTCGAACGACCTGTCCGTAGCTGGGAAAGAACGCGGTATCGAGACCGGACTGCGTGAGTCCGGCGGTGAGGTCGAGCTGCGGTCGCAGGCCGTTGCGGGTCCGAATCAGGTCGGCGCGGGCGGTCTCGACCTGCGCCTGCAGAGCCGCGATGTCAGGGCTGCGTTCGGCCGCAGCACTGCAGAGCGCCTGCGGATTTGTCCAGTCGACGTCCGGGTGTGGGGGCTCAACCGCCCAGACCGCGCTGGCGTCAGGGGGTTCTCCGAGCAGGCGCTGCAGCTCCCGGGTTCGCGTGGCGGCGGTAGCCCAGGTCACCAGCACAGCTTCCTGATTGGTGGCCACACGCTGCCGTATCAGGTCGAGCTCGATCGAGGCGATGCGGCCGGCGTCGAGCTCGGCCATGCCAATGTGCAGCTGCGTGAGGGTGCGCTCCAGGCTGCGATGGCGAAGCTGCAGCTCCTGAACAGCGAAACCCAGCTCAGCCGCCGCGGTGACGACTTCGACCAGCCGGGTCGAAGCCGCCTGAACGACCTGCAGATCGGCCGTGTTGAGTCGCCGTTGGGCGAGCAGCAGGGGCAACAGGGTGACGTTTCGACCCAGCCCGCGTAACAAAGGCTGCGAGGCGCTCAGCGAGAGTGTGGTGCCAACATTGGGGCCACGCGTAATGGTGGTGGTGCCGGCTGGGCTCGAGAACGGGAACACACTCCGCGATACGCCGTTCTGCAGCGAGAGTTCAATCCGGGTTCCCGGCGCGAACTGCCGAGCCAGCGACACCTCGGCGTTGTAGTTCTGGTTGCGGGCAATACCCGAGCTGAGCCCTTCGTTGCTGGGCTGTTCGGCGTTCAGGAGGTTGGCCTGCGCCGTGAGTGTATATTGCAGCAGGGCGGCCGTACCCAACACCTGTGCCTGAGCGGCACGGACGGCAAAGCGGGCGCGCTGAATCTCGGGGTTACCCTGTGCAAATCGCTGCAGCAGCGACTCCATCGCGATGACGTGCGCGTCGGCCGGAGCCGGGAGGTCAATCTGCGGCACGTCCAGCGGTGCCTCCTGTGCGTTGACGCCCTGCGCGCGCGACACCATCAGACATGCACACAGCAGCAGGTGGGAAATGGGAGTACGCCAGGGGCGCATGCAGCAACTCGAAAGAAGGAAGGATAGCGCCAGTCGCGACGGTGAGATTCCTAGGGGAGTCTGATGTGTGGGTCAGCAGAAAAATGCGGACACCGGGGAGGACATTCCTGCTGCCGAGCGCCTGCAGCGCGGATGGTGCGGCGGCCGGGGTCGTTGGGTGGACGCCGGCGAGCGCAGCGCGTTCTCACCGTGCGTTGATCGGAGCAGACGCCGACGAGGGTCGAGAGAGCTGGCCGCGAGGACGCAACCGGCCGACAAACCTGAAAAATGCGCCGGTGATCGATCGGCCGATCAGGAAGGTTGCAAAAACTTGCGTTCTGGATCGAAGCACCTCTTTGTAGTGAATACACGGTGTTTCACGGCATTCCACGGTGCGGCCATGAGCAGTTCAACCCCCGAGTCCCGTCCCCACTTTATGACGCTTCAGCAGAAGGCGTTGCTGGTGTCCGCGCTGCTGAACGTGGGCCTGCTGGCAGGGCACCTCGCCCGCGGTCCGCTGACGCAAGACATTTCGACAACGGACACGGCCCTGAGCCCGGCGGAATCGGAGCCGCTGACGGCGGTGCAGTCGGTTGCGGAAACGAACGCGCCCCTGGCGTCTGCCGCTATGGCCGAGGGGTCCTCGCCGGCTGCCATGGTGTTCGAAGTACCTGAAGTGGAAGCGCCGTCCGATCTGCCGGACCTGGTGCCGGTAGACGCGCAGATTGTATCGGTATCGATTGAGAACAACATCCCGGCGTCACTCGGGCGGGTGCTGGACCGGACGCTGGCGACGATGCTGAGCCAGGAGCTGGCGCGCCTGCTGGTGTGGAACATCCAGCCGGCTCGTGAGCTTCGGAACAACGACCAACTCACGCTCGCGTGGACGAACGACAGCGACGGCGGAATCACGATTCACGCGATGCGTTTTCAGTCGCAGCGCCACGATCGCACGTTTGATGCGTATCGCTGGCAGGCCGAGGGTGAAACGTACGCGACGTGGTACGACTCGGACGGCATTGAGGTGGCTCATCGGCTGAACGACGGACCGCTGGCGGAGTACGATCAGATCACCAGTCTGCTGCGCGACCGGCCCGATCACGAGGGTATGGACTTCATGACGCCTGTGGGCACGCCGGTGATGAGTCCCTGGGGCGGTCGCGTAACGAACGTGGACTGGAACCTGCGCTTTAACGGAAACTGCATTGAGGTCGCCCACGACAATGGGCTGGTAGCGAAGTACCTTCACCTTTCTGACACGCAGGTGCGTGTGGGCGACACGGTGCAAGCGGGCCAGGTGATCGCCATGTCAGGAAACACGGGCCGCTCTACAGGGCCCCATCTGCACTACGAGTTGGCTCGTAATGGCGCGATCGTGGACCCTGTAGAGGCGCATGGAACCTACCAGCGCGAGCTTCCCGAGTCGGAGCGCGCCGCGTTCGAGGCACACATTGCCGCATGGTCCGCACGATTCAACGATCAAACCGGCGGCTGATTAATATAGACGTTAACCGGCGTTTTCCGAAATCGGAGAGGGGACCAGCAATCCGTTTACATCGGTTGCGTTCGTGTTGAACAAACACTAAACTCGCCACTCTGCTCCATCGCACCGCCATCCGGCGGTTCCCCGCATGCCCTCTCCGGACATCGGCCATGAAAAGCTCAGGTTTCGCAGTGGCTCCCGACTGGAGCCTGATCCGCACCGTCCCGTTGCTGACGCTTCTGCTGATCGCGTCGTGTTCGTCCGAAGAGGCCGACCTGACGCCATCTGAGCAGGACGCTGGTACATCCGAGGTGGTGCCCGACCCCGACACGGCGTCGGACGACAGTGGCGTAGCAGCCGATGCCGTGGAACGCCCGATTCCCGTGTGGGAAGAGTACGCTCCGCCTGAAGCGCCGATTCCCAGACTGACGTCTGCGCAGCTGCAGAATGCGTGGCGCGGCCTGCTCGGCGAGGACGTCATCATCCCTCCGGTGAACCTGCCCGATCTGGATGACAATGGTTTGCTGGCCGTGGGTGCGGCCGAAGCGACGGTGTCGCCACGTTCGGTGGAGGATATCGAGCGCGCTGCATCCGAACTGGCTCGGCAGATTGTGGAACCCGAGCGTCGTTCGCGGCTTGGCGACTGCGAGCCTGCGGACATTCGCGATGATGTATGCGCCCGCGAGATTCTGACGTCGTTTGGTCGTCGCGCCTGGCGTCGCCCGCTACTGGAAGAAGAGCTGGCACCGCTGATTGTTCTGGCTGGTGAAGCAGCGACTCAATACGGCGACTTCTGGCTGGGGCTGCGTTGGCCGCTGGCGGCGGTGCTGCAGTCGCCCTACCTGCTGTTCCGGCGAGAGGTTGGAGAAGCGGGCGACGACGGCGCGCTGCGCTACACCGACTGGGAGATGGCGTCGCGCCTGAGCTTCCTGCTGTGGAACACCATTCCCGACGAGGCGCTGCTGGATGACGCTGCAGCCGGTCTGTTGACGACGGACGAGGGCTTGCGCGCGGCGTTGGCGCGCATGCAGGCCGACGAGCGCGCCCGCGATGGTGTGCTGGAGTACTTCCGGCAGTATTACGGTTTGACCTCGCTCCGTTACCTGTCGAAAGACCCGATGGTGTTCCCTGCCATGAGCCCCGAGCTGGGGCCGGCCGCGCTGGAAGAGACGGAAGCGTTCCTGTGGAGCATCATTCAGGACGATCTGGATTTTCACGATGTGCTCCTGAGCAATCGCACGTGGGTCGATCGGCGGCTCGCGGCACTTTATGGCGTGCAGGCACCTTCCGCCGAGGGCTTTGGATGGTCCGAGCTGCCAGAGTCCACCGGCCGACGAGGTCTCCTGGGACAGGCCAGCTTCCTGCTCATTCATTCGCACCCGACGTCGACCTCGGCCACGGGACGCGGGATGTTCATTCGGGAGCGACTGCTCTGCCTTCCGGTACCGCCGCCTCCGGCCAACGTGGATACATCCATTCCAGAGCCTGACGCGAATGCTCGCACGCTGCGTGCGCGCATGCAGGTGCACCAGGAAGACCCCACCTGCGCGGGCTGTCATAGCCTGACCGACCCGATGGGTCTTGCGTTCGAGAACTTCGATGGCCTCGGCATGTTCCGCGCGACCGAGAACGGCGCGCCAATCGACACGTCGGGTGAGCTCGAGGGCGCGACGTTCGCAGATTCCTGGGAGCTGGCCGATGTGCTGGCGGCGCGCGAGGAGTTTGCTGAGTGTGTGGTGCAGAGCTTTATGCGGTTCGCCACCGGTACCGTGGAGCTGCGCGAGCAACGGGCGGCCGTGCTCATTCTGACCGCTGCCTTCGAGGAGAGCGGATATCGATTCAACAGTCTTGTGGAAGCGCTGGTCCTGAGCCCTGCCTTCCGTACCGTCGGCGCTCCGGCCGCCGAGGAGGCTTCGGAATGAACGCGAATCGCCTGTCCCGTCGTCGTTTTCTTCGTGGCGTTCTCGGTGGCATGAGCGCTGCAGTCGCTCTGCCTTGGCTGGAAGCCACCAGCGGGCGTGGCGCCTCTGTGATGGCAGAAGCTTCGGCCTTCCCCACCCGCTTCGGCATCTTTTTCTGGGGCAACGGCGTGGTGCCATCCGCCTGGGTGCCCACCACCACCGGACGGGAGTACGCGCTCTCGTATCTGCTGGAGCCCATCGCTGCCATCAAAGACAAGTGCACGCTAGTTTCGGGCACCGCCCTGAAGGTGCCCAACATTGAACCGCACTGGTCCGGTGCTTCCGGGATACTCACCGGAAAACCGCTGCTCTTCAAGCCTTCCGGCGGTCACACCATGCCGGACGCAACGGTTGACCAGATTGTCGCCCGCGCCATCGGAAATGATACCCGGTTTCGCTCCATTGAGTTCGGTGCGCGCCCCGGCGAAGGTCTCTCGTTCAACGGTCCGGACAACCCGAACCCGCCCGAAGCGTCTCCCTTCCAGCTCTTCAACCGAGTGTTTGGGCCCGATTTCCGTGAGCCCGGCTCGTCGGCAGAGCCCGATCCATCGCTTCGGTTTCGGCAGAGCGTGCTTGACCTCGTCACCGAGGACATCAACCGCTTTGAGCGCGGACTGGGTGCCAGCGACCGCACGCGCCTTGACCAGCACCTCACCAGTGTCCGTGAGATCGAGACCCGGCTGGCACGCCTCGCCGAGAACCCCGCCAACCTGGAAGCGTGCCGCCGCCCTGAAACACCCCTGGAAGACTACCCCGATGTGGATGGTCGACCGCAGCTGGTCGAGCTCAACCGGGCCATGTGCGACATTGTGGCGCTGGCGTTGGCGTGCGACCAGACCCGCGTCTTTAGCAATTACATTACCCGGCCGCTCAATAACCTGCTGCTCGCCACGGCGTCGGGCGGGCACCACCAGCTGACCCACGACGAACCCGGCGACCAGCCGATGGTGCAAGCGGTCGTGCGTCAGATCATGGGGGAGTTCACGTACTTTGTGCAGGCGCTCGACGCCATTCCCGAGGGCGATGGTACCCTGCTCGACCACACCATGCTGCTGGGGACCACCGAGATTTCGTACGGCCGAACCCATGGGCTGGACGAGTTTCCGCTCCTGATCGCCGGAAACGCCAGCGGGCGACTGGTTCAGGGAACCCACATTCGCTCGGCGATCGCCGCCAACACCAACTCCGTCATGCTCAGCCTGATGCGTTCCGTAGGCGTGCTTCAGCAAGGCTTTGGCGAGGGCGATTCGTACACCGAAGACGGATTCTCGGACCTGGAGGTCTGACATGACGAGCCATTCTCGTGCATGCGCTCTGGCGCTTCTGTTCCTTGCTGTCGGTGCCTGCGCGGACGAAGACTCGCCCGCGCAGTCTGCTCCCGATGTGGTGACGGATACCAGCGCCGATGTTGGAGTCGACATCGCAGCCGATGCGGGCACTTCGGACATTGAGCCGGAAGTCACCGCTCCCCGCGCCACGCCACCGACCACGACGGTGTACGTCGCCCGCGAGTTCAACTTCTCGCGTGAGCTGCCCGGCGGCATTGTCGAGGGTTTCGACCTGGATGGCGCGGTCAGCAACGGTAACGACGGCACCGGCTGCGACCAGCCCGACTATACCAACGCGGCCGGCGAGACCGGGATCGATAACCAGTTCGCGTCGCTGTTGCCGGTGATTGAATCGGCCGGTGGAGCGGCCCTGCCCACCCTGGTTCAGTCGGCCATCAACGAGGGTGACCTTCTGATTGTGGCTGTCTTCAGCGGGGTGGACGACTGGCTGAACGACGATGACGTGACCGTGTCGATTGGCAGGGCGGTAGGCGCTCCCATCGTGGGTGCAGACAACACGCTGCAGCCCTGGCAGACGCTCACTCTCGATATCAATGAGCCCGTGACCCGCATTACAGGCGGGCGTATTGTGGATGGGGTGTTTACAGCGGGCACCGAGACCTTACCCCTGCCCATCTTCGTCTTCACCTTCCGCTTTGATGTCACGCTACACGGCGCGCTGATTCGGGCCGAGATGACCGAGACCGGGCCCACCGTCTTCATGACCGGCGGTGCGGTGACACTGGCCAACATCCTCGATATTGCGAGGACTCCCGGTATTCAGGACCGGATTCCCGCCGCGCTGGAACAGCTTGGGCCGTTGATTTCTGACCTGTCCGTCGAGACCGAGTGTGATTCGCTCTCGGTCGCCGCGTCGCTGACGCTTATGCCCATCTACCTGTTCAATCCGCCGTCCGAATAATCGCGCGGCGGCGGCAGGTCACATCAGCATGCGCACGACTGACAGGCTTCCCAACTCGACATAGAGGGCCTGAACCTGGTGCGCGGTCTGCATGTACACTTCGAGGGTCACGCAGCCGTGTACGCCACCGGAGCTCTGCCGATAGCTGTGCTGCACATAGCTGGGCAGGCCCGCGACCTGTTCTGCGGCATTTCGGACCGACGTGATCAGCTCGTCGCCGTGAGGCCCGAACACCTTGTAGGTGTAATGACACGGAAAGGTGTGGGTGCTCTCGAGCAACTCAATGGACGGAAGACCTTTCATGGTGTCCTCTTCGGGTGCGGTTCCGACCTGGAACTTTAGACGTGACCGTTCCTGGGTCAAGCCGTGCCCTTGTACAACGTCGAGCGTAACAGACCTCGTTGCCCATGACCCGCGCGTGCGTCCGGCGCCATGGTGCAGGGCGGCGCTAGGGTCTGCGGATGACGCCCACTTGCCCGGCGGTCGCGTTTGACTGGGGCCCGGTGCCGCCGAGCGCGCCGGCGGCACGGAAGATGCCCTGAATGGTCGAGTTTTCGGCGAACATTTTGATGCGACCGCCGCCGCCGCCACCACCACCGTTTCCAACGCAACGATCACGCTCTCCGTCGCCGATGGTGTAGGTGCCACCACGCCCGCCGGTGCCACCGTTCACCGAAATGACGGCGGTAGGCCCAATCTGCAGCCGAGTGGCGTCGAGCACAACACCGCCGCCCGAGCCACCCGCGCCTGCATCAACCGGCGCCGGGCGAGAACCCGTGACGGCATCGGTGCCGGCTTCCCCGTCGGCAAGAAGGTCACCCAGCACGATGATATTGGCCGAACGCAGGATGATACAGCCGCCGCCGCGTCCGCCTTCGGTGCGCAAGCCTACCAGCTGGTCGCAGGCATCTCCGGTTCCAGTCGCATCAAAGATCTGAAAACCACCACCGTTGGAGCCCTGGTCCACGTCCGACGTAATGTTGTCGCCGTAGGTTCTACCGCCCTGCCCCAGCTCGGGCCCGGCACCACCCACTCCACCATGGCCACCACCGCCCGGGCCTGTGTTGCGGAGTCCGCGTCCGAAACCGGCCTCCTGCCCCTGACCCGCGCCTGCGCCACCTGCGCCTGACGCGTCAATGGTTCCATCTTCTTCAATGACGATAATGCGGCCGGTGATCTCCAGGCATCCCGTGTCATCATCGGGGTCAGGAGCGCCAGGCACGCCGGCATAGGGCGTCACGTTGATGCGACCGCCGTTCGAGACCTGTACGCGATCGTACAGCAACCCGCGCCCTGCCAACTCAATGGTCTCGGCGTTCACCAGCAGGTCGGGCGGGCACACTTCATCGTTTTCGACATTGCAGTTGTTGTCGATGTCGTCGCAGATCTCCTCGGCGCCGGGGTTGATGGCCCTGTTCGTGTCGTCGCAGTCGGGCCCGGCGCACTCGTCGCCAATGCCATACTGGTCGCCGTCGCGGTCGAAGCAACCTACACAGACGCCAGATGTTGGAACGCACTGACCCGCATCAGCGCCGCTTTCGGCACATTCGGTCCCTTCGGGGCAGTCCGCGCCGCTTTCGCAGGCGACTCCGCAGGCTCGACCATCGGGCAGCGTCAAACAGCGGTCCACCGGGCGCCCGCAGTCAGCGTCGGTCTCACACTCAGCGCACACGCCGCTGGCTGGCCGACAGGTGGTGCCGCATTCGTCTGTATCGATCGCGTTGCCGTCGTCACACACCTCTGCATCATCGACGACACCGTCGCCGCAGAAAGCGAACTCACAGGTCGTGCGGCACGCATTGGCGGCTTCGTCAGAGTTGCCTTCACCGTCGTCGCACTCCTCGCCGAACTGTACGACGCCGTCGCCGCACACCACGGGAGAATCCGCGTCGGGTTTGGGTTCGATCGTGTCGCTTTCCACGTCCGACTCCGCGTCCGCAGCGTCGGGCTCGACGTCAGCAGCGATGTCTGGTGACACGTCAGCTGAAACGCGGGGCGAATCGACGAGCCCCGTGCGCCCGCACCCTGCCAGCAGGAGGGCACTCAGCACGGCAGAGAGATGTCGCGCTCGTGCGCCTGTCCTGGTTGTATCGTTCACGGTCGCCTCGTTAGAACCACCACCGGAATCCTGCTCCGGCGTCGACGTTGAAGTCTGCACCTTCGACGATCCACAGGCCTGCTGCAACCTCTACGAACACATCGATCGGCACGCGATCGAGAATGAAGTCTACGCCGAGGGGAGCGCGAACCCCCAGATTCACGTTGTCGTTATGCGCCCAAAGCTGGGGGCCCACTCCAAAATAAAGGTCCATTCTGGCCCGGTCGAAGGTCATCAGCCGGGGTTGCCACAGAAAGTCGAGGTGGGTGTTCAGGCCACGACCTTCGAACAGCGAGAAACCAATTGCCCAGTCAATGAAGACAGGACGACCCCGAAAGTGGTGCTTTCCAGTGATGCCTGTGGGGTTTCCGACCTGTATGCCCAGACCAAATCGACCATCTTCTGCAGCGGCCATCGCCGCAAAGCCCGTCAGAAAGACCACGAGCCAGATGCACCGAACGAGTCTCCACATAGACCATCAACCGGGTAGCGGTGGGTCGCCGACGCTCAGGGAATGGCGGAGCCCTCGCCGGGCGCAGAACCCTCGCCAGGGTCTGCAGAACCTTCGCCGGCCGGCGGGAAATACGCGTCAATCCCGCCATCGACAATGACGTAGCCATTGCGAAGCACGATGGGTCGGTCAATGACAATGTTCAACTGCAGCGCCGCCAGATCGGGAGAGATACCGGCAAAGATATCGCCGCTGAGCGCCGGGATAGCAAACGAGAGACCACCCAGCAGGTCGCCGGTGAGCTGTGACCACAGGCCATCGACAATCAGCGAGCGCAGGTCGCCCAGGTCGGTGAAGATAGGCTCGGTTCCTGTGGACGAGATGAGCCAGAGCTCGAGCTGCGGCACGTCATCGAGGATGATGCTGATGCTTCCGTCGGCAAATCGGATGTCGGCGCCAATACGAAGTGTGGCGCCAATGAGGTCTTCGGAAACGCCATTTCCGAGCGTGACCTGAAACTGACCCACGCTCAGCAGGAACGGCAGGTCGGTCTCATCGGCGGATGCTGCCGTGAGCAGAGGCGGCAGCTGAGCGTCGATCTCGACGAGGCTAAGCAGGGCGGCGAACTCCGGTGGAAGCACCGAGGACACGTCGGCCTTGAGGGCGCCGCTGTTCCACACGGCGTACAAAAGGCCGTTGATGAGCGACTGCTTGAGGCCGATCTGCAGGCGGCTGGCCGAGAAGAAACCGGGTGCGGTCGATTCGGGGACCGAGAGCGCAACACCTGGCGAACCGGGGAACGCGGGTCCCTGATCGGTGCCGACGCTCAGGTCCAGGCCGATGGTCAGATTGGAGCGCGGCGTGGAGCGGATGGTCGCGATCTCCCCCTGCAGCGAGATCGAGATGGTGGGCAGAATGCCCGTCTCAAGCACAATGGGCGCGCCATTCAGCAGGCCGTCGATGCTCAGCAGCAGGTCTTCGACCAGCATCGGAATCTGATCGATGAACGAGCCGGCGAGCGAGTCCACCAGCACCGTCTCGACGGTTCCAAACAGCAGGCTGTCGGCCAGCTCGAAGATAGCGTTGGCCTCGGGGCTGACAAAGTTCGGATCGACGGACTCCAGCGCCAGCGCCAGCTCCACGACCTCCACCTCCAGCTCATCTTCGCGGTTGGGCTTGTTCAGATCGAGGTCAATCAGCGCGGCGAGCGAGATGGAGAGGCTGCCGGTGAGGTCAAGCACTTCCCCGGCGAAGGTGAGCGCTCCTGCGGTCTCGATAAAGACATCGGGGAAGTCGATGAACACTTCGAGGCCCGAGTCGGTGATGTCGACAAACACCCGCGCCGAACCCAGATCGAGCTCGTTCACAGCGAGCGTGATCACGTCGCTCTCAATGACAGGATTGGGAAGCGACCCCAGCAGGTCAAGGTTCGCAATGACCAGCTGGAAGATGTCGGCAAGGTCGCGTGCCAGCACAAGTCCGTCCGCGTCGGGCGCGCCCAGCGGGCGGCCGTCGTCCACGAAGTTCTGGTTGAGTCGAAGCTGCACCGCATCGAGCGCGGTGACGGCGACGCCCTTGGAGGTGACACCATCGGGATCGAGCAGCACGCCGGTGGGCAGGTATTCGGGGGCCCAGATGACATCGAGACCGAACTCGGTCTCAGTGTTACTGACGCCATCGGTGGCGACAATGCCAATGTGGTTCACGCCAAAGCGCGGCGTGAGCTCGGTGGTAAACCTACCGCCAGCGTCCAGCGACACCGCCTGTCCATTCACAAACGCGGATGGCGTGCGCCCCGAATCGGTGACGATGCCCTCCACGACAATGGTGGCTCCCTCGGCGAGCGAGAGCTCATCGCCCGGCTGAGGACGAAGAATCTCAATGGTAGGCGGGCCGGCGTCCACGAGCACCGTCTGAGAATCGCACTGGTCAGGGCTGGTCGCCGAGCATGCCGTAATCGTCAACGGTCCTTCGGCGGCGGTGCGCCAGGCCGTGTCTCCATCGGGAGTGGCGGCGCCGTCGGGTGAAACGGTAATGACGATCTCGGCGTCGGGCACAACCTCGCCGTTGAGGTCATAGGCGACCGCGACCGTGTTGATGCGAAAATCAAGCACGTACACGGCGCGCGCGGGCGAGAGCGTCAGGTCGACACGACCGATCTCGATCGGCTCGGGCTCGACGTCCGGCTCGACATCCGGGGCAACATCGGGCTCGCCGCCATCGGGCGAGGTGGCGTCAGGGATGTCGGTGTCGGGAGTTCCGGTGTCGGGCACCTCACCCACATCAGCGTTGGGCGTGGCGACAGTCGGATCATCGCCGCACGCAGACAGCAGAAACACAGCGACAACAACGGAGGAGAGCGCCAGCCAGGGACGCGCGGAGGAGAGCTTGTTTTGCGTCGTCATGGCGCACCTCATCGAATGCCAAAGTTGCCCTGCACCACTAAGTGGGTGGGCGTCAGCTGAAGAATCGGCTCCGTGAGACCCAGCGAAGCACCCGCAGGAAGACCGAACGCAGCCAGCGTGTCGGGCAGTGCAAAGCTGGGGACCGGAAGCGACGGCAACGCGCTGTTGAGCGCGTCCTCAAGGACAGCCGTCAGCACACGCTGGATGAAGCCTTCGAGCGTGGCTCTGGTATCGGCCGAGATCGAGGCGTCGATGGTGGCGAGGTGAAACTCCACCACCTCGAGCTCTCCGAACTCGATGTTCACGTCATCGACGATGGAGACGTCCGCATGCAGGACCGCGCCGATTTTTACAGCGATGGGAGTGTCAATCACGCCAGGAATGCCGACGCCAAGGCGAGCGGCGCCCAGATGCAGGGCGATCCCGCCGCCTTCGCGGCCGAGCACCACGACGGGCAGATTGAGCGCCAGCGTCGCGTCTGCGCCGCCGGGCACGCCGGCGCCGCCGAGCACGCCGCCGAGGTTGGCGTCAAAGAAGCCGGTGAGCCAGAGGTTGTAGAAAATCTGGTTCAGCAGCCCCAGGTGAATGGCTGCCGAGACCGAGCGCGTGCCGGTCTCCAGCAGAATCGGATCAGGATTCAGCAGGGCGCCAGTGGTGTTGATGCGCACCGGCGTCGAGGTGATCTGAGTGCCGATGCCGAAGAGCGCCCGGGCAGGCGTTGCGTTGATAGCGGCGAAGCGCAAACGGAACCCAAGGCTGACGTTGCCCGTGCCGTCCAGACGCGGCAGGTCGATGGGAATCGCGAGCGCGTCCAGGTCAAGCGATGACACCAGTCCGTCGAGCACCCCGTTGAGGTTGTTGTTCACGAAGTCGCGCAACACGTTGCCAATCAGCCCCGAGATGGGTCCGCGGAACAGGTCCACCACCACGTTGACGATCGCGCCGGCGATGCCGCTGAAGTTCGTATCCACCGAGCCCACGTTCACAGCGGTTGTACCCGGGCGCACCGAAATCTGCGGGCGACCATCGCCGCCGAGGGTCAGGTTGAAGATGGTGGACAGGCTTGTGCCGGTGATGGTCGCCGTGCCCGAGGTCGATACCGTGCCCGAGATGCGCAGGTTGATGGTGATACGCGCCAGGTTGGCGCTCAGGCGCAGACCGCCGTCCACCAGCGTCAGCGCGGTGTTGTTGGGGGTGCCGATGTCGATTCCGCGGTACTCCACGCGAGCGCGGAGCACACAGGCGCACGCGCCGAACACGCAGACGTCCTGAATGCACTGGTCATACAGCACCGGGTTGGCACCCAGCGTGCTGTCGATCAGCTGCTCGACACCCAGGCGACCCGTTCCGGCGACTTCGTTGTTCAGGATCGCGAAGAAGATGTCGTTGATGCTGTCCAGGCCATCGGCGCGGTTGTTGTCATCGAACGCATCCTGCGCCAGCCGGAGCCCGATGCTGCCGTTCAGGTACGAGTCATTGGGCGTGTAGCGGTCTGACACGAGGAACGCGCAGGTCGTGACATTCTCTTCTCCAAAGGCGTCGCGACCCGACACTTCCACGAAGTTTATGCCTCGGCGGGTCGTCACCGTGGCCTCGAACGTGCCCGTCTCGGTCAACGCGCCGTCCACACCGTTTATCAATACGTTATCCACGGCGAAGGTGTCGTTTACACCCGCCTCAAACACGATGGGGTCGCCGGGGCGAAGCGTGAGCATATCGCCGTCTGCCGGGAACACGCAGTCAATCGACGGGCCTTCGCCATTCACGATGACCTGAGCGGAAGCGAAAAGCGGTTCGCCGGTCTCGGTTGGCACAGGCACTGTCGCGCCCAGCAGGAACACGCCTTCTTCGTCAAACCGGTAACGGCCCGTACCAAAGCCCGGAATCGACGGCTCCGACGAGAACTCCACGGTCGCGTCTGGGATCACGTTGCCGTACCGGTCGGTGACCACCGTGGAAAGCGTCACCACTTCGTTGACCTCGTACAGGTCTTTCGCCGGCACCACCGCCACCGCAATGGCCGCGGGCAGCGCAGGCACGATCTCCACCAGGTCGCGCTTGTACACGCTAACGCCGGGCGCATCGCACGCCACAGCGTAGAAACCTGTGCGCGTAATCGTCACGTCCAGACCGTCGATGGTCACATCGGTTCCGAACGGGTCGGTGACCAGCGTAAACGGCACCTCGGGAACCAGATTGTTGAACGCGTCGTAGCCCACACAGGTCACCGAGAACGCTTCGCCGGCCACCGCGTCGTCCGACGACGCCACCGCCTCCGAGGTCACGACCGCGCCAGGGGTCACCTGCACCACGGAAGGTGTCTCATCCACCAGGCTCAGGCTGGCCACCGAACAGCTCACAGCAGCCGTGCCCGCCCGACGGCCCTCGTACGCGCCCGCACCGGCCGCCACCAGCACATCGTCAGGCGCAATCAGGATCGAAAAGCGCGGCGCCTCCTCGAAGGCCATCGGCGCGCCGTTCTGGTCCAGCACCGTGCACGTCACCAGCAACTCGGAACCCGCCGCGATCGAAGGCGCCGAAACGCTCGTCTCCACCGACGTCGGAACGGCAGCCTCTTCCACGTCCGGCTCCACGTCCGGCTCCACGTCTGCCTCTGCATCCGGCTCCACGTCCGGCTCCACGTCCAGCTCCACGTCCGGCTCGGCATCCGGCTCCACGTCGCTCACGGCGTCCGGGTCCGCTCCCGTGTCAGACTGCGCGTCACCCGCGCCAGCATCCGGAGAACCCGAATCCGGCGTCAGGTTGATGGTCTCGGTCGACCCCGCGCTGTCGCCACACGCACTCAGCGCCAACCCCAGAAACAGCGCCGACAGGGCTCCCACCCGGGCTGTCACCGTCCTGACTACTTTCGTTTCCTGTTCCATCGTCGTCTCCGTGAAGCCGGCCACTGTGGCTTTCAGAGCACACAGGCGGGTCACTCGTCATTGCGATTTGCTCAGCCACTTGCGAGCCCGAAACCCCCTACAGCAACCCGACTTCCGGTCAACCGGTTGTTGTGCCGCGGTGCGTCATAAACCCCACACCCCACCAACCGCTAAACTACTGATACCCCTTCACTTTTCTCCACCGCACCGCGTCTGTCTTCACCGCGGCACATCCTTTTGCATGTCAACTGCGCTCACATCCGCCCACCGCCACCATCCCCAGCCGATACCACCTCGGCCACAAACTCCAGCGTCCGAGCCCAGCAACGATTCGCCGCGTCGCGCCAGACAAACGCCATGAACGCGTGCGCCTCGCCCGCATAGTAGTCGGGCACCACCCGCGCACCCAGCTGCAACAACGCCGACTCCAGCCGATGCGAATCACTCAGCAGAACATCGCCCGTACCGCACGGAATGTACGTTGGCGGCCACGCCCGCTCCGTCTCGGTCAGCCCCTCCAGCACCAGCAGCGGGTCGGCGAGTCCCCAGCCTTCGCCCGCGGCGTCGGGAAGGTAGTCGCGCACAATCTCGTCCAGCCGCGACTGAATGAACGCCGCGACCAGGCCCTCGCGCCGAAAACGCCCGATGGCGGACACCTGATGCAGGCCACATTTCGCCAAAAGCCCCTGCGGGACCACCGCCCTGTCATACACCGCCCGGGCACCCGGCTCGTCGCGAGGCACGCAACACGCCACGCACAGCCCGGTCACCAGATTGGCGCCGGCGCTCTCGCCTGCCACCACCACGCGCCCCGGGTCACCACCAAACTCGGCCGCGTGCGACAACACCCAAAGCCACGCCGAGAACACGTCCTCGAGCGCCGCCGGATAACGCCAGCGCGGCGCCAGCCGATAGTTGATCGTGAACACCACGTACCCCGCCTGCGCATACTTCTGCGCCATCAGCCAGTGCGTGTCCTTCGACAACACCCGAAACCCACCGCCGTGCACATAGAATACCACCGGCAGCGGCCGGGCTCCCCG
>Ga0169931_10004468_pt1 | contig 21774 bp, 22 predicted proteins | sample Kivu_15m_20L_FD_129675 | JGI IMG/M metagenome (GOLD analysis project Ga0169931, IMG submission 129675) | Freshwater microbial communities from Lake Kivu, Western Province, Rwanda to study Microbial Dark Matter (Phase II) - Kivu_15m_20L... | ecosystem: Environmental > Aquatic > Freshwater > Lake... | reverse complement strand
TCCCCATTTACAAAATATTTGGGCAACAAGTTGAAGTTTCCTACAATCACAATCATCAAAAACTTACCGCTATCTTCTTTATTGATGGGCGGTGTAGTAACAAACTCCGGACAATAAGCAATGTATTCTGCTATGCTTTCAAAACCCTCTTCAACACTATTAAGCAATGCATTGACCAAATGATGAGCAGCGCGCTCAGTGTTTAGTTTTTTCTTTCCAAAAATTTGTAACATAGATAAAACAAATATTTAATTTCCTTTCTCTCAAAAATAGACCTTCCCATTTTCGATTATCCATTGACTCGTTACCGACATTTCAACAGAGTTATTCACCATTTTAATCCTTTTATCAGAACGAGTATTTTGTACTTTTGTGGCTCAAACAAAAAGAAATGGATACTAGAATCATCAAATTTACCGTGGCTGCACTTTCCCTTTTTTACACCGTTTGGTTGTATGCAGATGGCTATTGGGGCAAGGGAATTTTCATGACTTTAGTGTCCACCGTATTGGTGCTTGTATGTTTCAGAAGCACTCGATTGATGGTTGTATTTTATTACATGCAGCGTCAAAACATGGACAAAGCAAAAAAGTGGTTACAAAAAATCAATCCAGATCAATTATGGGCCAAGCAAAAAGGATATTACTATTTCCTCACTGCCACCACTGATATACAAAATCAAAGTATGGCCAACAGCGAGAAAAACCTGAGAGCTGCATTGAGCCATGGTTTGAGAATGGATCACGACAAAGCAGCGGTTTATTTGAATTTGTCTGTTTTAGCGGCCAACAAAAGAAAGAAGAGAGAAGCCATGATGCATTTGAATGAGGCCAAAAAATTTGACACCAAAGGTTATCTGAAAAAAGACATCAAAGAGGTGCAAAGAATGCTGAATAGTATTTGATTCGACCGGCCAGCTGTCCTATCGAAAGTGAAATTGCCCTCATGTCTTCTTCTCCCACCGCCAATCAAAAAACAGGAATAGCAGGAGAATTTTTTGTAGCTGCAGAACTCGCAAAAAGAAATTTTCAAGTCGCGATATCGCTGGGCAATGCAAAAGGCGTTGATTTATTTGTGACTACTCCTGATGGAAAAAAAACGTTTGAAGTTGAAGTTAAAACGCTGAGAAAACAACCCAATTGTTTTACGCTGAACTCCAATAAAGTCAAACCTCAGAGCGCCTACATTTTCGTTTACTTAAACAGTGATTGGCAATCACCGGATTATTTCATTCTTCTAGGCTCCGATTTGCTCCTCAATCTGGCTCATTTTTACGGGTCAAGCCTCGGTACTGAGCGGGAGACAGTGAATCACGGACCACTAAAACCTTATCTAAACAACTGGAAAATTCTTCAATAGAGTTCAATCAACTAACTCCCACAATTTCCACATCCGTTATTCCGAGCATTCATTTTTTTTCGTGCTTCATTGAATAGGAACCAAGCAGCCCAGGACAAAAGCGATGCGACCACTATACCCTGAATCATGCCAGTAAAATAAAAGTTATCCAAGCACCTAAATAAGCCAAGAGCCCCATGTACACCAATTGAAAGATGGGCCAGCGCCATGATTGCGTCTCGCGATGGACCACAGCGAAAGTAGCCAAGCATTGCATGGCAAAAGCATAAAACACCAGCAAAGCACTGCCGCTGGCCAAAGTGTAAACAGGAGTGCCATCGTCCCAGCGAACATCCTTCTTCATTTTATCCATCAATCGATCATTGTCCTCTTCATCATCCCCAATGGCATAGATAGTGGCGAGAGAACCAACAAAAACTTCCCTAGCCGCAAAGGAAGTAATGATGGAGATCCCAATTTTCCAATCAAAACCCAATGGGGCAATGATGGGTTCAATGCCTTTCCCCATAATACCGATATAGGAGTTCTCCAAGTTGACTGCCGCCAACACTTTCTCCTTCTCATCGTCACTGCCCTGCCATGTCTGCTCTACTCTTTGCACAGCCAACGCTCTCCTTTCGCTCGGTCCGAAAGTGGCCAAGGCCCATATGATCATGGACAATGCAACGATGACCTTCCCCGCATCTACCACAAATACCCTCACCTTCTCCCACATGGTCAGAAACACCTGACGCCACAACGGTGGTTGCAAAGCAGGGATTTCCATCACCATGAATCCGGGCTGCACTGTTTTCAATAACCATTTGGCCACAAGAGCCACCAATAGAGCCGTTACCAATCCCAACAAATACAAGCCCAATAGCACCATTCCTTGCAAATCAATCCATCCCAACCAATATTCCTGGGGAATCACCAAAGCAATTAATAGGGTGTAAACTGGAATACGCGCGCTACAACTCATCAAGGGAGCTACCAGAATGGTAATCAATCGATCCTTTCCTTGAGAAATCGTTCTTGCCGACATGACCCCTGGAATCGCGCAGGCGACACTGGACATCAATGGCACCACACTTTTTCCGTTGAGTCCAAAAGGACGAACCAAACGATCCATGATGAACACCGCACGTGACATATAACCAGTCTCTTCCAAAATGGACAAAAAGAAAAATAAAAACGCAATTTGCGGAATGAAGACACACACACCGCCAATACCTGGAATCAAACCTTGCGTGATCAAATCACTCAGAATTCCGGCAGGCAAAGCACCTTGCAACCAAGTGGCCAAATGGGTAAAACCTCCGTCTATCCAATCCATAGGAATGGTGGAGAACCTGAAGATAAATTGAAAGATCACCAATAATATGGAAAGAAAAATCACATATCCCCAAACAGGATGCACCAACCACCGGTCCAATGCATTGACTTTGCCCTTGCTATTGAATCGTGATTTTTTCGGAACGTGCTGTTGTATCCAAAGATAACGTGCCTTGGTGTCCGCTATTTGTCCTGCTTCATCATGGAGTAAATGGATGAATTGATCGTCAACAATTACTTTTCTTTCTGGCTCCTCAAAAGACATCACGGCGCTTTTCAAATCCTCCACTCCTTCTCCTGTTCTGCCATTGATCGAGACCAAAGGAACATTCAACTTCTTTTGAAATTCATCTATATCAACTTCAAAGGGCACCTGTCTGTCTCCCATGGTGATGGCCACGAGGACTGGTAATCCAGCATCATACAATTGAGAGAACAAAACAAAATTTCTGACCCATTGGGTCTTGTCCATCACCACAATAAATAAATCAGGAAAATCGGGATGCGCTCGATTCCTCAAAACATCTTGCACCACTTTCTCTTCCTCTGACTTAGCAAAAAACGAATAGGTTCCGGGAAAATCGATGACCTCTACAGACTGACCATTGAGTAACATGGTGCCGCTCTTTCTATCTACAGTGACACCTGGGAAATTTCCCACTTTTTGATTCAACCCCGTGAGCCAATTGAATAGCGAGCTCTTTCCCGTATTGGGATTGCCGACCAATGCTATTTTTTTTATGCTAAAGCTCATGCTTCCACGGTGATCCAATCTGCTTCTTCTCGACGCAAAGATACAACAGTACCCTGCACCTCAACAGCCAATGGATCGCCCAGCGGAGCCATGTAAAGAATGGCGACATCACTTCCTTCAAAAAGACCGAGGTCGGCCAATTTGGGTGCTAAAAAACCACCTTTCACCGCGCCAATCACGCCATGCTCACCAATTTTTAATTTAGAAAGAAGCTTCTTTTCCACTCAACAAAAATCAATCAGAACACCACCTCAAACAATACCTAAAAAAAGGTATTTATCACTTTTGTCGGAAATACAATCGAATAGGGACACCGCTAAAGTGGAAATGCTCCCTGATCTTGTTCTCCAAAAAACGCTGATAAGGCAATTTGACATTTTGAGGAGTATTACAGAAAAATGCAATCGCCGGCGACTTGGTTGGCAACTGGGTTACAAATTTTATTTTAACTTCCTTTCCCTTGTAAATCGGTGGTGGATAGGCTTGAATCAAAGGCAACATCACATCGTTCAATTTAGAAGTTGAAATTCGTTGGAAACGATTATCATACACTTGCAAAGCCATCTCCAAGGCTTTCAATAAACGTTGTTTGGTCACATTGGAAGTAAAGAAAATCGGCACATCGGTAAACGGAGACAAGCGCTTTTTAATCTCTTCCGTCATCACCTGTACACTTTTGTGATCTTTCTCCACCAAATCCCATTTATTCACCAATACAACCACTCCCTTGTTGGCTTCATCAATTTCATGAAATATAGCCAAATCTTGAATGGTAATTCCTTCTTGGGCATCAATCAACAACATGCATACATCCGCACTGCGAATGGCTTTAAGGGTTCGAATGGAGGAATAATATTCAATGTCACCCTCCATTTGCTTTCTTTTGCGAAGACCGGCTGTGTCCACTAGGATCATTTCCTTTTCAAAGGCATTGAAATAGGTATCAACGGAATCTCTGGTTGTTCCCGCGACATCAGAAACGATTGAGCGATTTTGCCCCATGAGGGTATTGATCAAAGTAGACTTTCCAACATTGGGACGTCCAACAATCGCAATCCTAGGAATGTCAGACTCCTCACGCTCGGGCTCATCAGGCATCAACTCAAACAAGTCATCCAATAAATCTCCTGTTCCATATCCATTGTTGGCGCTGATGCTGTAAAGCTTTTCTGCCAAACCCAAGACCCAAAACTCATGCGATAAAATCTCCTTATCACTGGTATCCACTTTATTGCAAATGATGAAAATGGGTTTATCAATTCTTCTGAGCATATTGCCCACGGCCTCATCCCACTCCGATAATCCATCCCGCACATCTACTACAAAAAAGACTGCATCCGCTTCGGCTACGGCCAACTTCACTTGATTATTGATATCCTTTTCAAATTCATCCGTAGAATCCGAAACCATTCCACCGGTGTCGATGACAATGAATTCCTTGCCTTTCCATGACGAAGTGCCATATTTTCTATCACGGGTGACACCCGCGGTAGGATCGACGATGGCCTCTTGGGTTTCTGTCAAACGATTGAACAAAGTTGACTTCCCCACATTAGGACGACCGATGATGGCAACTGTATAACTCATGTGGCAAAGATAGGGCGCTGGCTTAGTATATTTGCACTCTAATTCAAAGTCATGTCAACAGATAAGAAGATCATTTTCTCCATGGTGGGCGTCAACAAGTACACGCCACAAGGAAAACACATCATCAAAGATATTTATTTGAGCTTTTATTATGGTGCCAAGATTGGCATCATCGGTCTCAACGGTGCAGGTAAATCTACCGTCATGAAAATCATTGCGGGATTGGATCAATCCTTTCAAGGAGAGGTGGTATGGTCACCGGGCTACTCCGTGGGTTACTTGCCGCAAGAACCGCAACTCGACGAGCAAAAAACCGTTCGTGAAATTGTAGAGGAAGGCGTAAAACCCATCACCGACGCGCTCAAAGAATATGAGGAAATCAATGCCCTCTTCATGGATGAAGAGGTGCTGAATAATCCAGATAAAATGGATTCCCTTTTGAACAGACAAGCTGCTGTGCAAGACAAAATTGAAGCATTGGGCGGATGGGATTTGGATACCAAATTGGCCATTGCCATGGACGCCTTGCGCTGTCCTGCCGAAGATGCTAAAATTGAAAAACTATCAGGAGGGGAGAGAAGAAGAGTGGCCCTTTGTAGGCTTTTATTACAACAACCCGATGTGTTGTTGCTCGATGAGCCCACCAACCACTTGGATGCAGAATCCGTGTTATGGTTGGAACAACATCTGCAACAATACCCCGGTACCGTGCTCGCGGTAACTCACGATCGCTATTTCTTAGACAATGTGGCAGGATGGATTTTGGAATTGGACCGTGGCGAAGGTATTCCATGGGAAGGCAACTACACCGGTTGGTTAGAGCAAAAAACCAAACGTCTTGCCTTGGAAGAGAAGCAAGAGAGCAAACGCAGAAAAGTATTGGAAAGAGAGCTGGAATGGGTACGCATGAATCCCAAAGGAAGACATGCTAAGAACAAAGCGCGTATTCAAAATTACGATAAAATGATGTCGGAGGGAGAGCGTGAGAAAGAGGCCAAATTGGAAATTCCCATTCCCAATGGACCGCGTTTGGGGAATGACGTCATTGAGTTCAATGGAGTAACCAAAGGATTTGAAGATCGCCTGTTGATTGAAAACCTCTCCTTCAAATTGCCCCCTGCAGGAATTGTAGGAATTATCGGACCCAATGGTGCGGGAAAAACCACTTTGTTCCGCATGATCATGAACGAAGAAACCGCGGATGCCGGTACCATCAAAATTGGAGAGACGGTTCAAATAGGCTATGTCGATCAGAGACACAAAGAAATCGATCCTCAAAAATCAGTATATGAAGTAATCAGCGGGGGCAACGAAGTCATCCAAATTGGGGGTTCCACCATTAACTCCCGAGCTTATTGCAGCAAATTCAATTTTGCCGGGGGTGATCAGCAAAAGAAGTGCGGTGTGCTCTCTGGAGGTGAACGCAATCGCCTGCATTTGGCGATGACGTTGAAAACAGAAGCCAACGTATTGTTGCTCGATGAGCCCACCAACGATATCGACGTGAACACGCTTCGCGCATTGGAAGAAGGAATTGAAAGCTTTGCGGGATGTGCGGTGGTAATTTCCCACGACCGTTGGTTCTTGGATCGAATTTGCACCCACATATTGGCCTTTGAAGGAGATTCAGAAGTCTATTTCTTCGAGGGTAGTTTCTCAGAATATGAAGAGAACAAGAAGATGCGGAAGGGCGACGTTGGACCTACTAGAATCAAATACAAAAAGCTCGTGAGATAATGTGGTACCAGTTGTTGATCAAGCCACTTTTCTTTCTCATCCCACCAGAAAAAGCGCATTATCTGGCGATGGATGTATGGAAGCTCTTCACGAAAATTCCAGGCGTTGCTTTTTATTACAACCAAAAACAAAAAGCCTATTTCAAGCCCATTGAAGTAGCGGGCATCACATTTCCCAATCGAATTGGATTGGCTGCAGGTTTTGACAAAAACGGAAAATGGATCAATGAACTCTCATTGTTGGGATTTGGCCATATTGAGGTAGGAACGGTTACTCCTCAACCTCAACCGGGCAACGAAAAACCCAGACTTTTTCGATTGCCCCATGATCAGGCGCTGATCAATCGAATGGGATTTAACAATGACGGGATGGAGGCGCTTTCAAGATCACTTGAAAATGCCAAGCCCGGCATCATCATCGGAGGAAACATCGGGAAAAATAAATGGACACCCAATGAAGAGGCTGTGCAAGATTATCTGCTTTGTTTTGAAAAACTGCACCACCAAGTGCACTACTTCGTTGTGAACGTCAGTTCTCCCAACACCCCTGGATTAAGGGCATTACAAGAAAAAGAACCCTTACTTCATTTGCTCTCCACACTCCAACAACATCCATTACAACAACAAAAGGCAAAGCCCATTTTTCTCAAAATTGCACCTGATCTGACCGATGAATCTTTGACTGATGTGATTACTGTGCTGAAAGAAAGTAAAATTGCCGGTGTGATTGCGTGCAACACTACGATTGACAGGAGTTGTTTAAAAACGGGAAAAGAAAAAGTAGAAGCCATGGGAGCTGGGGGAGTGAGCGGCAAACCCACCCAACAGCGAGCCATTGAAGTGGTAAAAAAAATAAGAATATCGCTACCTGATATTGCCATCATCGGTGTGGGAGGCATCTTCACTGCTGAGGATGCTCAAAGAATGTTGCAGGCTGGCGCGAATCTTGTGCAAGTGTATACCGGATTTGTATACGAAGGACCACATATTGCCTATCGTATTTTGAAGAAATTGAATTAAAAAAAAGTTAATCAAATGAAATTTTGTACAAACCCTTATACTTTTATCGACATGAAAATGAAGAGAATTGCATTATTCGGTTTTTTATTGGCCCTTGCTTCTGTCACATTTGGACAAAAATCTAAAAATAATAGCTCTGGTTCAACCAAGCCCAAATCACCTTATACAATCAAAGGGCATGTGGAAGGACTGCATGACACCGTGGTGTACCTCGCCAATTACTTTGGAAAACAATTGTACTACAACGACACTGCTCGAATAGATGGAAAAGGTAATTACGAGTTCAAGGGTAAACCATTTAACGAATGTGGCAAATACGCCATGGTGTTCCCAGGACCAAAATATTTTGAGTTCATTGTTGTTGAGGAGGATATAGAATTCTGGAGTACCGCTGATGCAGACCCCACTAAAATTAAAGTGGTAAAGTCCAATACCAATCAAAAATTCTTTGACTTCATTCGATTTATCAATGACCGACTCAGATCTCGTCAACCCTTGGATGCTTGCCTCGCGGACTCTACGAAGTTAGAGGAAGAAAAAAAAGGATGCAGAGAAGCACTGGATAGATTGAACAAAGAAGTGACCGATTATCAATGGGACATCATCAATAAAAATCCTGACAACCTACTGAGCAAGTATTTGAAAATGTCTATGGACATAACAATGCCTGATCCTCCTGCAGATTTAGACAAAGACAAAAAACAACTTTGGTCTTATCTTTATTACCGAAAGCACTATTGGGACTATACAGACCTTCAAGATCCACGTATCGTGCGTGACCAACAATTCCATCGGATTTTAGAAAATTATTTGACCAAAGTATTACCTCAAATTCCAGACACCATGGTGACGGAAGTAAGACTTTTGATTGATAAAACCATTGGCAATCCAGATGTATTCAAATATGTTACCCACCAAGCTACTTATCAGTCAGAGACTTCCAAAATCATGTGTATGGATAAATTGTTTGTATACATGGTTGACACGTATTACAACTCGGGTAAGGCCACTTGGATGAGTGAGAAAAATTTAAAAGACATGAAAGATGCCGCGGATAAAAAAAGAAATTGTCTTTGCGGTTCCATAGGTCCTGACATCATTCTGCCCGATAGCACAGAAAAAAATTGGGTTTCTATGCATAAAAATAGAGGGAAGTACACCCTACTGGTGATTTGGGAAAGTAGTTGTGGACATTGCAAAAAAGAAGTACCCAAATTATTAGATGTATACCACCGATGGAAAGACAAAGGGTTTGTGGTATATGCGGTTGGAAACGATTTAGAAAATGACGATTGGAGAAAATTCATCAAAGAGAAAAAATTAGATTGGATCAACGTCAGTGACACCAAAGAAATCATGAATAATGAAGCCGCAACGGTACTCATTTCGCAAGGAAAAACATCCCTTCAAAGTTTGAATTATCGCACGACGTGGGACGTAAATTCTACTCCAAAAGTGTATTTGATGGATGAGAATATGAAAATCATCGCCAAAAGCATCAGTGCAGAGCAGATTGAAGAATTCTTAGCCCACCTCATTGACGGCAAACCACTGGATCTTAAAAATGTGAAAAACACCGATTACGAAGACGAAGATCATCCAGCCCCGAAAGGCAAAGGCAATGGAAAACATTGATACCATCAAAAATATTTTAGTCAAAGGAATGGGCGTTCATGACGCCCTTTCTTTTGGAAAAAAAGCCAGTGAAAACAAAAATGTATTCAAAACATTTTTAGACATCGCCCTTACCGCCCATGACCCCTCAGCGGATAAAGCGGCGTGGGTGATTTATAAAGCGGTGTTAGAATGTGACTGCAAATTTGCCCTTGAATTTAAAGAAGAATTAATGGAGGGTCTTTGCAATAGAGCCCTTTCTCCAGCCGTATTGAGAGAACTTTTAAAAGTGCTGCTTCAATTACATCCAGAATCACATCCTTCTTTCGGACGTCTCTTTGATCGCGCTCAAGAATGGATGTTTGATCCTGCGGCCCCTGCCGCCATCCGGTATGCCAGTTTGAATGTAATAGAATTGGCCGGTAAAAAATATCCCGATTTAATCCCGGAATGCTGGGAAATTATTCAGACCGCCAAAGAACTGGCCGAAGGGCCATGGCAAAGACGTTGTAAAAGAGTACAACTAACGCTGGACAAGCGTCATAAAAAGCACATTGGCGCCTAGCACCCCAAGCTTTATTTAAACTGACATAAGTCACGCTAGCTTTTGACAGGGGTCAATTTCCCTCCTTCTTAGTCCATCTACTTTTGGTTTCGAACTAAAACGTATCATGAGAGCTTTTTTCATTTTAATCGGATGTAGCCAACTTGGAGTTTCCCTATTTAAGTCCAAAACTCGAAAAACAAAAAATGAGTTGTTGTCAAACGCATTAATTCTTTATTCTCCTCAGCTTCTCTTCATTCATGATAGTTATGTTGGATCCTTGAATAGAGACTAACCCTTCTTCCTTGAAATCACTCAGTGTCCGAATGACCGACTCTGTGGCGGTACCCACCATCGCTGCTAAATCATCACGTGAAATGGAAATAGTAAATTTGCTCTCTCCTTCACCTTGGAAGCGCATCTTGAGTCGAACCAATGCATTGGCCGTTCGCTTTCTTACACTGGAATAAGCCAACTGTACCGCTCGCTCTCTTTCCAATTCTAAAGCCGAACTAAAAAGCTGAATCATCTCCAATAACATTTTTGGATTCTGCTCTAGCCAATTAAAAAAAGAAGCCCTCGGTATCATCATCAACTCGCTTGGCTCCAATGTCTCCGCGCTATCAAGATGTATATCCCCTTTGAATAAAGAAGAAAAAGCAAAAATATCACCCTTACCACGCACTCTGAGAATGAGATCCTTTCCTAAATCATGCGATTTATATAATTTCACTTTGCCTTTTAAAACAACAAATAAATTTTGGCAGGTATCTCCTTCGGAAAACACTACCTCCCTTTTCCCTAAAGTTTTCGTGTACTTACCAGGCAGCTCTGAAAGCGCTTCTATCCAATCAAATGCTCGATTTCTAGTTTCCTGAATTCGGTGATTCAAATGGTCTATAGTTCCCTCTACACCTTGCATTTTTTTTAACCTCGCTTCCACGCTGTTGAGGAGTTCAGTATCACTAAAGGGCTTCATGATATAGTCATCTGCGCCCAACTCCATTCCTTTTCTGATGTCGATACGCTCCGACTTGGCTATAAGGAAGATGAATGGGATTCGAGCAGTTTCTAAATTTTTCCCCAACAAATGAATGACACCATAACCATCTAGTACCGGCATCATAATGTCACACAAAATCAAATCTGGGTGATACTGTTGAGCCACGGCCACCCCTTCTTTTCCGTTGGATGCTGTCATCACATGATAACCTCCCAACTCTAACAATTCCGCGACATTTTCCCTTACTTCAGGGCTATCTTCAATGATTAAGATGGTTTTCTTTTCCATATTCTTTCACTTTCAAATGAATAATAAACTTCGTTCCTTTACCAATAGCACTTTCTACAAAAATATCACCTCCCAGTAGCTCTACGCATTTTTTAACAATACTCAAACCCAAGCCTGTTCCATGAATGTTGACAGCATTGGATGCCCTATGGAAACGTTGAAACAAGTGTTCCAATTCCAATGAGGGGAGCCCATTCCTTGGTCTTGAAAAACAAGCTGCAAATTTCCTTTAACTTGTTCCACCGAAAGTTGAATCTCCTTATTCTCCGGTGAGAATTTCACCGCATTGCTCAAAAGATTCATGACCACATTTTTCAAGACCTTTGGATCAGAACAAACTTCGTTTGGTCCGTGATATTGCAATTGAAAAGTTTGACCTTGCTTCAAAATGGGGGTGAGTTCATCCAACCACTCTTCCAACCAAGCTTTAAGATGTATCATCCTCCACTCCACCAGACAACATCATATTCTTTCCCATCGGACGAGCATGCGGATGCTGATGGTAATGCTCGCGATGGTATTCATGTTTTCCTCTTGATGCATGTGGAACCAAATCCTCCACTTTTCCCAACTCTACTTCTTCTTCGCCAACACCAAACATTTCCCTTCCCATAGGATTGATGGCAACAATTTCTCCAGAACGATTGGCAATTAAAATCCCCTCATTCACGTGATCAAAAATGGACTGAAACCGATTTTCCATGGCGACTCTAAAGTAAGCACCTCCTTTAAAGATGCATGGTGATATTAATCACTTTTCACTTCATCCTCCCGATTTACGTTGGTTTTAAACTCTTTCAAACTTCCATCAAAAATCTCATACCCATACCAAACGCAATCAATTTTGGCATTGATCCATTTCGACTTTTTACTTGGCTTCAAACCCAATCTTTTCATGGCCTCGAGATGACCAGAGAACACCCAGGTTTTCCAACCTTTCCAATTGGATTTGAAAGCATTTCCAATGTTCTTGTAAAAACCAATGGCATCATCCAAATCCAACCGTTCACCATACGGGGGATTCATGGCTAGCATCCCACGTTCGTTTTCCAACATCATTTCAAAAAAATCATTGCTACCAAACAAAATATGTTGTGCTAAATTTTCTTTACCCGCATTCTTTTTCGCCCATCCCAACGCATTTTTATTCAAATCATTGGCATAAATTGGAAATACGGGAGGCACAATACCTTCATCCCACTTTTTCTTCACGTCCAACCATAACGTTTCATCATATCCAGGCCATTTCATGAATTGAAATTGAGGGCGGGCAAATTGCGCAGGTGTATGCGAAGCCACCATGGCGGCTTCAATCACCAACGTTCCACTGCCGCACATGGGATCAATAAATACTGACTCCCCCTTCCAGCCTGTTGTTCTGATCAATGCCGCGGCCAATACTTCATTCAACGGCGCATCTCCCGCTCCCATACGGTATCCGCGTTGATTCAATGAACGTCCACCAGCATCCAAGGAGATGGTTACTTTTTCTTCGTCAATGTGCAAGTGAAATAAAACGTCAGGATTCTCCGCATCCACATTGGGACGCTTTTCATACTCATTTCTAAAGTAATCCGCAATGGCATCTTTCAATTTCAAACTCGCAAAATGCGGATGTTGGATCGCATGATGACGAACATTGGCATCAATGGCAAACGTCTGATCCAACAACATCAAATTATCCCACTCCACTTGTAACGCTTTTTTATAAAGATCTTCCACCTTGCGAATAAAAAACTCGGCAATGGGAACATATACCCTGAGAGCCAATCGAGAGGCATAACACACCTCATACATCACCTCTTGCGAGCACTCACCATATACAACGCGCTTTCCTAATTTGATCTTTGTTACCCCCAAATCTCTCAATTCCTCCGCCAACAAATCCTCGCAATTGGCCAAACACTTCACAGAAATGGAAAATTCACCTTTATTCATGACCCTGCCTTTTTTACTGGAAAACCCATTTCCATCAACAACCCAACCACTTTATCCCGATGATCACCCTGAATGATGATCTCACCTTCCTTGGCACTTCCGCCCGTACCGCACTTTGTTTTTAATGTTCGTCCCAATTCAGAAAGTGCAGATTCCGAACCGACAAAACCCTTCACCACAGTAGCAATCTTGCCACCGCGGTGATTCTTTTCTAACCATACTCTCAATGATTGTTCACTTTTGGATATTTCCACCTCCTCATGCTCCTCTTGGGGCAAAGAACCGCCCGTGGAGAATACCAAGCCACCTAAATCAGATAGACTATTTTTTTTATTGTGCGACATGCAACAAAGATAAGGTTTTCCTCAGACCTCATTAACACCATCCTCGCAATCCTTGAATATCTTTGAATCATGATTGAAGGATTCTCCATTTTTATCATTTCACTGATCACTGCAGTGCTCACTTTCTACTCAGGCTTTGGATTAGGAACTATTCTTCTTCCTATACTCTCCATCTTTCTCCCAATTGAATGGGCGGTTGCATGCACCGCCATTGTTCATTTGATCAATAATTTAGTAAAACTTACTTTGAATTTTAGAAATACTCACTGGAAAATCGCATTGACTTTTATTACAACAGCCATCCCATTTGCTTTTATTGGAAGTCATTTGTTCACTTGGCTACTGATTGAACCTGAAACGATCTATTTCTCCATTGGAAAATGGGCCTTACAAACCCTCCCGTACAAAATATTCATTGGATCCTTGATGATCTTATTTGCCATCGTAGAGTGGTTTCCAGAAAATAAAAAACCAACGTTTTCTTCCAAATGGCTCATGCTCGGCGGGGCGCTCTCAGGATTTTTTGGCGGACTTTCAGGACATCAAGGAGCATTAAGGAGTGCCTTTTTTATAAGAACAACCATGAATAAAAAACAAATCATCGCAACGGGTATCATCGTTGCTTGTTGCATCGATATCACTCGACTTTTTATATACCCAATTCATTGGCAAACCTTGATAGAGGGGCCTTTCAGCACCTTTCTTTGGATGGCGATAAGCGGTGCCGCCATCGGAACCATTGCGGGGCAGTTTTTAATTGAAAAAATCACCATTCAATCATTGAAACACATCATCGCCATCAGCCTTTTAATCATGGGAAGCGCTATGATTTTAGGAAAAGTTTGATTGTTTAAGTCTTCCCCTCTATATTTGCACCACTTATCAAGAAAGACGGAGGGAAATGGCCCCACGATGTCTTGGCAACCCTGGTAAAGCAGGGTGCCAAATCCTACTCTCAAAAAGAGAGAAAGATGAGTGAAGAATTGTTCTTCGTCCCATTGATAAGCCAATTATAACGCAATGGGAATTTATCAAGACATTCAGAAAAGAACGTTAATCATCGACGGTGCCATGGGCACGATGATACAGCGGCATACCCTCACGGAAGAGGATTTTAGAAAACAACGTTTTCAGCAGCATCCCTCTCCACTGAAAGGAAACAATGACTTATTGTGCATCACCCGACCTGATATTATCACGGATATTCACTACGCCTATCTTTGCGCTGGCGCGGATATCATTGAAACCAATACCTTCAATGCGCAACGCATCTCCATGGATGACTATGGACTAACAGACTGCATAGAGGAAGTGAATCAAGCAGCGGTTCGATGCGCGCAAGCCGCCGTGGAAAGATATTATCATGAATATGGTAATGAGCAAAAAAAATACATTGCTGGGGCCGTTGGACCGACCTCCAAAACAGCGAGTCTGTCCCCTAAAGTGGAAGATCCCAGTTATCGGGCTGTGACATTTGACGATCTTGTCAATGCTTACGATGAGCAAATATCAGCAATGCTTCAAACCGGGGTGGATGCCATTTTGATAGAAACCATTTTTGATACCCTCAATGCCAAGGCTGCCTTTTTTGCTGCGCAACAATCCTTGAGTCGTTTTGGACTCAAAGCCATTACTTCTGATAATCCCAACGGAGATATTGCACTCATGGCCAGTGGTACGATTACGGATGCCGCTGGAAGAACATTATCTGGCCAAACCGCATCAGCTTTCGCCATTTCATTATCGCACATACCGCTCTTCAGCATTGGTTTAAATTGTGCGCTTGGTGCGGATCAATTGATCACTTATGTAAAGGAACTAGAAAATATCTCCAACTGTTTTATCAGTGCCTATCCCAATGCAGGATTGCCCAATGCTCTGGGCCAATATGACCAAGGGGCCAACGAAATGGCAGACAAAGTAAGGCCCTACTTGACGGGGCAACATGTCCAAATTTTAGGAGGATGTTGCGGCACCACTCCCGATCATATCGCCGCCATCGCTCAAATGGCCCAAACACTTCAAAAGGTATCAGCATGAGGACAAAAGCAAAATTGATTTTGAGCGGATTGGAACCTCTGATCATCACAGCAGAATCCAACTTCGTGAACGTAGGCGAGCGTACCAATGTGACAGGGTCTAAAATTTTCCTTCGTTGTATTCAAGAACAACGCTGGGAAGATGGCATTGCCATTGCCCGAGAGCAAGTAGAGAATGGCGCGCAAATTATCGACGTCAACATGGATGAAGCTATGTTAGACGGGGTTGAGAATATGCGCAAGTTTTTGAACCTCATGGCAGCAGAGCCTGATATTGCCAAAATTCCCGTGATGGTGGACTCTTCCAAGTGGGAGATCATCGAAGCTGGACTACAATGCCTTCAAGGAAAAGGGGTGGTCAACTCCATCAGCTTAAAAGAAGGGGAAGCTGATTTTATTCAAAAAGCACAGCGCATTCAGCAGTACGGAGCTGCCGTCATCATCATGGCCTTTGATGAGCAGGGGCAAGCGGATAGCCTAGAAAGGCGAATCGAAATCTGTCAACGAGCTTATCGCATATTGACAGAAAAAGTGGGTTTTCCAAAAAATGACATCATCTTCGATCCTAACATATTCCCCATTGGCACTGGGATGGAGGAGCATCGGAACAATGCCTTGCACTTTTTCCAAGCCACTCAGTGGATCAAGGAGCACTTACCTGGAGCCATGGTTTCAGGTGGGGTAAGCAATGTATCCTTTTCTTTCAGGGGCAATAACACCGTGCGAGAAGCCATTCACAGCGTATTCCTATATCATGCCATCCAACATGGAATGGACATGGGAATTGTCAATCCGAGTCAACTCGTGGTGTACGATAACATCGAACCCAACGTACTCACCCATGTGGAAGACCTGGTGCTCAACAGACGAGAAGATGCCACCGAGCGTTTGCTTGCGTTGGCTGAGGAGATCAAACCAACACAGCAAAAAGCCAGTGAAGTCATCGACCGCAGCACCATTCCGCTCGAAGATCGACTTATCGATGCCTTGATTAAAGGAATTGGAACCCATATTCCTACAGATATTCAAGAAGCCATTTCTGTGTATGCACATCCCCTTGAAATCATCGAGGGTCCATTGATGAAAGGAATGAACATCATTGGCGATTACTTCGGTAGTGGAAAAATGTTCCTACCACAAGTGGTAAAAAGTGCAAGAGTGATGAAACAAGCGGTAGCCATATTGGAACCGTTGTTGTTACAAAATACAACCACCGGAGAAAAAGTTGCGAAGAAAAAAATTCTATTGGCCACTGTTAAAGGTGATGTTCACGACATAGGAAAAAACATTGTGGGAGTGGTACTCGCCTGCAATGGCTATGATGTAATGGACATGGGCGTGATGGTGCCCAACGAAAAGATTGTAGAAAAAGCACAAGAAATTCAAGCTGACGTAATCGGATTGAGCGGGTTGATTACCCCATCGCTAGAAATCATGTCTGACATGGCCAAACTTTTACAAGAAAAAGGGATGTCAACGCCTCTTTTGATTGGGGGAGCTACTACTTCGCGTGTACATACCGCGGTAAAAATAGATCCACACTACAATAATTGTGTGTTGTATGTAAGAGATGCCGGCACTGCGGCTCAGGCGGTCAGTCAATTGTTTCAAGCGGATCAAACGCCTGTAATTACAGAAATCAAAAAAGAATATGAAAAGGTGAGAGCCAACTATGCTCAACACCAAAATCAAAATCCATTGCTCAGTCTGTCGGATGCAAGAGCAAAAAAACCAAATTACACCGCACAAATCTACGTTCCCAAAGAACTTGGAACCCACACGGTGAACTTTGATTTAGAAACGTTATCGCACTACATTGATTGGACGCCCTTCTTCCAAACTTGGCAATTGGCAGGGCCCTACCCTGCTATATTAAAGGATGAAGTGGTAGGAGAGCAAGCCACTCAATTGTTTGAAGATGCCCAAAGGATGTTAGCAAATATCAAGGAGAACAAACTTTTACAAGCAAAAGGAGTTTGGGCACTATTCCCCGTTTTCAAACAGGAAGATGACATTGTTTTAAAAGACAACCCTGCACTGCGCTTTCACACCCTTCGACAACAGATCGAAAAGAGAAATGACCCCCATCAATATGCACTAGCCGACTTCATTGTCAGCGAAGATCCCACTACACCCGATTTCATGGGCACCTTCGCGGTTACGGCCGGATTGGGCTTGGAAGAGATGATCACTCCCTTCCGAAAAGATGGAGATGATTATCATGAAATTCTAGCAAAAGCCCTTGCAGATCGTTTGGCCGAAGCCGCAGCCGAATATTTGCACGAGCAAATCAGAAAAATTCACTGGGGCTATGCCAGTCAAGAATCGCTGAGCACTGAAGAAATGATCAAAGAGCAATACCAAGGGATTCGACCAGCGCCCGGCTATCCAGCCTGCCCCGACCATTTGGAGAAAAATACGATTTGGCAAATATTACAACCCGATGAAACGATCGGGGTTCACCTCACTGAATCTCTTGCCATGACCCCTACAGCCTCTGTATGCGGTTATTATTTCAGCCATCCCGAGGCACATTATTTCGGCATCACCAAAATCAACGAAGATCAATTGATCGACTTTGCACAAAGAAAAAACATCACCGTCGCTGAAGCCCAACGTTGGCTCGGACATTTAATGGTATAATTATGAAAGTAACACAACACATCGCAGAGGCCAAAGACACCTTGTTTAGCTTCGAAATTCTCCCTCCATTGAAAGGATCCACCATCGATTCTATTCATCAAACCATGGACACCTTGATGCAATTTGCACCCGCTTTTGTGGATGTTACCTATCATCGAGAAGAGTTTGTTTACCGCGAAGAAGCAGGAGGTCTGCTCCGCAAAAAAATCACTAAAAAACGCCCGGGAACGGTCGGAATCTGTGCCGCTATTGGCAACAAATACAAAATCGATACGGTTCCGCATATTATCTGCGGTGGATTTACGGCAGACGAAACCGAAGATGCGTTGATAGATCTGCGATTTTTAGGCATCGACAATGTGCTCGCGCTTCGTGGAGATCCCATAAAAAGCCAACCTGACTTTAGACCGGAACCTGGAGGACACGCATACGCTGCCGATTTGGTGCGTCAAATCAAAAAAATGAATGAAGGCAGCTATCAAGATCCTGAGTTGAAAAACACTGAAAAAACCGATTTCTGCATTGGTGTAGCGGGATATCCAGAAAAACATTTTGAAGCTCCCAATCTCAACACTGACCTATTTTATTTAGAGCAAAAAATCGCCAACGGCGCAGACTACATCGTTACACAGATGTTTTTTGATAATGGAGCCTTTTTTGATTTTCAGAGCAAATGCAAAGAACGCAATATTCATGTGCCCATTATTCCAGGAATCAAACCTATCACCAGCAAAAAGCAATTGGTAAGTATACCTAAGCACTTTTTCATCAATCTACCTGATGCATTGGTGGAGAATATCCTCAAAGCCAAAAGCGATGCTGAAGTAAAAGAAATTGGAATTGAATGGTGTATCCAACAATGCAAGGAACTCAAAGCCGCCGGTGTTCCCGTACTGCATTTTTATACCATGGGAAAATCTGAAGAAACCGCCAAAATTGCGAAAGCGGTTTGGTAAATTTTCTGTAAACAATTTGCGCATTGCCTTGTTATCAAGGCATGAAACAGCTCATTCAAAAACAACTATTGCCCATCACTTTGGATGAGGCATGGGATTTCTTTGCTACTCCGAAAAATTTGAACGAGGTGACTCCGACTGATCTTGTCTTCAAGATCCTTTCAGACGTTCCAGATAAAATGTATGAAGGGCTCATCATCAGTTATAAAATTCAACCGATGTTGAACATCAGTCTCAATTGGCATACGGAAATCACACATATCAAGGAAAGAGCATTTTTTGTGGACGAGCAGCGATTGGGCCCCTACCAAATCTGGCACCATGAGCACCACTTCGAGGCAGTGGAAGGAGGTGTGATGATGACCGACATTCTTCATTATCATGTAGGGCTGGGACCCCTGGGATGGATCGCGAGTAAACTTTTTGTCGATCAAAAAGTAAAACAGATTTTTGAATTCCGCTATCAAACATTAGAAAACTATTTCAGTAAAAAATAACATGACATTCGATTGTACTTTTTTACAACAATCGCTGAAAGAAATTCAACCGCATCGTTACGCTAAAAACAGAAATTTTACTGACGGCGGGGTCACTCGTCTCTCACCCTTTATCAGCAGGGGCGTTATTAGCACCAGAGAAGTTTGGAATGCCATTCTTGACCAATCAACGGAATGGAAAGATATTCAAACCATGACACAACAATTGGTTTGGCGAGAGCACTTTCAGCATGTGGCTGAGCTACCTGATATTGCATCCACCTTCGCTCCGATGACGGGAGATTCGATTTCACTTCCAAAATCCATTGTAAATGCCCAGACTGGGATACATGCCATTGATGAGGCATTGAAACAATTGTACGAAACGGGCTACATTCATAATCATCAACGATTATACATTGCCGCATTGATGGTGCATCACGGACAAGTGCCGTGGCAAGATGGTGCTCGTTGGATGTATTATCATCTTTTGGATGCTGACTTTGCCAGCAATACTCTGAGTTGGCAATGGGTGGCGGGAATCGGGAGAGACAAAAAGTACGTTGTCAATCAAGACAACATCAATCACTACACCAAAACTAAACAAATGGGGACATTTTGGGATGTCCCCTACGAGGCGTTGGAAAGTTTAGAAATACCTGGCTTCATGGAAGAGCGTGTTACCTACGAACTAAAGACACTTCTGCCAAGCACTGCACCACTTTCCATTGAACCCAATCTGCCTATATTGATATACCATCCTTATCATCTTCACCCAGATTGGCATCAAGGCCTGAAAGCGAATCGAATTTTGATCCTTCCTCCATCCCACTTTGCACAATGGCCGATGAGTGAAAAAGGGATAGCCTTCATCATAAAAATGGCTCAATCGATTGAAGAAATTCAAATCTATACAGGAGAATGGGATGAACTCATTCGCCTATTGAAAGGAAGTTCCACCTATATTCAATACCACCCACTATTCCCATTTTCGGCCGAACATATAGAGCCAAGAGATTTTGTGGCTCCCGAAATCAAAAGCACATCACGTGGATTCTTCGGTTATTGGAAAAAAATAGAGAAAAATCACCTAACCCTGATACAAAATGCGAGGAGTTGCCAAAAATAATTTACCGCAAAAAAATTGTATTGTATGCCAACGACCATTTACATGGAGAAAAAAATGGGAACGTGACTGGGATCAAGTGATATACTGCAGTGAGGGATGTAAAAAAAGAAAAAATGAAAAGAGTGTTTAATGCAGAGGAAAAAGATCGAATCATCCAAATGGCATGGGAAGACCGCACCACCTTTGATGCCATTCATTTGCAATTTGGACTTACTGAAGGAGAGTTGATCGATTTTATGCGCGCAAATTCCTTGCCCTCCTCCTTCAAAATGTGGCGCAAGCGAATGACAGGGCGTGCCACCAAGCATGCCAAGCGCAGCGAGGTGGACGATTTTCGTTTTAAATGCACTCGGCAAAAGAGCATTTCCAATAATAAGATCAGTAAGCGGTAAGATTTATATCCGATTACACCCTGCTCATTAGTGCATCTCGATTTGCTCAGTTTAGGATATCGTAACAAGATACAACCTTAAACAGCCCTCAGATCCATTTGTAAATTATCAATAAATTATTAACATCATTTGGAAGTGGAAAAATTCTGCTTAGAATTGTGGTCGTGTATCCAATGATATTTCACAAAAGCACTCCAGTGTTTCACTGGAGTATCATGTGATATGTGCGCTGAACACACCTTACTAAAAACCAAAACAACTGAAAAATTATGATGAAAAAAACCTTCTCTTTTTTAGGACTTCTGCTAGTCACTGCCACCATCATTACCAGCTGCAGCAGCGCCGCTGTCGAGAATGATGCAAAAAAAGTAGCGAAATTACAATGTCGCGCCCAGAAATTAGCCCAACAGGCGATGTCAGGAGATATGTCCGTGTTGGAAGAAAGTACCAAGCTGACAGCGGAAGCAACCGCGCTGGCAAATGAATTAAAAGGCAAATACGAATCGGAAAGCGATCGCAAAAAATTCGCAGAGGCTTATGCCGCTGAATTAAAAAATTGCAAATAATATTAACGATATCAGTGGAGTCCAGCCACCACTCTAATCAACGGGGCGAAACCGAAAAGCCATATGAGTAGG